>Ga0181529_10001307_pt1 | contig 32774 bp, 27 predicted proteins | sample PEATcosm2014_Bin_36_FD_119763 | JGI IMG/M metagenome (GOLD analysis project Ga0181529, IMG submission 119763) | Peatland microbial communities from MTU Mesocosm Facility, Houghton, MI, USA - PEATcosm2014_Bin10_30_metaG | ecosystem: Environmental > Terrestrial > Soil > Wetlands > Peat | place... | reverse complement strand
TTGATATAGAGGGCCATCCAGGGCCACATACAACGCCCTCGCACAAAGTTAGTAGCTGGAGTTTCGTACACTGTGCAGTGAGTTGCAAAAGGTATCAATCTTCTTTGATCAGGTGGAGGAATGATTTCGGAAAGATGTTGTTCAGGATATCTCCCACGATAGGATTGCGTCCCGGCAAGCGGCCCGACAAACAGAAAGTCGATCCCAAGGTCGTCCAGGCGCTTGACATGATTTTTGAGCAGTTCCGGATGATCGATTAGGCTCCTCTTGAATACGGCTGAAACGCCAACCGCCGTAAGCGGCCGAATCTCGTCACGCCACCGAATCAATTTGCCGATTGTTCTTATCACATCGAGATACTTTAGACCGACTCGGTCAGCCTCCATTTCCTCAGGGCTATCCAAATCCAGTGAGATAGAAATCACATCAACACCTGCCGAAAGGAGGGCTTTTGACTTCCTTTCTGTCCATAAGCTGCCATTACTGACAAGTGAACTAAAGCGGCTCTGCTTTTCCGCGATTGCAACCATGTCCTCAAGCTTCGGGTGAAGGAGGGGCTCCCCCTGACCGTGCAGTTGAAGGTAATAAGAGCTAGGAAACCGGTCAAGCACGTGCCGGAATAGATCGACACTCATGTCCCCCGGCTTTTCATTCTCGGTCCCGTTGTGAACAATGCAGTAGGAGCATCGGAAATTACAACGGGAAGTCACCTCAATTTGAAGCATGGTTGGATCAGCTTTCCGCTGTTCCTTTCCAGCTCGTATCTCCATCAAATTCATTGCAGAATTGCCGGCGAAGCGCGGATTTCTCGCCAACTGCTGAAGAAAATTAAAATTGATGCTAGGCAATGTTTCCTCCTGTACTGCTAGGCCCATTTCCCTCGGGCAAATGAACGCCACTGTTCCCCAAACCGAGATTCAAGCCTTTTCTCTTCGCCTATCGCTTGAATCCAAATGAGTGCTGCGCTTATGCCAATGAGGATCAAACAAGCCCAAGGCGCCGTGTGAGCGGCGATTAATAGCGCCGCAATTTCCAAAAGGTATCCGAAGAGAAGAGGGTGCTTCATCCACTTGTAGATTCCCGAGGTGCATAGTGATGAAGATGGAGCCCAGTACCATGAGAAGGCGGATCGGAGCGCATCTTGGCCAGCAAGCCGGAAAAGGACACCGATTATCATCAGGCACAGACCTGACACTTCCCTTCCGCTTGTCAAATGATCCGTACTCCAAAAGCGCGACAACCACACAAAGAATGCAAATCCATACACGAAACCCAAGGCCGTCGCCGGCCAATCATTGTTGCGCACTTGGCTAGAAACCCGGCGACCGACTCGCGCACCCTCACAAGCCCATAGGAGATGTATCCACCTCAGAACCATGAGGCCAGTCATGCTCACAAGAATGACTATCTCTTTCACGCTGTTCTCCCGATATGACCTGTCTCAGCAGGCAATGCGAGGCTCTCTTGGCGATCTGAACAGGATCTTCTGAGAATCCGTGGCGCATAGCTTACAACAGATCCAGTACCTGCGAGAATCAACACCAGCACGGCCATGAGGATGCAAGCCGCTGCCAGGTCGGGAGCCGCTCCATAGCGGGCCCGACCAAATAGCTCCGTCGCAAAGGTATTTACTGAAACTCGCGGAACATAACGCACAAAAACGATATCATCCAAGGAAATCAGGGCGGTCGCAGCAAAACAAATGAGTATCGACGGCAGCAATCTGGGCAATCCTATCCGAAGCAGGCGTTGAGTAGTAGTCGCTCCCAATGTCCCTGCAATGTTCAGAGAGCGCACCAAGCGATCGGATACTCTATCCATAAAAAGAAATGAGAACGCCAAACCTGGAATGGCTTGGCCAGCTCCGGCCAGCAGCCAAGCCGGCAGATGAGTCTGAATTCCCGGCACTAAACTCAATATGATGAATAGAAGCACCCCAAGCGCATTCTGAGGGATAAACAGCAGAACAAGGCCCAGCCAACGTAAGAACCGCCGCAAACTTTGATGCGGTAGCACACGAATTGAAGCGACAGTCGCTGGAAAAACGGAGAGGACTGCTGCCGTTATCCAGACCGCCAATGAGGGAAGGATCGTACGTTGAAAGGATGTATCGGATAGCGCCTTTCCATACCAATTCAGAGTCGGCCCAGTTCGGAATACACTCGTCAGATCCAGAATCGGCGAGCGACCTAAGGAAAGAACCGCAAGAGCAAATGGAACAACCAAAAGGATCGCGACTGGAATTAGCCCTAGGATTCTGCCACCCCGAAATCTAAGTGCGGGCTGGAGAGGGCGTGCTCTGGCCGTCAGTTCCGCCTCGATGAAGTACGCCGCCACCGCTGCGAGAGGAACCGCCAGGGCCATTTCTGACCACGCGACTCTTAGGGCCGCCGATATGTCCAAGCTCCGTTTGAGGAAATCATCTATGAGGATCGCAAGGGTAACATCCTCGGAACCGAGAATTCGAGGGGTTATGATCACGCCCAGCACCTGACTGAAAATAATCAGACCGACAATTGCTATAGGTCGTAGCAGTGTTGGTAGGGTCACTCGGAGTGCAGTTTGGAAATTGCTCGCGCCCAACGTTGCAGCCACGTCCGGCATTCTCCCGAGCAGTTGCATGCTCTCGGACAGAATCAGGAGGACGAATGGAAGGTAAAGTGTTACAAGAGCTATAACGACGGCAAGATGAGAACTGTCGAGAGGCTGTCCCTGAGGCCACAAACCAATAGTCCTTAGCCCAGTTGCCAGAGGACCGTAGAAAGAAAACAAGGCGGAAAGCGACAAACTCCGAGCTATCGTGGGCACAAGTAGACTTGTCATCGCCACCGCAGCCAAGAACCGGGCTAACCCCGGCCACCGAGGCTGTCGAAATGCTGCATATAAGGACGGCACACCAAGCAATAGACACAAGACGGTCACTTCGAGCCCCAGTTTGACTGTGGCCACGAATGAAAGGCGCGGAGCCCCGATCGGCAACAACAGCCAACCAATGGTTCCTCCCCCTCCCACGAAGAGTGTGGCGAGGAGCATCACATACGCGGACCGCGATGATTGCATTCCTGGTCTCAAGACATTCTCATCCATGGCCGTGTTAATGCTGAAGCAACCAGCGATTCCACTTTTCCTGAACAGACGCTTGATTAGCAGCCCACCACACACCGTCAAACGACACACCTAACTTCGCATTCGGAGGGTACGACGGCAGTTGGCGCAATAGGTCAGGTTGAATCTGATCGAGAGCTTTCAAACTGACTGGTCCATAACCGAAATTATTGGCAATCGTATCTTGTCCCTGACCATTTACAAACGTTGCGAGAAATTTTGCGGCCAGATCTCTATGGGCCGCTCCTGCCGGGATGACCCACCAGTCGAACTGATTGATGGAGCCAGCATAGGTGTAAGCCAAAGGAATTTTTGCAGTTCTCTTAAGGTTGTAAACCCTTCCATTCCAGGCTGCAGCCATAACGCACGAAGTCGACAGTTTCTGCTCCAGCTCCGCGCCGGATGACCACCAAGATATGAATGGCTTGATCGTAGACAACTTACGCAGAGCCCGATCCACATCGAGACCATTTCTATAAAGATCCTCGGGAGCTACACCGTCCGCCAGAAGCGCAAGTTCAATATTTCCTTCTGGGGTGTTTCGCATTGCGCGGGGTCCTGGATACTTCTTGACATCAAAGAAATCGTGCCAAGAGGATGGTGTAACAACTCCGGCGGGAAGACGTGATTGGTTCCAGCTCATCACCAGGGACCATGCAAGGAGTCCTACCCCATATTGATTCGTCGCTCCTGGGACAAGCTTTGAGCCGGACACCTGATTCCAGTCGATAGGAGTTAAGAGGCCTTCCTTCCCGCCTTGAATTAGGAAGCGCGTTTCAACATGAACGAGATCGAAGGGGTTGGTACCGTTCTTAATTGTGGCGGCGAGATGATCGTATTCTCCAGAATATGCATCGACGTTTGAAGTACAGCCGATGTCCTTGCATATCGGTTTAATCACTGCCTGATCGAGGTCGTCCTGAAACGATCCTCCGAAACTTGCAGCGTGGAGTACCACAACAGGAGCTTTGTCCGCCGTACCTTCCGTCGATTTGTGACAGCCTACAGCCAAGACCTGCAGGGTCAGCAGCAGAATCAGCAGTCTTTTTATTGTCATTGCACGCACATCCTCTCGGAGCGACAATCACCAGTACCCGGACTGCCGCCGTCTGTCCACTGTGAACGGTACGAATTACGTTCCCATGGCTTATCTTTTTGCTCAGCAACCTGTCAATGAGTAAAGTGCCAGGAAACCGACAATTCCAAGAAAGACTTTCCAACGCATCATGTTATACCTCCTAGTTGTTTGAGATCACAGGTAGCTCGATCCCCTGTTTGACGCAAAGTGGAACCGACGTTCCAATGGGTATATCTTGATCCAGATGGGCCTGATAGAAGGCGTTTGAAACTCCCTTGAGCGTGACCACATAGTACCCGCCGGAATAGCTCGAAGAATTGACATTGCCCGCTAAGTGGAATTCCCCGTTTCTGGCGATCTCCAGCCATTCCGGGCGTACGATGGCCGAGGCTCCATCATCGAACTGCAGTTCTTGAGATGATCGCGACCGCCTAAGAGGAAGTTGTATTTGGCGCAGACCCGCTGCAATTCCTGTTGAACTGGTCATAGTAATTCCGTTGCTCGATAGCGGGACGAGAAACGCAGCTCCGGTTAGCAGGGCCGCCTGGAGCGAGACAGGTGTGCAATACAACTGCTGCGGAGTCCCTGACATTACCAAGCGGCCTGAGATGAGACAGTGAATAGTGTTCGACAGCATCAGGGCATCGGCTCGATCATGGGTGATTAACAGAATGCCCCGCCCCTGGCGAGATTCTTCCGTCAGGAGAATCCGGAGCAGACCGCGAGTGTCTTGATCTACGCTGGAAAATGGTTCATCAAGAACAACAAGGGGATTCGGTGCGGCTAAAGCTCGAGCCAAGGCTACACGCTGTTGTTGCCCCCCCGATAGCTCTTGCGGGAAAGCTTGTTCGCGGTCGGCGAGGCCCAGGGTCAATAAGAGAGCGCGAGCACGCTCGTCTCGTGCCTTCCTGGCTACACCAGATGCCCAGAGTCCGAACCCCACATTTTCCAAAACAGTCAGATGCTGGAAAAGCTCCCATTCCTGAGGCATCAGCGAGATCTTTCGACGATTGGGCTTCCAATCCGTAGTATCCTCGTGCCCAATCATTATTCTTCCTTCGTCTGGGCGAACAAGACCAGCAAAGATCTCTCCCAACGTTGTCTTGCCGGAACCGGAAGGGCCTAAGATCGAGGTGATCTTACCCGACTCCCAGATTAGGTTCACATCTTGAAGCGCTTGGAGGGAGCCATAGTGTTTACTAATGCCCTGCGAAGTCAATGCGTCATGTCTGGCCACGATGAACTGCTCCCCTCATTTCCACACATCCACATCACGCATTCTTGCAACAGCGCCCTCGTAAGACTCCTACCACACACCAAGAAGTCCTTAGGCCATCCTCAAGTGATGCACACAGGCTGCCAATCCTTTCGTCTCCGACACGCGAAGTGTAGGTCATTGAAATATATGTGCTTGCACCGTTTGAATATCCCCAAGCTCTACGCCTCGCAAGGTACGGAGTACCAATTCTGGTATATAGTACAACGATTTTACGGGTTTGAATGACAAATCTGGGCTCAATTTGACAATGCCCGCTCCCTCGCTGAATCTCAGACCCGCACCCCTTCCTGCGGAAAAGGTGGCTTCCCTCGAATTCTCGACTAGTAGCCAGAATCCAGCCAAGGAGAAATGTGCCCACACCCTTTTGCAAGAACCTTGCACCTTACAGAGAGAAGGAAATCTCGCAGGACCCGCCAAGGTGGGAGAACCGGCCCTTGGGAGGGCAGTGATATGACTACAAAGAAGATCTCTCTGGCCATTTGTCTCTCAGGAGTTGCATTCGCAATTCCGACCTGATCACAAGTGGCCTTAGGATCGCCCCGTGGATGGCAGTATGGCATTTCCAGTAGCAGTGGAAATTCAGCCTCAGGTGAAATCCAAAAAGTTATAGGCAAATTCCAAAAAGTTATTGGACGCGACGCTCGGATTCGGCTTACGTTCACGGCATATCGCGGCTCAACCTGGGCCGCTGGAGGTGCCGATGATCGCCACTCTTACACACCGCCACCGGTTGCAGGCTGCCTTCAGAGGCAGCCTGCGCCGGACTCACCCTGGCCTTAGCCTCTTCACCCTGCTGATCCTCTTTCCTGCGCTTGCCTTGGCGCAGTCACCCTTCGATACCGGCTTCACCGCTATGCAAACCCTCTTCACCGGCACGGTTGCGAAAGTTGCAAGTCTGATCGCAATCGTGGTCGGCGGCTACCAATTCGCGCACGGCGAACCGGGCGCCAAGAAGACTCTCGCCGGCGTCGCTGCCGGCACTGGAATCGCCGTGCTCGCCACCAATGTACTGACCTGGCTTTGGGGTGTGTAAACAGCGCCTCAGGCCATATCCACGACAACGCCAACCAAACCATTTCTCAAGCTGTGAGGGGCGAAGATGCAGACACACACTACAACCCGTCGTGGGAACCGGGTCTACAAAAGCCTGCACAAGCCCCTCACATACCTCGGTGTGGAGCGGACGCTCTTCTATTTCGTCTGCGTCGGGGCCGTGGGCGTATTCAACCTCTTCAACAGCCTGCTTGCCGGAGTTGCAGTTTTCATCGGCGGCTTCGCATTCGGTCATTGGGTTACGAGTACCGACCCGGCTTTCTTGCGCATTCTTGCAAAATCGGAGCGTTACAACGTGCGCTACGACGCCGCCAAGCAGAGTGTCCCGCGTGTGGAGGTGTCTGATGCTGCGACTCGATAAGGTCATCAAACCATGGAAGGAAGCGGCATCGCTCAACGACCACATCAACCTCTATGGCTTCTGGAACGAAACTGCCTTTCTCACGAAAAGCGGCGACGTGGGCATGGTGCTGCGCGTCTCCGGCGTGGACTACGAGAGTCTCGATCATGCAAAGCAGGAATACGCCGTCAAACGGCTGGAGTCGGCTCTCAAGGCGTTCGGTCCCGGCTTTCATGTCTATCAATACCTGTTCAAACAGAACCGGCCTGATATCCCATTCGGCCACTACGACGACCCCGTCGTAGAAGCTGCAATCGACCAGCGGCGACAGTTCTTTGAAACCAAGCGCGACCGCCTCTATCAAATTGAGATTTTCTATTGCGTCGTTCTCGAAGGTGTGCGGTCGAAGACCGGCGTGGGAGCCGCACTTGCCCGCCTGGTACGTGATCCTGCCGGAGCAGTCGATGAACTCAAGACGCAGTTCACCAACAGCAGCATGAAGAAGCTCCTGCAGGTGCAGATTGAAAGCGATGTTGCGACGCTTGAACAGCGCGTCCAAGCATTCACGCGGCAACTTAGCGATTTCATTGAGATCGAGGTTTTGAATCAGCAGGGGCAGTTCAGGTTCCTTCGCCGGCTGCTCAACTACGACGACTGGCGCATTGCAGGCAAGCCGCAATCCACACAGTTTCTTGACTATCAAGTTGTGAATTCCAATATCGAGGCCGAGCGCGATCATCTGCGCGTTGGCGATCACTTCATCCGTGTGCTGACCATGAAGGAAGCAATCACGGAGACGCGGCCCCTTGTGCTCGATTCACTGCTAAAGATCACTGCGAACTTCTACGTCATGACGGAATGGACGCCGATGGCAACCGACAAGGCGCGCAAAGAAGTGAACAAACGCCGCCGCCACTTCAACGTCTCAAAGACCGGCTTCATCTCGCAGATGGGCAATGACGCGACGAATACTAATCAGCGTGATGTCCTGGTCGATGAATCGAAGCAGGCGGACATTGAGAACCTTGGCGATTGCTTGCGTGCATTGGGCGACGGCCAACAGCTTGGCGATTTTTCTTTAACGATTGTGCTATATGGCCGCTCAAAGCCGGAGCTTGAGCAGCTTGTGGGCGAGTTCTGCGGCGTCTTCACGAACGTCGACGGCAATTTATTCGTCGAAACGTACAACCAGCTCAACGCATACTTCGCCACGGTTCCCGGCAACCATGCTCTTAATCTCCGCAAGCTGTACCTGCTGAATTCGAACTATGCCGACCTGAGCTTTCTCTTTACAATTCTTCCCGGTGAGAAGACAAACGCCCACCTCGGTTCGGAATACCTGGCCGCGCTCGAAACAGACAACAATACGCCGTACTTTCTCAACCTGCATAATGGCGAGGTTGCCCACACGCTCATCCTCGGAATGACAGGGAGTGGCAAGTCGTATTTTTGCAACTTCATCCTGCAAAATGCGCAGAAGTATGCGCCCCTGACTTTCATCTTTGACATCGGCGGGAGCTTCCAATCGCTCACAAAGATATTCGGCGGCTCGTACCTCAACGTCGGGCAGGAGGCGCGCGACTTCACAATCAACCCATTTTCGCTCGACCCCAGCAAAGAGAATCTGCAATTTCTCTTCAGCTTCTTCCGTGTGCTTATCGAGGGCAATGAACAGCGTTACCGGCTCGATTTCAAAGAAGAGCGCAAGCTGTGGGATGCGATCGAGCGCGTGTACGTGCTGGAGCCAGAGCAGCGAACCGTTTCCAACTTCGCCAACATCATCGGAGAGCTGAAAGACCGCCTGCGACGTTGGACGCGCGGCGGCCAACACGGTTTCCTGTTCGACAATGCCGAAGACACGCTTTCCTTCAGCCGCTTTCAGACATTCAACTTTGCGGGATGGGGCGACGCGCCTGATGTCCTTGAGCCGCTGCTCTTCTATGTGCTGCACCGAGCAAGCAACGAAATCGCAGACGCGAAGAAGCTGGCGACCTTCAAGCTCTTTCTTCTCGATGAGGCGTGGCTCTTTATCAAAAACGAGACCATCAGAAATTACGTCGTGCAGGCGCAGAAGACCTGGCGCAAGCACAACGCAGCCATGATTTTGGCCACGCAGTCCATCAAGGAGCTTGAAGAGTCGGGCATGTTGCAAGTCGTTTCCGAGAGCTGCCCGACGAAGATATTCCTTGCAAACCCGGAGATGAACCGGGACGTGTACCGGGAGGCGTTTCACTTGAACGACACGGAACTTGATCTGATAGCAGGTCTCGTTCCGCCGGGTCAGATGCTCATCCGCAAGGCCCAGACCTCGAAGAAGGTCCAGTTGAACGTCGATTCCGTTTCGCATTGGATGGCGACGAACAACGCCCGCGACAACTTGAAGAAGCGCGACTACTTCGAGCGTTTCGGCATTGCCGACGGCTTACGTCGGCTCGCGGAGGACTTTCCATTCCGGCCTCGCACGCAGGCCGGCACCATTACTCCCAACCCCAGAGGAGCTATTGTATGACCCGCAAACTCATCTTCATCGCCTGGCTTGCCCTGGCGCTTCCCTCTCTTGCTGCCGTCGCGCAAGAGGCGTCAGCGCGCACCGTTCAGTACCACTCACAGGACATCGTTCCCATTCACGCGAAGCTGAAATACACGACGCTGATCGAGGTTCCGCCCACCGAGAAGATCATGGAGGCAGCTACCGGAGACAAGGATTTTTGGATTGTCGATGTGGTGGGCAATTTCTGCTTTGTCCATCCGGCCAAGGCTGGCATCAGTTCCAACCTCAACCTAATCACCGACAAAGGCAACATCTATTCGTTCACGCTTGAAGATGTGTCCGGCACCTCTGCCGCACCAGATCTCAAGGTGTTGATTGAACCTGCCGACCACTCCTCGATTGTCGCGGCCAGCGGTCCCCCGCAGTTCGTACCTGCCGCCCAACTGGAGCAGAGCCGGCAGCAGCTTGCTGCTCTGCAATCGCACGTTGAGCAGGCAGTGGATGAGTACAAGAGCGCGTATCCGATGCAGTTGAAGTTCGACTACAGCTACAAGGCGAACGAAGCGCCCTTCGATGTTCAGTCAATCTATCACGACGACAAGTTCACTTACATCAAGACGAATGCGCCGGAAAAGTTCAGCGTCTACGAGATGAAGGATGGCAAACCGAACCTCATCAGCTATGACCTTCGGGACGGAACCTACATCATCCCGAAGGTGGTGGACTCAGGCTATATCGAGCTGGGCAAGAAGCGCATGGACTTCACTCGGAAGGGATAATCGTCATGCCGGAAAACATCTTCACTCCCCGCACTGAAACGCAGACCGGGCCGCAGATTGAGCCGGAATTGCGCCGCACGAAGGACGAGCCGAAGGGTGTCTTGCAAAAAAACCTCAAGACCTTCGTGTACCTTGGCACGGCGTTGCTGGTAATCGTGGCGGCGCTCTTCAGTTCGACCAGCAAGAAGACTCCAGCGCAGCAGGCGGCAGCGAAGGGACAGCCGCCGCAGCCGATGCTCCAGGACAATACCGACAACAACGTGCAGGACTTGAAAAACCAGCTCAAGGCACAACAAGACAAAGACAAGCTGCAAGCGGCAAACGCCGCTACTACTGGCAGCGATCCCACACTCGCGTCTGCGACGCCCGCGCAGCAAGCTGCCGCCGCGGCCTATGGGCCGACTGGCACTGCCGCGCCATGCGTTCCGGGCCAGCCCTGCCCGCAAGCGGGCTACGGACCGGCGGGTTCTGGACAACCAGGCAACGCACAGCCTCAACTCAGCCCGGAGCAGCAGCAGGCACAGCTTATCGCGGCGAAGGAGCGTGAGCGGGCCGACGAGTCTCGCTTCGCCTCGAATCTCGTTTACGCTCGTGCTCCAGACCAGCCGCAACAAGCGCCAGGACAGATGTTGCCTGCCCAGCGTGGCCAGACTACCCAGCGGCCGGAAGATACCACCCTTCAATCGCCGCGAGCCTTTGGGGAATCGCAAGAGCCAGCCGGAGGCTACAAGCGCTCGTTGGAGGCCAATGTCGATTCAGCGGTAGGCCAGCCATACCTCGTCTATGAGGGTTCGGTTCTAGACACGGTATTGATGAATCGCTTGGACGGAGACGCCGCAGGACCAGTCAAAGTTCTCGTCTCGAATCCTTTGTATTCGCACGACCACCAGCACGTCATCATCCCCGAAGGAACCGTCGTTCTAGGCGAAGCAAAGAAGATTGGCGCGGCGGGCTTTGGCCAACAGCGACGGATGGCCGTCGTCTTTCACCGCCTCATTATGCCAGACGGTTACTCGGTCGATCTTGACCAATTCCACGGCCTCGACCAGATCGGCGAGGAAGGCATAAAAGACAAAGTCAACAACCATTACTTTGAAATCTTCGGAGCGTCTATCGCTTTAGGTGTGATTGCCGGAGCGGGCGAAATTACCCAGGGCGGCGGCACGATCAGCACCAGTGGTTCCCAGGCTTTCACCACTGGCACCGCAGGCAGCATCTCCCAATCCGCAAACACTATCCTGGACCGCTTCATGCAGATTCCCCCCACCATCACGATTCGTGAGGGCCACCGCGTGAAGATTTTTTTCACGCAGGACATGCTCTTGCCTGCGTATAGCAACCACACGATTCCGCAAACGTTCTGAGGAGGTTCCCTATGAAGTACAGCTCCTTCCCCGTCGTTGCTCTGCTGGCTTTCACCATGGCATTCACTGGCTGCAAGAAGCAAGAACAATGCGCATCTGGCGATACACCGCAAGTCTGCAAAGGTGTGCAGGAGTGCTTCAAATCCGGCACAGCCGTCGAAGTTTGTCGCGAGGGAGAAAGAGATGCCATGAAAATGACAACGAGTCCTTCCACGACTACAAGTGGGGCAGCAGACGCACTGAAGTATGACTCGTCCAAGGCAGCTCAGAAGCCCACTCCCAAACAACCACCAAAACAGTAACTCAATTCCCCCAAAGGAGGTTCCATTATGAATCGTCTCTCACTCCCACTAACCATCGCGCTTTTCGTCGGCGCAACAACCGCGAACGCGCAGTTCGGCTCCGGCATCGTCTTCGACCCGACGCAATCAGGCCATGCCATCGTGCAGATCGAAAACGAAGGTAAGTCCCTTGAGAATGAAGCTCAGCAAATCGAGAACGGAACGAAGATCTTTACCAACACCGTCAAGATCGCTACGACTGCCCTGCAAACCTACAACACCGTACAGCAGCAGTACAACCTTTACCGCCAGATGATGAACTCGCCGGCCATGCTCTATCAGCGCTTCCTTTCCCCGCGTAGCGACCTGATGCTCATGCAGCAGATCTCGAACACCTACGGCAATTCGATGGGATGGCTCAATGCGTCGAATACGGGAACGGGAGCGGCGGCCTCGTATCAGCAAGCTGTCGTGCCACGCACTCCCAGCATGGTTCCCGGATACGGGACGACGAGTGTCCTCGGACAACAGCAAATCGCCGCGCAGGGGGCCACCATCGACATTGGCGACTCCGTGATGAGCACCAACCTGCAAGTGCTTGGTACCATCCGCGCGAATCAAACTGCACGACAGACGGACATAGCCAATCTTGAGGCCGCATCGCAGAACCAGGACCCCAGCCAACAGACCGTTATGGCCACGCTTCAGCGCATCAATCAAGCCCTGTTGTTGCAACTGCGCACGCAGCAGGATGCCAACCAGATCAACGCCAATCTTGCTCTGCAACAAATGATTGCACAGAAGCAACAACAGGACGCCTTGAAAGCCGGGTTTCTGGATGCTGGCAACTTCAATAACACCTACCAGGCTCAGGTCGCCCCCGCCTATAACGGAGCGGCGCAAGCCTTGACGTACTAACCTCAACCACCGAGAGCGAGGCAGATTGTGGGCTTACTCACTTGGATTACTCAGGCTTGCGACACATTGGCCAGCACTGCGTCACCATCGATTGATGCACTCGGTCTTCGTATCTGCATCGCTCTCGCAACCATCATGCTCGTATGGTTCGGCGTTCAGGAGGCTCTGGCCTCTGCGAACGGCGGCCCAGGATTCAACATGGGGAAATTCCTGAACTTCTTTTTGCTCATCACCTTTGCCTATACGATGGTGAAGTTTTACGACAGCTCCATACCCGGCGTCGGCTATTCGCTGAGGGGCTTTATCAACGGCGGCGCACAGTACCTTGTGTCGGTCATTGGAACCGACAGTGTAACAAGTATTCAGAACACACTGAATCAGGCGCAGTCATCGAGCGGACCGGGCATAACGAAGGCGTTGATGAATCCTTACTACGCCATTGTCTACGTAATCATCCAGGTATTGATTGCCGTTCTTTCGGCCGCAGTGAGTGCCATCATCGCCTATGGAGCAATTGCCAGCGCCGTAATCGGATTGCTTGGCCCTGTCTTCATCCCTTTCCTTGTATTCAGCAAGCTGGAATTCCTTTTTTGGGGATGGCTCCGCGCCTTCATGGGCTTCTGCTTCTACAAGGTGCTGGCTGCCGCAGTATTCAGCATTCTTGCTCATGTGCTAGCTGAATACTACACACAACTTGTCGCGTTTTCAGACCCCGGCAATATGGTCCAGGAACTGCCGTTGCTGATTCTTCTTGTCTTCGTCAGTATCTACATCCTGTTCAAGATTCCGGCCATGACGCAGTCCCTCTTCAGCGGCCACACCGGTGGCGGCAGTAGTGGACTCGGCATGGCGATGATGGCCTTCCGCGCCGCGATATAACAATGCCGGAGAAACGAGGTCGGATGTGAGTACCGAAACCAAGGCAACACCTGAGATCACACGAGCCGCCGAACGCTACCTCGAACAGTATGGCGACCCGCTCGTTATGAACACCTATCTGAAGGTGACAATCCTCGTGCTCGCCATCGTCTGTCTCGCACTGGCGGCGCTCACCTTCAAGAGCCAGAGCGCGCTCGCCAGTATGCACCCCATGATCGTTCGCATCAACGATGTGGGCAGGGCTGAGGCCATCGACTACCGCAACTTCCAGTACCGCCCGCAGGAAGCCGAGAACAAGTATTACCTGACCCGCTTCGCGGAACTCTATTTCAGCCGGAATCGCTTCACTATCGAGCGCGACCAGACGAATGCTCTCTACTTCCTCAACAGCGACGTTCAGCGGGCTGTGATCGATCAGGAACGGAAAGACAACATCATTCCGACCTACATCAAGGACAGCTCGCTTCCGTATGTCGATGTCGAGGTGAAAGAGGTCGTGCTCGACGACCTGCGGCAGTCGCCCTATTCGGCGCGAATCGAGTTCGTGAAGGTGTTCTCGAATCCAACTGACCATACCGAGTTGAAGCGCGAGCGTTGGACGGCCACCGTCACCTATGTCTTCCGAGAGAACGTGAAGAATAACGAACTCGCAGTCGATCCCCTTGGGCTAACCATCGTCCGCTTCAGGGCCGACCAGGCATTCGAGTAGCCCGAACCGAAGACACATCCCATACGAGGCGTTTCCCATGTCCTTTCGCGGTCACAAATCGCGGCAGTTAGGCCCTTCGTTTCTTCGCAGACGGAGAATCCCGTCACCATACGCGCAAAGAGGGTATGTCCGTTCGCCGTTCAGGTCTCTTGAGCAGGCTGCAATGAGATGGTTCCGCAGTCATCAGCGCGGGTTTGGCAAGCCGAGAATTCCTCGGTCTATGCAGATCATGAAGCGCTCGTCTTCCGTTTCCATCCCTACTCTGTCCGGTCACACGCTTCGGGCCACATCCGGCGCCCGGCGGCACGTCGCCGCTCTGCTTTCCGGACTCCTCTCCCAAATCAAGTTTGGGCCCCTGCTCCAGAATGCACGGCTTGGCACTTGGGAGCCGGGCCTCTCGCTCGGGCTTCGCCAAGGGGTGACCCGGCCAATCCGGGAATTCAAACAACGGAGACTCACCATGTATCAGAATCGCATAACGCTCATCGGCTTCCTCGGCAACGACGCCATCACCCGCACCGCCAACAACGCCAGCTTCACCGTGCTCTCACTTGCGACCAAGTCCAGCTACAAGGACAAGAAGACCGGCGAGTACAACAGCCATACCGAGTGGCATCGCTGCGTCGTCTGGGGCCGGCTGGCCGAGTACGCGAAGACACTTACAAAGGGCGCTCATCTGTCCGTCGAAGGAGAGCTTCGTAGCCGCGACCAGACGAACAAGAAGACCAATGCCAAGCAGCGCGTATGGGAAGTACGCGTGTCTTCGATCCTGAAGCTCGACCGGGCCGAGAAGGTCAGCCCGGAAGAGCAGGAGCCTGAGGAGATCAACCCGGAGGAAGAGGCCGCCTAGGCCCTTCCTCCTCCGTTTCGGAAGCCTGGCTTGACGCTGGGCTTCCATCGTTCTGAGGTGCTCATGAGCTTCGAGTTAATCCTTCCGTTCCTCCGCCCCATCGAGCCGCTCTTGCTGGACGAGAGCGTCAGCGAAATCATGGGCAATCCCGACTCGACTTGGTGGTTCGAGCGGGACGGGATTCTGTGCCGCGACGCGAGCATCGAGTTCGATGCTGCGCGCCTGCGGACTGGCCTTGAAGTCGTAGCCAACAGACTCGGGAAGAAACTCGACGAAGACAATCCGTTGCTCAACGCGCAGCTCCCCGATGGGAGCCGCTTGGCAGCCGTAATTCCCCCGGTCGTTCGTCCCGCTCCCGCAATGGTCATCCGCAAGTTCACCAGCCGCCATTTCACGGTCGAAGACCTGATCGTTCGCGAGACGCTCACGCGCCCGCTTGCGGAGTTCCTGGCCACTCAGATCGAGCGTGGCCAGACCATCCTTATCAGTGGCGGAACCGGAACTGGAAAGACGACATTGCTCAACATCCTTGGACAATCTATCCCTGACCACGAACGCATCGTCGTAATCGAGGATACTGCGGAGTTGCACATCGAGAAGCCAAACATAATGTCCGTCGAATGCCAGACCGACACCTACAGGAATGCGGTCACGTTCGACGACTTATTGAAGGCCGCGCTGCGCTGGCGTCCGGATCGCATCATCTTGGGCGAAGTACGCGGAACCGAGGCACGCACGCTGCTCGATTCTTTCAATACAGGCCACGCCGGTTCTCTTGCCACCATCCATGCCAACTCGGCCGCGAAGGCGCTTCGCCGTTTTGCGAACCTCGTTCTGCGCAGCCACTCTCAGGCGACTTTCGAGGATATCGAAGCGGAGATTGGAGAGGCCGTCGATTATGTCGTTCATATCGAGCGTCAGCCAGGCCGTCGCGTGATCCGCGAAGTTCTCAAATTGAACGGCTACGACCGGACCGCACAGGCGTTCCAAATGGAGCACATTTTCCAGAATGAAAGCCAGGAGATTGTGAGAGGCAAGCCATGCTGAAAACTGCTCGCAGACCGCAGCCTGTACGAGTCGAGTCCGCCTCTCATAGAAGTGAGATTATCGACATCGCATCGGTTCGCCAGTGGCTAGCCGAAGGCTTGTCGATTGCGGATGTTCTCACCATGCTTGAAGTCCGCGCCGCTTCGAGTTTTCCGCGCATGATTGCCGCATATATGCAGTTGAGATTCTGTTGGCTGTTACGACGAAGATTTGCACCACAACCCAACCCCGAATCACTCACCGAGAGGAGCCCCGAAATGCCGTTGCTTGAGATCGTTCAAACCCGACAGATTACTGCATCGATCCGCCTCGACGAATCCACCGCTGAGCAGATCGACCAGTATGCATCTTTTCTCCATGCTTCTGCCGATGAAGTCGTGGACAAGGCACTGGCTTACGTCTTTGCCAAGGACCGCGACTTCCAGGAATTCCTTCGGACTCCGGAAGCCGCTCGTGCCACTCAGAGCCTTCGTATCCGCCGCGCACCACAGAATGGCGCGGTTGTAGAGCCAGTGGTGCAGCCTGCCAAGCCCGCAAGAGCCGTAGAGACCGCCAGTGAATCGCGCTCTCGCAGTTAGTGTTGCAGGCATGAAAAGCCCGTTCGGTGCTGCGCACCGGGTGTATCTCGACACTCCACCCCTGAAAGGTAGACGTTCGTAGACGCCCGTATACAAACGTCAACGCCCAAGCGATGAAGCACTTACGCAATTCCCCGTATACGGCGTTTGCGTTTGTTGACGACTTCCAGAATTGAGGTTGAACTATGGGAACTCCAACACTTCTCAAGTCCGTTGTGAATGCTTCCAAACGGCCACTCGCCCGGAACCGGATACTATCGGCGCGATTCACCGATACCGAGTTCGTGGCGCTTGAATCCCTCGCATGGTCGAAGGGAACGACAATTGCCGATTGGGCACGCGAGGCGCTTTTACACAACCTTGGAGCCCAGGGTTCGGCAGCGATGGAGACGCACATCTTCACCGAACTTGTGGGTATCCAGATGCTCTTGATGAAAACGCTTGAGCCGCTTCTGCGTGGCGACAAGATGGCCCAGGATCAACTCAACGTTCTCTTTCGCCAAGTGCAAACAACCAAGTCCGCCCAGGCTCAGGAACTCCTCGCCAAGCGCGGTCAAAACAGGGAGAAATAGCCATGCCAACCGTTCAACAATGGGGCCGCAGAGAGTCCATCATCTGGCCGCCGCGCGGCTATCTTTATACGCTCGGAGCGTTCTTTCTCGCGTGCGTTGCGACGGGATTCTTCGTCTACCTTCGCTTTCAATTTGGCCTACAGCCTCTCCAACGCTACTCCCTGCCCTACTACCTGCGCAGCGAGACGGCGGGCATTGCGCATTCAGCTAGCAAATACGAGATGCTATATGTTTCAGATGGTGAAACACCGGGTCGGGCCGCGCTCGAAGCGGATGTGCAGCCGGGCTCTACGCCGCAGTTTGGCGGCAAGCCGTTGCCCTTGACACTAACCCCGGAAGCCGCAGTCCATGGCACCTACTTCCTCATGCGCGAGGCTCCGCACAACTATCAGAACAAGGTGATCCATGCGTGGATTGCGCACTGGATATACGGGGATGTTCCGCTCTACAACCTCTTCAAGATGCAGCTCCTCTTTGGACTAGCAGCGTTCGTCCTGCAGCTTCCATTTTCGATCCACAAGGACATCGGACGCATCAAGCAACTGCGCTACGGACGCCGCCTCAAAGGCCCTGTGCTCGTGAATGCGAAAGAGTTCACGGCGGCCGTATCGGGCAATGGCATTGGGATCAAGACCGATGATTTCAAGCGTCCATTGCGCATCCCGCGCGATGCGGAGAACAAGCATTTCCTCATCGTGGGCGACACCGGATCGGGCAAGTCGAGCATCATTCGCCAGATGCTCTACCAGGTCGATGCACGCGGCGACAGCGCCATCGTCTATGACCCTGCGTGCGAGTTCGTGAAGCAGTTCTACGACGAGCATCGCGGCGACATCGTCCTCAATCCACTTGACGCCCGGATGCCGTATTGGAATCCGTCCATGGAGCTACGCCGCAAGGCGGAGGCAAAAGCCCTGGCCGTTTCGCTCTATCAGCCCGAGGGAGTGACCAACCGATTTTTCGTAGAAGCGCCGCAAAAGATATTTGCCCATCTGCTCAGCTATCTGCCTACGCCAGAGGATCTGATCAAGTGGATGTCCGACCCCGCCGAGATCGACCGCCGCGTCAAGGGCACGGAGTATTGGATGCTGATCGACCCGAAAGCTCCGCAGCAGCGCACCGGCGTACTTGGCTCCCTCAATATGAGTGCGGACAGCTTCCGGCTGCTGCCCAAAGAGAGCGAGACAACCAGTGTTTGGACGGCAACCAAGTGGGCGGAGACGCGGCGCGGGTGGATCTTCATCACATCGCGTCCGACAATGCGCGAGGCGCTTCGCCCGCTCATCAGTCTATGGATCGACACGCTTGTGTTGCGCCTTTTGAACGAGCCGATGCCAGACCAGAAGCCTGTCTGGTTCGTGATCGACGAGCTCGCCAGCCTGCAACGGCTGCCACAGCTCCACACAGCCATCACAGAGAACCGCAAATCGCAGAACCCGGTCATCCTCGGATTCCAGGGCCGCAGCCAAATGGAAGCCCGGTACGGTGAAGATTCCGAAGCCATGCTCTCGCAGCCTGCCACCAAAATCTTCCTTCGCACAACCGAGCCGCGCGCCGCGAAATGGGTGAGTGAAGCCATCGGCGAAGTCGAGATCGAGCGGCTGCGTGAAACCCATTACGACGGTTCGCGCGCAGGCAAGAACTTCGCGCTCGATCGCCAGACCGAGCCGCTTGTCCTGCCCTCGGAGGTCTCCGGACTCGATGATCTGCGCGGCTTTCTCAAGTATGGCAATCACGTTGCGCGATTCTCGTTTCCGTTCATTGCCCTCGAAGAGAAGAGCCCCGGCTTCGATGAGCGACTGATGGACGATCTAATCGTGCCGAGCACACCTCTCCCGGCAGAGCCGGATGAAATGCAGGGTAATCTGCAGTTCCCTGAGCATGAGGTTCAATCCGCCGGACACCAGATGGAGTAGACGCCATGCTGACCATTTCCAAGCCACTCTCCGCAGGCCAAGCGCAGAGCTATCACGCGAGAGAATTCACAGCCAGAGAACAGAACTACTGGTCCCAGCGCGGGGTCATTGCCGGCGAATGGCAAGGGCGTCTGGCCGGGCAATTCGGCCTAGCGGGAGCGGTCTCAGCCGAGGATTTTGCCAGACTCAGCCAGGGCCAGCATCCGGCGACTGGCGATCAGCTTGTCCGCCAGCGCGCCTCCTATGAATACCAAGATGCCGATGGCAAGACCGTCAAAACCATGGAGCATCGTGCGGGGTGGGATGCGACCTTTTCCGCTCCCAAATCCATTTCGCTCACCGCGCTCGTTGGCGGTGATGAGAATGTGCGCGTGGCGCACCGAGAGAGTGTTCGCACAGCGCTGGAGCAGCTTGAAATGTACGCGCAGGCCCGCATCGGCGGGAACCATCTGCCGGAGACCACGGCCAATTTCATCGCCGCGAAGTTTGAACACGACACGGCCCGCCCGGTCGATGGCTACGTTGCGCCGCAACTCCATACACACGCAGTCGTCTTCAATATCACCGAGCGGGACAATGGCCAGCCCCGTGCCATCCAGCCGCAGAGCCTCTTTGCATCGCAGCAATTTGCGACCGCAGTGTATCAATCTGAGTTGACTTACCGGCTTCGCCAACTCGGTTACGAGATCGCCGTTGGCCGCAGCGGGGCACCGGAAATCAAAGGCTACTCACAGGAGTACCTCGATGCATCCAGCCCGCGCAGCCAGCAGATTCGCGAGTATCTGGTGCGGACAGGGCGCTCCGGGAAGGAAGCGGCCGAGATCGCCGCGCACTCCACACGCGACCGCAAAGAGATTCATTCGCCAGCCGATGTCATGACTGCGCATCGCAAGCTCGCTGCCGACTTTGGGCACCAAGCCGAAGCCGTCGTCCGCGCCGCACGCGAACGGCTCCAGCATCAGCAGAAGCCCGTCAACTCTCTTGACCGCGTCCGCGAGTCGCTGACCTTTTCACGCGACAAGAATTTCGAGCGCGAGGCTGTTGTCGATGAACGGGCATTGATTCGTGACGGCCTCCGCCGCGGCATGGGCGAGGTGACGTTTGCCCAGGTGCGCGGCAACCTTGACGCCCGCTTGTCTTCCGGTGAATTTCAGATAATCGAACGGTCGCAGAGCGTACCGGCCCGTCAGTTCACCACCGCCAAAACCATCGAGGCAGAGCGCGAGATCGTCCGCCGCGTGCACGAGGGACAGCACCAAGTCGAGCCTGCTTTGCCTCGCCAGCAGGCCATCGCAGTTGCCGACCAACATTCTAATCTCAACCGCGCTCAGAAGAGTGTGGTTGAGGATGTACTCAGTTCACCCGACCGCATTCAGGGTCTCCAGGGTTTGGCCGGCACGGGCAAAACGACCACCCTTTCCGTGATCCGCCGCGCCGCCGAATCGCAGGGCTACCAGGTCGAAGGCTTCGCCCCGACCTCCCGCGCAGCCCGTCAACTTGGCGAGGCGGGCGTTGAGTCAAGAACCCTGCAAGGGTTCCTTGTTCGCACCACACACCCTACCGCGCCAGAACAGAAGCATTTCTACTTCGTCGATGAGTCCAGCCTTGCCAGCACCAACCAGATGCGCGAGTTCCTTGCGCGTCTTGGCCCCAACGACCGTGTACTCTTGATAGGCGACACCCGCCAGCACCAAGGCGTAGAAGCAGGCCGCCCCTTTGAACAGTTGCAGCAAGCCGGAATGCGCACCGCCAAACTCGACGAGATTGTCCGCCAGAAAGACCCGGCGCTGAAGTCCGCTGTGGAGATGCTTGCCAAAGGCCAAGTCTCTGCCGCGCTCGAATCACTCCAGCAACAGGGCCGCGTGAAGGAAATCCCGAACACTGAAGAACGCATCCGCACGATTGCGATGAGCTATGTCGAGTCACCCGAAAAAACCCTGATCGTCTCGCCCGACAACGCATCCCGCCGCGAGTTGAACGTAGCCGTGCGTCAGGAGTTGAAAGCCAATGGAACCCTCGCGCCGGAGGACCACACCTTCCGTGTACTCGTCCAGCGCCAGGACATGACCGGCGCCGAACGCTCCTGGGCCAGCCACTTCGAGGTAAACGATGTAGTTCGCTACGCACGCGGCAGCAAGAGCGCCGGAATCGAAGCTGGGACCTACGGAACAGTCGTAGGCATCAACCCCGCCGCCAACTTGCTGACTGTCGAGAAATCCTCCGGCGATTTGACCACCTACGATCCGCGCCGTCTGACCGGAGTCAGCGTCTACCGTGAAATCCACCGGGAATTCTCTGTTGGCGACCGTGTCCAGTTCACCGCGCCGGATAAGGCGCTCGGCGTCGCCAATCGCGACCTTGCCGCCATCGAATCCATCGCACCCGATGGTCGTATTTCAGCCCGCCTCGACAATGATCGGCAGATTGAGTTCGACGCCAGCGAGCACCGCCACTTCGACCACGGCTACGCTGTCACCAGCCACAGTTCCCAGGGCCTCACCGCCGAGCGCGTCCTGGTCAACGCAGACACGGGCGTCCATCCAGATTTGCTCAATTCCCGCTTCGGCTACGTCTCCATCTCCCGCGCCAGCCACGAAGCCACACTCTTCACCGACGACATGACCAAGCTCAGCCCGCAACTCAGCGCCGATGTCTCCAAGACTTCGGCGCTGGAAGTCTCGCAAGCGCCCTCCATCGCCCAGGGAATCGGGATGATGTGAACCTGTCCAGCGAGATTTTGCAGACGGTTTCTGCATAATCCGAATTCGCCAGACACTGTCTGGCGAATTCAGTAAAGCCACTACGTGTGTTGCAATTCGTCATTACAAAGGATTAACTAATGACGGATTGATAGCATGACCACAGCGAAGCCATTTGAGAGAACCATGCAGTATGCCCACCAACACGGAATTGTGAGACCACGCGACATTGAGGCCATCGGCATCCCGCGCGAGTACCCCCTTCGCCTCTACCGCAAGGGCAAACTCAGCCGGACAGGGCGCGGAATCTATACTCTGCCGGGCGCAGCGGTCACGGAGCGCCACTCCTAAGCGGAGGTAGCAAAGCGTGTGCCCGAAGCGGTCCTGTGCCTGCTTTCGGCCCTGGCCTTCCACGAAATCACGACGCAAAGTCCGGCATCTGTCTGGATTGCTCTCGGCAAAGGAGCAAGAAAGCCTGCCATCGTGTCGCCTTCGCTCCGGGTAGTTCGTCTCACAGGACCTTCACTCTCTGAAGGCATCGAAAAGCATTCGGTCGAGGGCGTTACTGTGCGCGTCTATTCCGCCGCAAAGACGGTGGCAGACTGCTTCAAATTTCGCAACAAGATCGGTCAGGACATCGCCATCGAGGCCCTGAAAGATGGCCTCCGCCAGAAGAAAGCCACCGTCAATGAGATCTATCGCTATGCCAAAATCTGCCGGGTGAGCAACGTCATCCGTCCCTACATGGAGGCACTGGATTGAAGCTTGTACTCCTGTCTCCCAATCTTCCTTGCGTTGAACGATAAACCGCGATAAAAATGGCAAAATATCGGGCTTATTTGATTTGTTTATTGTACTCTTTGATCAGAGGTGTGTATGAAGGACACCGTGATGGTCTTCACGAGTAAGTCACTGGAAACGATGATTGTTGAAGGCGGGACCGGCAACTGGGCAGGAAAGGAAGAGCGTCTGAAGCACATGAAGTGGGTAGTAGCTACTCGGAACCTCAAGAGTACTTGGACTCAAGGCGAGGAGGCTCATGGAAGCGCATTTCTCATCGGTCGGATCTGCGGCATAAAAGCAGCTCTGTTGCCGGAATCTGATCGATTTGTGATCCAATTCGACCGCTACGCCGACCTGTCGATTTCGAACGCATGGACACACAATCGGAATCCGATTGCTTACACGAGTCTCGGCACGTTGGGCATCGACGCCGAAAAGGTGGAATGGAAGAACTTTCCCACTTCGACGGTGCAGGTTTCTCATGCAGGTCCTTCAGCAGAAGCACCCACGAACGTGATCGATCAAGCTCGGGCTATGATCGCCAACGCACTTTCCATCCCCCCAGAGGCCGTCAAAATCACTGTTGCCTTCTAACCCAGAAACAGCGAAATCGGCCAGGAAGGATCAATCATGCCACACCAGGAAACATTCCTTCAGCGGGAAGTGAACGGTCATCAGATTCGAGTTGTGAAGAGCTACGATGTGGCTTTTGCTCGAGAAGCTTTCGAGCAGATGGACCCTAATGCGTTGGCGTTTCTGAGGCACTCGCTACATTCGGACACTGAGTATGAGGATGCCGAACTCCCTTTGCCCAGCGATCCAGAATTCGGTGACGCTATATGGGATGAGATCGAAGCGAGTGCTCGCGAGGATTGGAACACCTTTTCGTACTTTGTGGTTCTGAGTGCTACTAACGGTGTGTCCCGCCCGCTCTATGTCTCTCCTGACTGGCCCAGCGCCGAGGCCTTTTGCGCTGAATTTGAAACTCTAGCCGCCGTAAACCATGGGGACTAGCGAACGAGGTGTGTCAACAGTGTCTTGCCGGATATTGACAATACCGGGGCGACGATTTGGCGGCGCAACGCTCGGAGGGCTTTGCCCAGGAGCGAATCGAAGGTAACAAGAAGAAGAAACGAGCAAGAATCAACCAATCCAGGGCTCATACCGAAAACCGCAGCTAGCCTCAACCATCAGATTTAGTATCCAGAAAGCAAATCGTGAAAGCAGCAAATCGGCGCTCAGTGCGCAAGCCAAAGTCCAGAAAGTTCACCGCGATAGATTTGTTCGCGGGGGCCGGCGGCTTTTCATTGGCTGCGCAGCTTTGTGGCGTAGACGTTCGGGCTGCAGTGGAGCTAGATCCCCATGCCTGCACAACATACAAGTCAAACTTGATCGAAAAGCGAAAGGCGAAGACGACTCTTATCGAGACCGATATACGGGATGTTGATTGGAAGACGCTCCTCAAAGGAGCAAAGCTTGCTAAGGGCGATTGCGACCTGCTTCTTGGCGGTCCGCCATGTCAGGGGTTTTCAACCCATCGCTTGAAGGGGGCAGGCGTTGACGATCCTCGAAATGAACTCTTGGGAAGCTACTTTGAATCCGTACAGGCCATACGCCCCGCCGCGTTCCTGATTGAAAATGTACCTGGTTTGCTTTGGACGAGACACGAAGCCTATTTGAAGAGGCTCTTGGCGGCGGCGAAGGCTGCAAAATACACAGTGCTCCCTCCCATAGTGCTGAATGCGCGATCTTATGGCGCTCCTCAGAACAGGAAGCGCGTTTTCATCTTAGGTTTTAGAGACGATGTTGGAGCTGAGATTTCTTGGCCTCCTTCGCCATCTCACCTCCCTCCAGAGGACGCAGCTGTTGTTGCGAAAACTCAACCAGCGTGGTTGACGGCTGCGACGGTGTTCTCTAAACCGTTTCCTCCAAATGACGAAAATGACCTTCACATGCAGCATTCCGCTGCAATGATCGAGGTTTTCAAAAGCACGCCTTCGAACGGCGGCAGTCGCAGCGAATCGAATAGGGTTCTGGCTTGCCATCTTACTCACAATGGACATAAAGACGTTTACGGGAGAATAGATCCAAGTAAGCCAGGCCCGACGATGACGACGGCGTGCATTAACCCATCAAAAGGGAGATTTCTCCACCCTACGAAGAATCATGGGATTTGCTTGAGGCACGCGGCCCGTTTCCAGACGTTTCCAGACGATTTTGTCTTCAGTGGCGGAATTATTGCAGCCGGACGACAGGTCGGAAACGCGGTTCCGATCACGCTTGGTGTCGCATTGATTGAGTCAATAAAGCACGCGCTGATCACCGCTCAAAAAGTAAGTCCAAAACGAAGAGGTCGAAGCTAAATGCCAGACGTGACGGACCTAACAGTGGGCACCAGCGAACCGGGTTCGCACATCTATGCTTTCCGTCCGAAAGCAAGAACAGTCGATCACCTTGGACGCGAGCAAATTGCAGACTCTCCAACAGCAGTGACTGAGCTTTGGAAGAATTCATTCGATGCCTACGCGAGGTCGGTATCACTGCAGATCTTCGATGGAGAGAGACCGTCGGCGGCCGTTCTAGATGACGGCTCGGGCATGAGCGCCGAAGAGTTTATCGACCGGTGGTTAGTTCTTGGTACAGAAACGAAGCTTGAGCAGGAAAGGGATGATGCGCGTGCAGTCGAAGACAGAGACGGTCTTCCCATTCGCGTAAGACAGGGCCAGAAAGGTATAGGACGCCTTTCCGTCGCCTTTCTTGGTCCCATTGTCTTAGTTCTGACCAAGAAGAAGACAGGCCCTTTCACGGCGTCGTTGGTCGACTGGCGTCTTTTCGAGAACCCATATCTTCTGTTGAGCGACGTTGGAATACCGGTACGGCAATTCTCCAAAATCGACGAATTCCCCAAATTATTTTCTGAACTCCTCGACGACTCGATGGATAACGTCTGGGGCAAGAAGGGGAGTACAGATCGCAATGAACGAGTCACGGCCGCTTGGGAACTGCTCGGAACAAGCGAGCTTTCAGAAGGCCAAGCTGAGTCCACCGCTGATCGAATTGCTTCGTCACTATTAAGCGCGGAAGTCCCGACTCGGGGTCTCGCCCAGTGGTCGGTGTGGGATGGCGCGGCCTCGCATGGTACTGCAATGTTCGTTTTTGATATCAAAGATGAGCTTCGGGCTTGGGTGGACCCGGAAAAACTGTTTCACGACGACGAAGCATCCAGGCTTCGCGATGAAATGAAGAGAACCCTTGCCGGATTCTCAGATCCATTCTCACCTCGACCTCTCGATTTCGACTACAGCATGGTCATTCACAAAGGACAGCTCCAAGAAGAGGCTGTATCAAGCAAGGCTCAACTTGGCATGAGTGAGCTTAGAAGTATGGAGCACTTCATTGAAGGTCGTTTTGATGAGAATGGCGTCTTCTTTGGACGTGTTCGGGCGTTTAATAAGGATTTTGGCGAGTTCACCATGACGCCCTCGCATCCAATCCGCACTGCGCGTTCGGTGCGTGTCGGGCCATTCGACCTGTGCGTTGGAACATTTGAGCTCGAAAGAACCAACAGCACACATTCTCCAGAGATTCATCAAGCCTTGAGCGCGCAGCTCGAAACAATGGCGGGCCTTCGGATTTATCGGGATGGGCTTCGAGTACTGCCCTATGGAAGGGTTGATTTCGACTTCTTTGGGATAGAAGAAAGGCGATCGAAACATGCGGGTCGTGAATTTTGGAATCACCGCCGAATGTTTGGTCGGGTTGCCATCTCGCAGGAGGCAAACGGCAATCTTCGTGACAAGGCTGGTCGGGAAGGCCTGATTGAAAATTCTGCGAGTCGAGAACTTCGAAACTTGCTTGTGATGCTTCTCGAATTCACTGCACGAGAATTCTTTGGGAGCGACGCTGAACATCGGAAGCAGTTCATCGATGAAATCAACGCATTCAACAAAGCCGCAGCCGCGGCGGACAAACAGGCAACTCGCGGTCGACTCCGGGCTTTGAACAACCATCTTGCGAATCAATCGGACAATCTCGATCTTGCCCTGAAGGAAATCGGAGCATTGGAGACGGAGATCGAGCAAGCGCGTGAAAAAGATGACATCGATGCAGTGCTCGGGCTCGCGCCAAGAATCGAGAAGAGCAAGCAGCTGCGTTCAGAATTCCGACCTCCCCCCAAACCAGCGAAACTCGGAAGAGCCGAAGCCGCATACCGCTCCTTCCGGGACCGGTACAACATGTACTTGGCTGCCGTTGAATCAACCTCGTCACGGTGGTCCGACGCTGCGGAAAAATCCGGAGGACGAAACCCACTCGCAGTCGCAAAGAGCACCTTTGGGCGTCACCAGAAATTCTTGACCGACGACATCAATAGGCGCATGGTCTCGATTCGCTCCCTCATGACAAGTGAATTGGCGCGTCTGGAGAAGCGGAGCTATCAAGATCGCTCAGAGTTTTACAAATTGGCGGCTCCGCTTCTCGCGGATCTAGAAGCTGGCAAGGCTGAACTCCGAGCGGTCCTCGCGTCATTCGAGCAGATTCGTGAGACACATCATCAAACCACTGCCCGGTTTTATGACGGCTACTTGAGCGCGTTGCGCCAATTGGCAGCCGACATCGATCTGGATGCGGCGGTTTCGTGGAGCAGCGAGCAGCGGGGACAGCTAGAGGAGCGCGTAGAGCAGTTGACCGCGCTGGCTCAGTTGGGCGTTACTGTTGAAATCATCGGGCATGAGCTCGAATCTCTAGACGCTGAAGTCGGCAGGAATTTGCGGCGGCTACCGCAGGAGACACGAGACTCGGACGCCTACAAGTTAGCCTTGACTGCCCAACAAGCTCTCGTCAATCGCCTGCGTTTTCTCGCTCCTCTTCGTTTGTCGGGGCCGCAACTAAAGGATGCGATTTCCGGGGACGCGTTGAGCCGCTACTTGGCAAGTTTTTTTGAGAGCATCTTCGCATCAGAATCGATCGACTTTAGCGTCTCACCCGCCTTTAAAAAGATGCAAGTCACAGACTTCAGTCATCGGCTTTACCCTGTCTTCATCAACTTGATTAACAACGCGGTCTATTGGCTCAAACAAGTCGACAACAGGCGAATTAACCTCGACGTCGTGGGAGACGTTGCGTGCGTGTCAGACAATGGCCCAGGTGTTGATCCGGACGACCGGCCACATCTGTTTGAGCTTTTCTTTTCTCGGCGAGTAGAGGGCCGGGGTGTTGGACTTTACCTTTGCCGCGCGAATCTTGCTGCTTCGGGTCATACGATCAGCTTCCAGAATGGCGGGCCATGCCTCTCTGGCGCAAACTTCTTGATCCATTTTAGGGGGAACTAATGCCGACTCTTGGGTACGACTCTAAGATGATCTGGAATACCTATGTCGCGCCTCTGAAATCGGCGCTGATGATTGATGACAAATTCCCGACCTACGAAGATATGCTTGAGCAACAGCAACTGCGAGACGCTGGTAAGAATGTTGAACCAATTTCTTACGACTACGATAACCTGGCAACGCTCTTGGCCGAATGCCGTAAACTGCACCTCTTGTGCGATGTAATACGAAGAGTTGATGATTTGGCCGAAGCTCAGCTTGACCACCTCGGCAAATCGGATTTGGTTGTGCTTGACTACCATCTTGACCCTCTGGCCGATGCCAACCCCGAAAAAGCAATTGCAATTCTGCAGCGATTAGCACGCACGCCTCACGCAAACTTAGTTGTTGTGTACACTCTCGAAACACCATTGGATCGAGTTCGCAGAACGGTTGCGTGCAGGTTTCGAGGAGCAACGCAAATGCAACAACGACCCACTTTGAACCAGAATCAGGAGGAATTCGTTCAAATGTGGCTGCCTGACCTTTCGAGCTCGGATATTGATGCATATCTGCGAAGAGACTACCGCACTCTTCTTGATCAAGGTTCGACTTTGGCGAAGGAACTTTCGGCGCAGCAAATCCCTCGCAATGCATTCCAGTTTCTTATACCGGAGGTCATCGAGGAGCATCTTCGAAAAAACTTTCTCCCAGCTGACGCGATTCCTGTCGCTACACCAAATCTGGTCGAGATGAATGGCCCAGAAAGCCAACATCAGTGGCTCTCATTTGGGAACGTCTTCGTCGTGTTCGTGGCAAAGAACCGCAACCTCAGCATCTTCACAGAACTCGAAGCTGCGCTATTGGAGTGGCAACCCCTTCCGATGAAAATGATGCTGGCCCACATACGCAATCGGTTCGAGAAGGGAGGATTCCAATTCGAAGAGGAGATTCTCGCGGATTCTCAAAAACTCACGGGTTGGTTCTTTCATGCTCTGACGGGGGAGGATCCTGAACTTCATCAGAGACTCAAGCAGCTTTGGGCCAGGCTTCTGGACGGGCTGAGAGGACAGCTCACAGAGAGTGTGACTGAATTCGGAGCCAAGATTCTTGCCCCTTCGATCACCAATCTCGGCGCTAAGGGACACGACTCGGATAAGGCGTGGCTTCAGAAATGCCTGCGGCTTGCTAAACAATTGGCGGGAGGTGGCCGGTGTTCCGATGATTCAAGAATCTTGCATGCCCTCAACACATTCTTGTGCTCAGAAGAGTACGATGGCAGCCATATTCGTACCGGAACGGTCTGCAAGCTCATAAAAGATAGCATTAACGAGGGAACTAATGAACAATGGTTTTTGTGCGCATCGCCGGCGTGCGAAATGGTTCCGAGGCCTCCAACAGGGTCGGGAGCTTGGACGCACGACTTAGACCCATTGATGGCGGTAACCGTACTGCGTCTGGAGCCGCAGAAGAATTTTCAGACTTCCCTCGCTAACGCGAGCAATGGAAAGCATATTTTTCTGATAGTTGATGGTGAGCCAAGGTCGTTTGAGGTAGTGGACGCTAAGACAGGTCATCCCAATTCAGAAGTGATCTTTGTCGCAGATCGTGGCTTAACAAATGCACAGTCGATTGTCGAGGCTTATTTCATTAGGAGAGGCGCAATCTCCGATGCCGGAACGGTCTCAACCCCGACAACTTCGACCGAAACCTCGGCAGGCGCCACGGCAATTATCGCGTGCTTGACGGTCGCAGAAGCGGTGCCTCCTCAAAACACCGGCAACTCAATAGACCCGGCCGGAGTCCCTTCGAAAGATTCATCGCTCGACCCAAAGATAACTGAGTCCTCTATGATCGCAGCAGAGCCCGCCAAACAATCTGCAATCGAGTCAGAGATCAATAACGCGATCCAGATTTCGAAGAAAAGCAATCAGCCCATAATCATTACCACGATGAAACTGAAAGCAATCGCGCAGTTGAGGCCGTCTTATGCAGATCGCTTTTTGCATCAACAGGGGCATAACAGTTCAAGGATAGGCGTAGATTTCGTGAATTCGTTCTAGCGCGATCGCACCACGGCCCAATTTCAGTGACAGATCGTCTCTCCAGCTCCGCAAGAAGTGCACTGATGGCGAAGGTGCATGCAAAAGATACAGCTCCGGAGCTATTTGTGCGCCAAACAGCGCACTCACTTGGGTATCGCTTTCGCATTCATCGCGAAGATCTCCCCGGTTGCCCAGATCTTGTCTTTCCCTCGCGAAGAAAGGTGATCTTTGTTCATGGCTGTTTTTGGCATCGGCACAAAAGATGCAAGCGCGCAAGTGTACCGCAAACTCGGCGGAACTTTTGGCTTGAGAAATTCGCATCCAATGTAGCTCGCGACAAACGAAACATCGCGGCCTTGATTGAAGCTGGCTGGGATGTCCTGGTGCTTTGGGAGTGTCGTCTCAGAGACAAAGACTCTGTCGTTCGAGAGCTACGCACGTTCTTAGATACGTCTGAGCGAATTCAATACCCTTGCTAAACGGTCCGACGCAAGTCTCGCATTTCGACAGTCCAGAATAATCAATACGAACGGACTGGCTCTGCGCGACGAAGAGCTCTACTTGTCTGCGACCCCGAGGTTCTCCGGACTCACCCAGACGCGACCGAGACCTCACCGGATCTCGCAATACCTCCGAATAGGATTGGAGGAACACATTGCTTACGATCTGCTGCGCAGTCGGAGAGCGTCAATCGTCCCCGCTTTCAAATTGATGAGTGAAGATCATCCATGGCAACTTAGTAACCCAGAACTCCTGTCCTTCTGTAGCACCGACCACGGCGTTTTCGATCAAGTCAGGTCGGCCCGACCCTAAAGCCCTTGGGTAGAGCCTAGTCACCACAGTGACCGGTACTCGCACGGACCAATGATGCCATGCCTCGTGGAACGACTTCAAAATCTCGCGCGTCCGCGCATCGGCAACTGCAGGGCGTGATCCCTCTGGATAGGCCACGTAGACAAAACCTATGTCCCCAGCGGGAATTTGCTTCATGGCGTCGGCCCACAAAGACAAGACGCCACGTGATTTCTTCGTGAGCGCGGTCTGACTCTCGCTTCGCCACTTCAAACATATTGGGGAGCGGAACGAACTAACGCCAATCTGCGTCGGGCTCTCTACTTCGCAGAGCAAGCCATCCCACTCATCCTCATCCGGCTTCCACTCGAATGCCGACTCGAGAAAATCTGGCGAGTACAGCCTTGTATCTATAATTGTCTTGAACCGGTGGAGAAGGTGAAATGACAGAGATCCCCAGGTTGTCAATAATGGTTCCTGATCCGGCCCGCAATTCACGACTTTAAGAACTTGTTCCACGAAGTCAGCCCGGTCGACAGTACGTATTTCGGCGGTAAACTTTGCTTCAATCGAGCCATGAATGCCGCGGTCACGCAAAGCCCCTCTAATCCCGTCGAACAGGACCTCCACTGATAGCGCCTCCGCTATCTCATATCTTGTCAGGCCAAGGCGGCGCTTACATTCAATTGCGCCCTCGAATGGGCCTAACCCAGAGATTCTGAAATCTGGAACCTTGGCCGCCCTGTTTTCCGGCACCATCGAAACCGATAATCCTCGGCGAACACATGCCGCACCAACGAGGAGTTCGAAAATGGTCGAAGTCACAACGTCATCTGGCATTGATCCAAGCATGGCCAGCTTTCGCGTAGCCTCGGGCCCCAACTCGTCAATTTCTTTCAGACTGTTTCCCAACATCGCAATCTCGGACGCGAATGAGGAAGCAGTGAAGAAATCCAATTCGAGCTGGCGGTTTTGGTGGTCTAAGCACAACAACAGCATCCGCGCAAACCTACTTGGGCCTGGCACAGAGGACTCTCCTGCAATCCGAACTCCGCTTACCAAATGAAGTGGATTCTTCAGGAAATCGGCTCCGAGTCGATAGGGCTTCTGGGCTTCTGCGCGCAGCCACTGCGGGTCAATTAAACGTAGTAGGTTCTCTAATCCAACATCCAATAGATCATCGAGATCTTCTGTGGGTCTAGTCTGTAGCACTTCGTCGTGCCACAGTTCATCGCCCCTCGGCAGCTTCTTAGCCTGTTCAGCCTTCTCTATCGCCTCGATTTCTTGTTCAGAGATGCCAGTCGCTGATTGGAACGTGCGCAAGAGTTGATCAAATTGCTCTTGCAGAAGCTCTTGCTCTTTCACCAATTGTTCTATCTTCCGACTTGGAAGGGTGGCGTCACCAGATGCGACTTGCACCTTTACCGCGGCCGCAAACTCTTTAGCCTTATTGTCTAGGAGGACTCTGTGCGCTTCAATTTTCTTGATTATCTCGTCGAATGTGACCTCCCCGGGAATTACTAACATATTTTACAAGAATCTGAAGAAATGTTCCCGTCATTTGAACGGGTGGCTGGAACCCCGAATTGCAGCTGAAGTGTTAAAGCCTCACAAACCCGCTTGCGGGAAGAATGCTCCGCCCTTCCCCCGCTGCAACCGCCGATCTTGCCGGCGTTTTCCGCTTCCCATCCATGCGGGGCCTGTTCCTGCCCCGCAACGCCCGGCCCTGGCGAGCGCAATCCAATTCGGATTGGGTCCTAAATTTCTTCTTTTATCAAGTGCCCCCGCTTCAGGCGGCTTTATGGCAGAGGCGGTCGGAACCTGTCAAGGCTCTCCGCTGCGCTTCGACCGCTGACGCGGCGCCTGCGGCGGCCTGGACAGAACCCTCCGCGCCCCTGCCGCGCCGCAAG
>Ga0181529_10001306_pt1 | contig 32782 bp, 30 predicted proteins | sample PEATcosm2014_Bin_36_FD_119763 | JGI IMG/M metagenome (GOLD analysis project Ga0181529, IMG submission 119763) | Peatland microbial communities from MTU Mesocosm Facility, Houghton, MI, USA - PEATcosm2014_Bin10_30_metaG | ecosystem: Environmental > Terrestrial > Soil > Wetlands > Peat | place... | reverse complement strand
TGAACGGGCCACCTGCCTAGGAATTTCGCTCTATTTAGAGTGTGCGCCAGAGACGGATAATTATCGGCAAAGTGCGTGCAGAAAAATTCGTAATCCCCCGATTCTCAAAAGCGAGATCTCGGTATAGCTTCTCAAAGTTGTTGGTGATTCTTTGGGGCTTATGAGCGGGCCACCTGCCTGATGACAAGACCCAACCAACTTGCTAACGCCGCAATCAGGGCGGCCACAACAGAGTCATTGATATGAAGCATTTAACTTACCCTCCTCCTAAATGTCTCACACCTAAACCAGACATCTAATTCTGATCTCTGATCTTTATTGAGCCGATGAACCTCAACCGTGCAAACTGAGAACTGTGAACTGACAACTGAGAACTGACAACTGTTAAAACAGATTCAGTCCTTCGACTCCCAGGTCCACATCATAAACGGCGTCGTTGGTGGCGAGGATGGTGGTTCCGAGCGGAGAGAAGGCCAGACCTACGATGTTTGCGCCGGAGAGCACGAGGCTGGCTTCGCCTTGCCGTGTCACGCGCACCACTCCGCGCTGGCCACGGAGGCAGGCGGCCAGGTAGACGTCGCCCTCCTTGGAGAGCGCCAGGCCCTGCGGACGGCCCAGGCCGCGGAACCAGGCGCGGGCGTCGCCGTTGGGCTCGATGGCCCAGATAGCGTCGTTGGAGGTGAGCGAGGGGGCAGTGACGTAAAGTGTTCCGGCGGCGTTGACCGCCAGATGATAGGCCGCGGCGCTGGGCTCGAGCGTGGCGTAAACGAAAATCTCGCGGCGCGGATCGATCTTGAAGATGGTGCCGCTGCGGTCGCCGACAAAGAGGTTGCCCCGGGCGTCGAAAACCAGGCCGGTGGCCACACCCATTCCCTCGACATAGAGGATTGGCTCGCCGACGTCGTCGATGCGATAGACGTTGCCTTCGGCGCGCGAGGTGACGAAGAGTTCGCCGTCGGGGTTGAAGGCCAGGCCGGTGGCGTTGAGAATGCCGGAGACAAACGGGGTTCCGCGGCCGTCGGGGCTGACGCGAACGATGGAGATGGGTGTCTGCTTGCCGCGCTGGCCGGAGATGGTCGTGTAGATCATGCCGGAACGGCTGACGGCGGGGTTGGTGACCGGGTGAAGGTTCTCGCAGAGCTGGCGGGCGACGCGCAGTGGAGCGGCATTGCTCAAGCCGGCAGGGTTGCGCACCTCGACGTAGCCGGTACCGGCCTGGTCGGGAACGCGCAGGGCAAGCGAGCCGGGGCGGCTCATCAGAATGTGGGCCGGGTAGCCGTTGACCAGAACGGTGGGCAGGACGTGGCTGAAGGGGCCTAGATTCGCGCCGGTCAGCACGATCTCGCCAGCGGGCAGAGCGGCGGCAGGGACGATCTCGTCGATGCGCGGGGCTAATGCGGCAGCGGATTGGGTGCTGGCTATGGGCATGGCTAAATCCAAAGGTGCAGCAGCGAGGCTACACCCAAAGCATACAACCCCGCGCCCACATCATCGAGGACGATGCCCCAGCCTCCGGGTAACTCTTCCAACCGGCGAAGCGGAAACGGCTTGGTCATGTCGAAGAGACGAAAGAGAAAGAGCGCGATGAGGGCATGACGCCAGTTGGCGTGGCTGCCGAGCAGGGCGATCCACTGGCCGGCGACCTCGTCGATGACCACGAATTGCGGATCGTGACGGCCGGATTCGCGGGCGACGATGGTGGCGGCGGGGATGCCGATCAGCAGCGTGAGCGCGATGCCGATCAGCAGCGCGATCAGCAGGGCTAGAGCGGTTGGCTGAAAGGCGAAGGCGTAGGCGGCCCAAAGGAGGATGGCCGCAACCGAGCCCCAGGTGCCGGGTCCGGGCTTGCCGAAGCCCGCGCCGAAGAAGGTGGCAACGGTCCACGCCCAGAGGGTTTTCTTCTGTGTGGGCGCGTCAGTTTTCATAGTCGTCTCCGTGGCTGCCGCCGAGAGCGCCGAGATCTTCGAGGACTTCGGGGTCGAGGATCGGCGAGCTGATCTTGTAGACGCCCATCGCCCACTTGCCGAGATCGATCTTGCGGCAGCGGTCGCTGCAAAAGGGAAAGTCCTCGTCATTAAAGCGGACGAGCATGCCGCAGGTAGGGCAGTGGAGGAGCTTGGCGGATTTTTTCTTTGCGGCCATCTTCTATTCCACTTTACAGCGGCCCGGAGAGAATGCGCGCGACAACATCGTAGTCGTGGGCTTCGGTGATCCGGGCGCGGTAGAAGCGGCTCGGCTCCAGGGCGGGCAGGTCGCCGAAGTCGTTGATGTAGAGCTTGCCGTCGATCTCCGGGGCGTGGAACTGGGTGCGGCCCTCCCAGAGCAGCGGCGTCTCTTCGCTTTCGCCTTCGGCCAGCACGACCAACTCGCGGCCCATCCACTGCTGCTTGGCGCGCTTGCTGATCGATTGCTGCGTCTTCATCAGCTTGCGCTTGCGGGCTTCGATGGTGCGCCTGGAGATTTTGGCGTCAAGCGAGAAGGCGGAGGAGCCTTCTTCGTCGGAGTAGTTGAAGACGCCAAGCCAGTCGAATCTTGCCTCGCCGATAAACTCCTGCAAAACTTCAAAGTCGCGGAGCGATTCGCCGGGAAATCCGACGATGAAGGAGGTGCGCAGGGCGATTCCGGGAACTGTCGCGCGAACTTTTTCCAAAGTTTTCAGGAAGATTTCCGGGCTGCCGCCGCGCTTCATGCGCTTCAGAACTTGCGGAGCAGCGTGTTGCAGCGGCAGGTCAAGATACTTGCAGATGTTGTCGTGCTTGGCGATGGTCTCCAATAATCGACCCGTGATGCGGTTGGGGTAGGCGTAGAGGAAGCGGAGCCAGCGGAGGTTGGGGATTTGGGCGAGCGCGTCGAGAAGTTGGGCGAGGCCGTCCTTCAAGCCCAGATCTTCGCCGTAGCATGTGGTGTCCTGGCCAATGAGGGTGATCTCGCGGACGCCGCGGGCGACGAGCTGCCGCGCCTCGGCGACAACAGATTCGAATCTCCGCGACCGGAATTTTCCGCGCAGGTTGGGAATAACGCAGAAGGAGCAGGGGTGGTCGCAGCCCTCGGCGATTTTGATGTAGGCCGAGGATTTCGGCGTGGTCAGGAAGCGGGGGGTGGTTTCGTCGTAGAGGTAAGTGGGCAGCAGATGGGTTGCGCCTTGCCAGTCGTCGCGGCGGAAGCGGCCTTGCTGCTCGCGATGGTCGCCTTCGGGGCGGGAGCCGTGATCGTGTTTGTGCGTGGCAGCGCGGGATTCGACGCCGGGGCGAACCTCAGCCGAGCCGCCGCCGCTGAGAATGTTGAAGGGCGAGGGCGCGGCGATGGGGGCGAGGCCGGCGGCTTCGAGGATCGCCTCCAGTTCGCCGGTTCCGACCACCGCGTCCACTTCGGGGATGCTCTTGCGGATTTCGTCGCGGTAGCGCTCGACCAGGCAGCCGGCGACGATGAGCTTTTTCGCCCGGCCCGTGGTCTTGTGCCGCGCCATCTCCAGAATCGTATCCACCGACTCCTGCTTGGCCGTATCGATGAAGGAGCAGGTGTTGACGATGAGGATTTCGGCCTCTTCGGGATGGGCGGTGAGCCGCGCGCCGGTACGGTCGAGCAGGCCCATCATCACCTCGGAGTCAACGAGGTTTTTGGGGCAGCCCAAAGAGATGAAGCCCACGGTGGGGGGCGCGGGTGGGGAGATTTTAGTCACAGTTCCATTGTACCGGGATGTGAGGTGTGAAGTTTGGCTCCTATGGTTCTGTTCAGACCAGTCATACTGGAGCCGCCGGCGTATGCGCGGATGCCCCATCGGATGATTTTGCCGAAGGAGCGCACGGCCGCAATGGGTAAAATCAAAACATGACACTCACAGCCCAGGAGCGCGCGCGGCGCATCAAAATCATTCTCTTCGACGTTGACGGCGTCTTGACCGACGGAAAGATTTGGATCATTCCGGCTCCGGTAGCCGGGGCGGACGGGGCCATCACGACCAAAATGGTCGAGGCCAAAGGCTACAGCGCGCACGATGGCGCGGGCATGACGCTGGCGCGGCTGGGCGGCATGAAGCTGGGCGTCATCACCAAGCGCATCAGCGAGACGGTGGCCATGCGCGCACGCGATCTGAAGCTGGAATTCGTCTACCAGGGCGAGGCCTTCAAGATGCGTCCGGTGCACGAGATCATGGAGCGTGAAGGAGTGTCGCTGGAGGAGATCGCCTTCGTGGGCGACGACGTGATCGACCTGCCAGTGATGCGCGTTTGCGGCCTGGCCGTGGCTGTGGCCAATGCGCGGGAGCAGGTGAAGGCCGAGGCGCACTACGTGACTCCGCACCGGGGCGGCGAAGGCGCGGGGCGCGATGCAATCGAGTTCATCCTGGAAGCCAAGGGATTGCTGCAGCAGTGCATTGCGGCCTCCATCGATGCCGATAATCCGCTTCCGCCCTCGATGGACATCGGCAAGGGCGGGGATCTGGCCGACTCGAATTTAGGCTCATCGCAGGATGGAAAAACAAAGTGAAATTCTGGGACGTGGTGATCGTTACGGCCTCATCGGCGCGTCAGGCGGGGCTCTATCGCGATGAGATTGAGCGGCGGAGACTCTCCGGGATGCTGCCGGAGGAGACCCAGTTCCTGGTGGTCCCGGATCCGGACGACCGCAGAGTGGGCTCGGGCGGCGCGACCCTCCACGCGCTGGGCGTTCTGGGCAATGACCGGGAGTGGTGGGGCTGCCACCGGGTTCTGCTGGTTCATTCGGGCGGCGATTCGCGCCGGCTGCCGCAGTACTCGCCGGGGGGCAAGCTCTTTGGCGTGCTGCCCTCGCGCACGCAGCCGCGCGGTACGACGACGGTCTTTGACGAAACCATGACTCTCTCGGCGGCGTGGGCGGAGAGAATTCCCAACGGGTTGCTGGTGGCCTCGGGCGACGTGGTGTTGCGCTTTGACGCGAGCCAGGTGGAGTGGGACCGTCCGGGCGCAACGGGCGTCGCGATGCGGCTTGATGCGGAGACGGGAAGCCATCACGGAGTCTATGTGGTGGGAGCAGGGGACCAGGTTTATACCTTTCTGCAAAAGCCCACGCCGGCGGAGGTGAAGGCAGCGGGGGGAATGTTCGAGGACGGACGGGTTGCCGTCGATATTGGATTGCTGCGCTTTGACGCTGATTTGACCGCGGCTCTGACGGGTTTGGCGGGATTCAAAAGGCTGCCGGCGGTTGATCTTTACGATGAAATCACGCGCGGGCTGACGGGCCAATGGAAGCCGAAGAGCGGCGCGGGAATCTTCTGGAGGAAGCTGGAGAGAATTCTGCGCGGCCCGGAGCGGCCGGCGGCCTTTCACTGCGCGGTGGTGGAGGGCGAGTTCATTCATGCGGGGACGACGCGCAACTTCCGCCGGCTGGCGGCGGCCTCGGGCGGAGTGCTGGACAGTGTGATCGGCGGCGCGTGCAAGGCCGGTCATGAAGCCGTGATTCTGGAATGCGATCTGGAGGGGGATGTGCGCGCCGGCCGCGGCGCAATCCTGCATGGACTGACGGGGTTGAGCGGAGTGGTCGAGGTTCCCGAAGAGACCGTGGTTCATCAGTTGCCGGTGGAAGCGGAGGGCGGCAACGGCTGGGTGATTCGCGTCTATGGCGTCGAGGACGATGCCAAGCAGGCGCTGGAGAACGCTACGTGGTTTAACCGGCCGATTCTGGAAACGCTTGCTCTGCTGGGGTTGACGAGCGAAGAGGTTTGGGGCGCGGAGGAAGCGCCGACGCTGTGGAACGCGCGGCTCTTTCCGGTGGCGACGCCGGACGAGGCCTGGGCCTGCGCGCGGTGGATGATGGGCTACGCGAGCGGGTACGGAGTTACCCAGTGGCGCTCGGGGCGGCGACTCTCGCTGGCGGAGAGCGCGCAGTGCGCCGATGGGAAGGCTCTGGCCGAGGCGCGCAACCGCCGCTTGCAGGGGATTTGGCAGGAGACGGCCGTTGAGTTGGCGGAGTCAGGCACGGATCTGCGGCCGCTGCTGGCTAACCTGCCTGGTCTGGCGCCAGCCGCTGCCGCGGGACGCACGCTGAGAGCGCGCGCCAATCAGTTGCGCAAGGGGCGCGCGGAGGATCTGACTCACGCGGCCAGCCTGTTGATGCAAGCCGAGCGCCTGCTGGAGCGCGCGGGCTTTGCGCAGGAGGCGGGACTGGCGCGGGCCGAGGCATTCACCTGCATTCAGGATGCGGTGCGCGAAGGGACTGCCGGGGATGCGAAGGCCGCGCCGTCCGCCTGGCGCTTCGAGCGGGTTCACGTCTCCGCGCCGCCGCGCATCGACCTGGGCGGAGGCTGGAGCGACACGCCGCCCTTCTGTTTCGACTGGGGCGGAACCGTGCTGAATTGCGCGCTGGAGATCGACGGCTCCTACCCCATCGAAACGGAGATCCGGCGCATTGACGAGCCGGTGATCCGCTGCCGCGCCGACGGTCTTGGAGCGATGGCCGAATTTCGCACTGCTGACGAACTGCTGGAGCCGTGCGGGCCGGGGAGCGTCTTTTCGATTCCGCGCGCCGCGCTGGGGCTGCATGGCATTCCGATGAAGGGGCAGCCGCTGCACAAGACTCTTGCGGAGCTGGGCGGGGGGCTGGAGATTCGCTGCCGGGTGGGGTTGCCGATCGGCTCGGGGCTGGGCACGAGCAGCATTCTGGCCGCCACGGTGATCCGCGCGCTGGCGGTAATCTCGGGGCGCGAAGTGGGCGATCACGCACTTTCTCAGGCGGTGATGCAGCTGGAGCAGCGCATGACCACCGGCGGCGGCTGGCAGGATCAGGCGGGCAGCATCTTTCCCGGCGCCAAGCTGCTGATTACCGGGCCCGGCTTGCGGCAGCGGATTCGTGTGCAGCCGGTGGAGTGGACGGAAGCCCGGAAAGCCGAGTTCTGCCAGCACATCGTGCTTTACAATACCGGCATTCAGAGGGTCGCCAAGGACCTGTTGCGCCAAGTGGTCTCGCGTTATCTGGCGCGGGAGACGGCAACCATTCAGGTGCTGCACAGCATCAAGACGCTGGCGGTGGAGATGTCCTACGCGATGGCCGAGGGCGATTGGAAGCATCTGGGCGAGTTGCTGGACCGGCACTGGCAATTGAACCAGGTGCTCGATCCGCATACCACCAATGCGCCGATCCATGCGATTCTCGAACGCGCCCGGCCGTTTATCTACGGCGCCAAGCTGGCCGGGGCGGGCGGGGGCGGCTTTCTGATGCTGCTGGCGCGCAATAAGGAGGCGGCTGGGACGCTGCGCACGGCGCTTTCGCGGGAGGCGGGCGCGGTAGTGCCGTACCGGATTGCCGAGGAGGGGTTGCGGGTGCAAACTTATGGCGACTGAGCGGAAGCGTGCGGTGGTGCTGCTGAGCGGAGGCCTTGACTCGGCCACGGTGCTGGCGATTGCCCGCAACGAGGGCTATGAGCTGTACGCGCTTTCCTTCTCCTATGGGCAGCGGCACATTGTTGAACTCGATGCGGCCCGGCGTGTGGCTGCCGCTATCGGCGTGGCCGACCATCGCATCGCGAAGATTGATCTGCGCATCTTCGGCGGCTCGGCGCTGACGGGAGATTTTGCGGTTCCCAAGGGACGCGGCACGGAGGAGATGAGCCGCGGCATTCCGATCACGTACGTTCCGGCGCGCAATACGATTTTTCTCTCCTTTGCGCTGGCCTGGGCCGAGGTGCTGGCTTCGAGCGACATTTTTATCGGCGTGAATGCGCTGGATTATTCGGGCTATCCCGACTGCCGTCCGGAGTTCATTGAAGCCTTTGAGCGGATGGCGAATCTGGCAACGAAAGCTGGCGTCGAAGGCCGTCAAAGACTCACGATCCACACGCCGCTGATCGCGCTGACCAAGGCGGAGATCATTCGCAAGGGGATCGAGCTAGGCGTGGATTACGGGCTGACGAGCAGTTGCTACGATCCGGGGCCGAAGGGCGAGCCTTGCGGAGAATGCGATTCCTGCCTTCTGCGGCGCAAGGGATTTCGGGAGAATGGGATCGAGGATCCGGTGAGGTTACCATGAGTGATCGGGGCGGTAGCAAGGTTGCGGTGATAACTGGCGCGACCGGCGGGATTGGCGCGGAGGTAGCCAGAGCACTCTCCGGAGCGGGCTATCGTCTGGTTCTAAGCGGCCGATCTGAAGAGAAGCTCTCTGTCCTGGCATCGCAGTTACAAACGCCTTTCGTGATCGTTGCTGGGGATTTGCAGGATGCGGCGATTCCGAAGAAATTGCTGTCCGCGGCGCTCGATTCATTTGGCCGCTGCGATGTGTGTTTCAATAATGGCGGGATCATTGAGGTTGGCTCCATCGAAACCATTAACATCGAGCGCGTCTGCGAGATGGTGCGCGTAAATATTGAGGCTGCATTTCGCGTGGCCTATGTTTTTCTGAAGCATTTCGTTCAGCAAAAGACCGGCCATCTGGTGAATACCTCCAGCGTTTTGGGCAAGAAAGTGCGTCCGACCGCCGGAGCTTACGCCGCAACCAAGTACGCCATAGAAGCGCTGTCAGAAGCCTTGCGTATCGAGCTAAGTAGGACCGACGTGCAGGTTTCCTGCATTCAGCCTGGGTTGGTGCGGACCGGCCTTCATGATCGCTGGGAGGTGCATCCCGCCGAAGCGATGAAGATCGCGGAGCCGTTGACCCCGGCAGACATCGCGCGCATGGTTTTGTTCATTCTTGAGCAACCGGCGCATATTCGGATTCCCCAACTCATGATTATGCCGAAAGGGCATGAGATGTAGCCGGTCGCAATCGGTAATATCACTTGCACAACTTTCACGGTACCGGATCGTGCGGATAAGGCAGCCAGGATGAGCTACGCGGTCAAGGAAATCTTTTATACGCTGCAAGGCGAAGGCGCGCAGGCGGGGCGCGCGGCGGTCTTTTGCCGCTTTGCCGGCTGCAACCTCTGGTCGGGGCGGGAGAGCGACCGTGCCACCGCGATCTGCCGGTTTTGCGACACGGAGTTTGTGGGCGTGGATGGACCAGGCGGCGGAAGGTTTGACTCCGCTGAGGAGCTGGCGGCAGCTATTGAAAAGAAGTGGCCCGCAGAGTCGAGACAAAGTGATTTTGGACTGGGCAAGCGCTTCGTCGTCTGCACCGGCGGCGAGCCGCTGCTGCAATTGGATGCGGAGCTGATCGCCGCGCTGCATCGGCACGATTTTGAGATTGCCGTTGAGACTAACGGTACAATAGCCGCGCCTGACGGGGTGAACTGGATCTGCGTCAGTCCCAAGGCCGGGGCGGAGTTGGTTCAAAAATGCGGCGACGAATTGAAGCTGGTCTATCCGCAGGCCGGCGCCGATCCTGCCGACTTTGAGTTGCTCGCCTTCCGGCATTTTTTCTTGCAGCCGATGGACGGGCCTGATCGCGAGGCCAACACCACGCTTGCGCTGCGCTATTGCCTGGAGCATCCGCAGTGGCGACTGAGCCTGCAAACGCACAAGATTCTCGGCATTCCATAGCTCCTGCGAGCTTCGTTTTTGGGCTGCCGGCAGGAAAATGCCGCAATCTACCGCGACGCGCAAGCCCAATGGCGATTAGAATCGTCTTTATAGTAGGCAGAGTCGCTCCCACCGGCTGCCTGCATTGCCTCCCGGCTCCCGGACGTGGAAGTTCTTCGCCAAACGGTCCGGCGGAAAAGGCATGGAATCCCCAGGATGATGACAAGAAACCTACGTTTACTGCCCCTCAGTCTCATATTTGCCGCCGCCATCGCCTTTGTGCTGCCGGTCAGGCTCTCCCACGCCCAGAGCACTCCCGCTCCGATCGATCCGGGAAGCACGGCTCCGGCCATGCCGGAGACAGCCGCTCCCGCGCAGGGCAGCCCGGCCAAGACGCCTGCCGCCAGCCCGATACATATTGAAGGGTCGAAGGCGGACGAAGCGGCCAAGGCCGCCGGCTCCGCCGCGCCGCTGACGGACCGCTCCCAGGCCTACTATCACTTTGCGCTGGCCAACACCTACGAAGACGAGGCCGCCAGCGAGGGCCATCCGGAGCTCATCACGCGGGCCATCGAGGAGTACAAGCTGGCGCTGAACGCCGACCCCGCTTCGCCGCAGGTAAACCTCGGGCTGGCCGATTTGTACTTCCGCACCGGCCACGCGCGCGAGGCCGAGAGCACGGTGCGGGGGCTGCTGAAGAGCGCGCCCGACAGCATCGACGCGCACAAGCTGCTGGGACGCGTCTATCTGCGCGCGTTGAGCGAAGGGCAAAACGCTCCGCCGCCGGCCTCGCCCGCCGGCAACGCGCTGGACCCGGCGATTGCCGAGTACGAAAAGATCGTCGCGCTGGAGCCCCGGAACGTGGAAGATCGCATGATCCTGGGCCAGCTTTACACCGTCAAGCACGACGCGAAGAAAGCCGAAGAGCAGTTCAAGACTGCGCAGGCGATTGAACCCGACTCGGAGGAAGTGGTGCTGAATCTGGCCCGCCTGTATGCCGAGAGCGGCGACTATGATCTTGCCGCCAAAGAGATCGAGGCGGTTGCGGTGGCCGACCGGACGGCCAAGATGGAAGCTGCGCTGGGCGCGGCCTACGATCAACTGAAGCGGCCAAAAGAAGCCATCGCAGCCTATCAGCGCGCCGCCGACATGGAACCGGGCGATCTGCGCACTGTGGACGCGCTGGCTCAGGCGCTGCTTGCCGACAACCAGCTCGACGAGGCGCTTAAGCAATACCGGGAGCTGGCCGCGGAGGACCCGGAGAACTCCAGCGCCCTGGTTCGCATCTGCGAGATTCAGCGCCGCCAGGGAAAGTATGAGGATGCGCTAGCGACGATCCGCCAGGCGCGCAAAATCAAGCCGGAGGATCTCGAAGCCGGCTACAACGAGGGTCTGCTGCTGGACGTCCTGGGCCGCTATGACGAGGCCGCCTCGACCTACGAGAAGATGGTGGACGAGATCTCGCACGCCAACGGCGCCTACAGAGAGGATGAAAAAGCCAATCGCGCCATCTTCCTGGAGAGGCTGGGGACGGTCTACCACGAGCAGAACAAGACGGCCGAGGCGATTGCCACCTACCAGAAACTCATTGATATGGGCGGCGAATCGGCGGTGCGCGGCTACCAGTTCCAGGTGGACACCTGGCGCGACGTCCGGCAGTTTGACAAGGCGGTCGAGGTGGCGCGCAAGGCGGTCGAGGCCAACCCCAAGGATCGCGACCTGAAGCTGATGCTGGCCGGGGAGCTGATAGACCTGGGCAAGACCGAGGAAGGGCTGACGATGGCCAAGGGGCTGCTGGCCAACAACAACGACGACCACCCGGTGTGGCTGGCGCTGGGGCAGATGTGCGTGCGTGCGCATCGCTGGAAGGAGGCCGAGGAGGCCTTCGACAAGGCCGAGGCTCTGACCACTAAAACTGACGAGAAGAAAGCAAAGGAGGAGCGCACCACTCTGCTCTTCATGCGCGGCGAATGGGCGGAGCGGCAGAAGCGCTACGAGCCGGCCGAGCAGTTCTTCCGCCAGGCGCTGGCGCTGGACCCGGAGAGCGCGATGACTCTGAATTACCTGGGCTACATGATGGCCGACCGGGGCAAGCAGTTGCCCGAGGCGCTCAAGATGATTCGCAAGGCCGTTGAGCTGGAACCGATGGACGGCGCCTATCTGGATTCGCTGGGTTGGGTGTACTTCAAGATGGGCGAGTACGAGCTGGCCGAGGAGAATCTGCGACAGGCCGTCGAGCGCGATTCCACCGACCCCACAGTCCACGACCACATGGGCGATCTCTATGCCAAGACCGGGCGCATCCGCCTGGCCGCCGCGCAGTGGGAGATTTCGCTGGCGCAGTCTGCCAAGTCGGCAGCGGCCGACGTCGATCCGGCGGAAGTGGCTAAGGTTCAGAAGAAGCTGGAATCGGCGCGCGTGAAGCTGGCCAAGGAGGAGAGCGCTGTCGGCCCGGCCAAGCCGGAGTGAAGAAACCAGGGAATAGGAAATTGACTACGGCGAGTGATCCAGGATTGAAGATTCTGAGGTGAAAACGGCGGCCTTTTCTCACCGGGAAGGCCGCCGTTCTTTTGGTCTCGCGATGCAAAACGCATTGGGAAACCGAGAGCGGGTCAGTTTATGGGTTGTCCGGCCCTGGCCTGAAATCCGGATTGCTCGGCAGTGGCGAGACGGAGGGGAATCTCAATGGTTCCGGCCTTGCGGGCCGTCCAATCGAAGACTCCCGCTTCAAGGAAGAGAGCGGCACTGGGCGCAAATCCATGCGCGCTCCATCAAGACGCCTGCTACATCGCTCCGGCCGGACGATAGTCCTTGTACTCGGAAATGAACATCGTACGGCGGGTGCAGTACCTGCCCGCGCTGGATTCGCCGTTGGGTGCAACCTCTGTAGTGATGAAGGTTTTTACCGGCGCCACCAGCAGCCTGTCGCCGGCTTTCACCGGGCCATAGTCGATGCGCGTGTCCATTTGGTGAACAACCTCGTCTGATTTCAATTCCGTCTCTACAATCATTCGCACCACGATACCGGTGCCCGGATTGATGAACAGCTCGCCGTGGTAAGGCACAATGGCTTTGAAATCGCGCCATTCTGTGTTGGTTTGAAAGTTGCCCTTGACGCCCCCTCCCATACTTTGTGATGCGCCGCCCATGTCCCCGCTATCTGGGAGCGGCGCCTGACTGCCAGCGGACGCGCTCACGTTCACGACCGGCAGCTCGTTCGTCAGTACTTGGAAGAAGGCCGCGTCTCCGGCCTGGTTGACAATGGGGAAGCAGCAGATGTCCACTTCCAGCCGGGAGTCCTCCTTAGGCACCCCGAAGGAATAGACGGCAACCTGCCGGTCATTCACGAGCTCCCAGCGCAGCCACTTGATGCTACCGGCAGCCTGCGCCTGTTGAAAGATTGAGCCCAGACTGGGGTCAGGCTGCCGGAGCGCGATCATCTTGTTTGCTCCCCAGGGAGTCTTGTCCTTCTCCGAAGGCAACTTTTCGGCCCCGTGTTCGCTTGCAACCAGCGCTTCAGTGGTGTGGAAGTAGCTCTTTGCAAGATTGGGGAACAAGGAGCCAGTCTCCATGGACTTTGCGCCTGACGATACGCCCGAACCGGGTGCAACGACCTCCACGTTGTCCTGGTAGCGCAGCGTGGTCTTGGTTGCCGTCAAAGCGGGAGTCTGGGCGTATACGGCGGTAACATAAGCCGCGGCTCTGGCAAGAATGGCCTGTTGGGCGGCCGCATCGGGCGCAGGATTGACGGGCAAATCGGAGGCTGGCGGGGCGAGATCGGCGCTGCGTGCTTCGAGCACGTAAATCTGCTCCAACGATTGCGGGCCAGGCGCGTAAATCAGCAGATTGTTCATCGTCCTTAGCGTAAGTTCTTCACTCAGCTCAATCTGTTTGAGCTTAGTGGCCACATCGGCATCGCTTTTGTTGGACTGCTGCATGGAAACCAGCAGATCCTTCAATTGTTGAATCGTGAGTGTCTTGGCGGCCCATGCGGGCACAGTAATCGTCAGCAGCATGAGAATCCATCCAAACCGTTTCATTGATCCCTTCCTTCCAAGGACCTGTTGTTTGAGGATCAGGCCGGTAGCCGTAATCTTGAATCGTAAGTCTTCTCCAGCTTCCATCGGGTTTCGTCCACCGGAGCCGGCTCAAGCTCCTGCCGGCTCCGGCGATGCATGGCCCGCGGCCAATGCCTGCTCCAACTGCTCCACTGGGATGCCTATTGCCGCACAGGCCGGTTAAGCCCGGAATACTACAAACGCAATAATGATCAGTCTTCGCATCGAACTGCCTCCCGCATTCAGTTAGAAACGCTGAGAAGAAGGAGCACAAGGCTACAACTGTTACCCGCCAGTTTCATCGAGGTTAAAATCGGGGTTAATATCAAGGTTAATATCGGGGTTAAATATCGTGGAATACGCGGAATTCCCCTCAATAGCGCCACTTGCAAAATTCCATTGAGACTGCAAGAAGTGTCAGGGCACGACTCAAGCCGAGCCCTGACACAATCGAGAGCCTGAAGGTACTTTTGCTAGAGGCTCGATAAGCTCAAGAATTCCGGGGTGATCCTTCAGGGCTGCCGGTTAGAGGGCAGACCCTTGGCGGCGAAAGCCGCATTCACTGCGCGAGATGCGGCGCCGGCGCTAATTGGCTTGTTGGGCAGCGGCGGCGATGTAGTAGTCCACGTTGGTCTTGTCCACCAGTGAGGTGCCGGTATCGACGAAGACCGGGTAGGGGGCGAAGGCGTCGGCGCTATAGTCCTTGGAGAGCTGCTTGGGCGGCGCGTGATAGACCTCGTCGAGCGCCTTCAGTCCAAAGTAAGCCATGGTGAAGGGCTTCTGCACGACCGTCGAATCGATACTCCCGGCCTTGATCGCATCCAACGTACTGGGGTCCACGTCCCAGGCCATCACCAGCCGGTTGGGGACGCTGGAGCGCTTGAGCGCGTCAACCACGGCCTTGGCCGAGGACGATTCCAGGCTGATAAAGGCATCCACCTTCTTGTCACCGGTCAACGCCATCGCCTCCTGCGTCCAATCGAAGGCTTTGCTCGTTTCACCTTTGATATCCACCACATCCACAATATGAATCTCGGGCCGGGTGGCAAAGACGTCCTTGAAGCCCTGGAGCCGCTCCTCGGTATTGGCCTGATGGGCAAAGGTGAAGAAGACGACGTTGCCGCGGCCGCCTAGTTTCTCGATGACGCGCTCTCCGCCCAGCCGTCCAGCCTCCAGATTGTTGGTCCCGATAAAGTAGAGCCTGCGGCTTCCCGGCGCATCCGAGTCGATGGTGATGACCGGAATCCCCGCATGGATGGCTGCGTCGATCTCCGGCTGCAGCATCGTAACGTCGGCCACCGAGATCAGAATCCCGGCGGGCTTGGCGGCAATGGCCTGATGGAGAGCGGCCAGCTCGGCCTGCGGATCGTGGCCGTTCGGCCCGGCCACCCTGGCAGTCACCTTGAACTCCGTCGCGGCAGTGTTGAATCCCGCCGCTGCCGACTGCCAGTAGGGCAGAGCCATGTCCGACGCAATCAGGTAAAAGACCTCGCTGGTCGAGTGCCTGGCGCAGCCCGACGTGGAAACAATGGCCAACCCCAGCACGGCCAACGCAACGCTCTTGCTCGCTTTCATTCTTGCCTCCGGGTTGAATCGTGAAGTGCCCACAGGGCGCGCCGGAGATTGTTTCCGCGTTTGCCCCATTCCTATAATTCCGGTTGGATAATACGCCTGAAAACAGGCAGTGTCTATCACCTTCTATGCACTTTATCATTCCCTGGAGGCGCTTTGCCCCCGGTACTTCCGCTTTCTCCGGCGCAAGATTCCGGATTGCGGTATAACCGGAGTGGGAGTGCAATCTGCGGAGCGCGAAAGATCGGAGGTGAACGGATGATGGACTCGGTGGCCAACTCGCCATTTGCGCTGCCCACGGGAATAGCCGTCCGCGCCGACGGTGAGCTGAGCCGCCGCGCGCACGCCGAGCAGTCGCACCCATATCGGTCGGCCTTTGCCCGCGACGGCGCACGCGTCCTGCATGCGCGCGCCTTTCGCCGCCTGGCCGGCAAGACGCAAGTCTTCGCGCGGCTGCACGGCGATTCCCCTTCGGACCACTTTCGCAGCCGCCTCACCCATACGTTGGAGGTGACGCAGATCGCCCGCACGCTCACGCGTGCGCTGGGGCTGAACGAGGAGCTGGCAGAGGCGCTGGCGCTGGCGCATGACATCGGCCATCCGCCCTTTGGCCACGCCGGCGAGAAGGCGCTGGATGAGTGCCTGCGCGGCTACGGTCTGGGCTTCGACCACAATCTGCACGCACTGCGCATCGTAACTTGGTTTGAGGAGCGCTACGCCGGCTTTCGCGGGCTGAATCTGACGCTGGGCGTCCGCGAGGGCATCGTCAAACACTCTCGCGACTACTCCACTGAGAACCACCCGGAGCTGGCTGAGTACTTTCTCGACCGGTTTCCGCCGCTGGAAGCGCAACTGATCGATCTGGCCGACGAGATCGCCTACACGACCGCGGATCTGGACGACGGCCTGGACTCCGGCATTCTCACACTGGAACAGGTGCGCGAGGGCGTGGCGCTCTTCCGCGGTTTTCACGACGCCGTGCTGGCGGAGTATCCCGCAGCGCCGGAGAGGCTGGGCGCGTACGAGGCCCTCAAGCGCCTCCTTAACGCGCTGGTCACAGATCTGCTGGAAGAGGTGCGCAGGCAGACGGCCGCGCTGGGGGCGGAGACGCTGGAAGAAGTTCGCCGCGCGCCGCGTCGGCTGGCCGCACTCAGCCCGGAGATGGAAGCGCAGCGCGCAGCAGCCAAGGAGTTTTTGCACGCCAGTCTTTATAACTCGCCAGTGATGGAGGAGGCGCACGCCCACGCTGTAGAAGTGGTGCGGGAATTGTTCGCTGCGCTGATGAGCGACCCCGGCCTGATGCCCGGCGACGACCAGGCGCTGATTCCTTCCGAGGGCCTGGCGCGCACGGTGGCCGACTACATCGCCGGCATGACCGACAGCTACACCGAGCAGCTCTGGGCGCGCTGCGCCGGGCGATGAAAGAGGGACTAGGGACTAGGGACTAGGGAATAGGCTTGTAACGTAACCTTTATCCGCCAGTCAAGCTTGGTGCCCCATCCATTCCGCGCTTTCTGCGGAATGGGTGGGAAACCTCGAACCCCAACCAGCGTTTTTCTGACCGCTGAACACTGACCAATATTCACTGACCAGGTGCTTGCAGATCATTATCCCCGGCGGGCGCATGATCAAGGAATGAACAATCTCCAGAGTAGCGGCGCTTTTGGGTTTATTTTCGTCTTTTGTTCCCCTTTTTCCCGGCGACCCCACCCCCCTTCCCTGTGGAAATCTTTTTTCGACCCACCAATTCGCTGGTAACTAACGCGGATTCATCAACTTGTAATTTTTACCCAGTTACCCATCAGTAACTGAAAACCTCTTTTTTTGCCCTATTTTTCGCCAAAAAATAGCCACTTTCGCCTGGAAGGCGTCGTTATTCGTCAACAAAAGGGCCATGTTTCGCCGCCGCGAACGCCATCAAAATTATGCTGAGCGCTGACAGAGCGTAATCCGCTAAAGTGAAGTCAGCTTTATGAGCGAATCACGATCCATTGATCTTCACGAGCGCACGGTTGCCGAGGCGATCCGGGAGTTTGTGCGTTTCTACAATTCCTGCGTGCGGAACGGCTACCGGGGACGACTGGAAGTGATCCACGGCTATGGAAAATCGGGAAACGGCGGCGTGATCCGTGACGAGTTGCGCAAGTTTCTCAAGGCGCACGAAGAGACTTTTGGCGAGTTTCTTGCGGGCGAGAGCCTGCGTAATCCCGGCGTTACAATCGTCTACCCCAAAGATAAGCCGGCGGCGATGCCGCTCGGCCTGGGAGGCGGATATTCGTCCATTCGGCGCAGGAAGTGATGATTTATTTCACCGGCAGGAATTCGATCCGCGCCAGATCGGCCACTTCCTTGAAGTCGTAATCGGCGGTCACCAGCACGTGATCGGGTGAGTCCATCGCAAGCTCGATGGCAAAGGAATCTGCGTTGGACATCTTGTGGTCCACGCGAAGCTCAGCTGCCCGCACGGCGCGTTCAGCAGTGGCGGGAACAACGCGAAGTTGCAATTCGATCAGGTTGGCAAGTACCCGCTCCTGTTCCCGTGCGCCGGAGCGTCTGCGCTGCACCGCCGCAATCTCTCCCCACTGCACGGCAGAGATGCACATCTCACCGAATCCGCGCGCACAAGCCTCAAGAATCTCTTCCATGCGGTCAGCGCCTGCTTCATTGTCATGATGGCGAAGCACAGCCGAGGCATCAAAGACAAAAACAGTCATGTACCCGTCCTAGACGCCGTATTGAGCCAATTCCATCTCGCGTTCCCGCCGCCGGTCTTCGAGCAGCATATCGCATCCCGAGGGGCCGCCGGCCGTCGATCCGCGCATCTCTTTGATTAGTCGCAGCTTGGCGGCCAGCGTCTGGGGTTCTAGAATCACCCGGGACCCCTCCTGGCGAATTGCGACGCGCGTTCCAGGCTCGATTCCCATTGACTCTCGAATTGAGGCGGGAATCACCATCTGGCCCTTACTGCTAACGGTTGTGAAGAGTTGCTCCATGGCTTACATTCTAGCACATGTAAGATAAACAGAATGGGTAAGAATCTCTATTAATGTAAGATTATGAGGAACAATTCTTACTTCAGTAGCTTTTCCAGGAGATTCTTTTGTGCCCTCGGGAAATTCAGGTAACCGGCGGCGACAAAAACTGGCGTGCCAGAGCCGCCCAGCCGGTTGTACTCTTGTAATGTGAAAACTCCCCTGTTGAAGACCTGGCTGCGGCGGGCTGCGCTAGTCGTTTGCGCGGCTTTGGCCGTCTTCCTCTTCCCTGCCCTCGTCTCTGCCCAAGCCGCGCCGGAGAAGGCCGCTGCGCCTGCCGGACCGCCGACGGGCGGCGGATTCTTTCCGCTCAAGGAGGTCCACCGCGGGCTGATTGGGACCGCCTGGACAGTCTTCACCGGGAGCACACCGGAGCCGATGGATGTGGAGATTCTGGGCGTGCTACGGGGGGCGCGCGGACCCGGCCACGACATGATCCTGGCGCAACTGCACGGAACCAAGCCGGAGTACACGGGGGTGGTGGCCGGTATGAGCGGCAGCCCGGTGTACATCGGCAATCGGCTGCTAGGCTCGCTCTCTTACCGCATCGGGCAATTCAGCAAGGACCCCATCGCCGGCATCACGCCGATTGAGCAGATGCTGGAAGTGCGGGATCTGCCGATCCAGGGGTCAGGGACTGAGGAACTAGGGACCAGGAAACAGATCCCGCAAGCGCCGGCGGAGAATACCATGCGGGAGATGGAGACGCCGCTGGTGATGGGCGGCTTCCACTCCGAGGCAATCCGTCTGTGGCAGCAGAAGATGGCCGGAACCGGACTGGAAACGGTGGCTGCCGGAGGGATGGGCGGACGCTCCGCATCGGCCGGGGAAGCCGGCGGGTTAGCCGATACAACTCCCTCGGCCAAGGCGATTTCCGGCGTTGTTCCCGGCTCGGCGGTGAGCGCACAACTGGTGCGCGGCGATCTGGAGATTGCCGCCACCTGTACCGTGACTTATGTTGACCGCAAACATTTGCTGGCCTGCGGGCACGCCCTTTTGCAGGCCGGGCCGGTTTCGCTGCCGATGACTGCGGCCGAGGTTGTGGCCACGCTGGCTTCGCCGCTGAACGCCTTCAAGATTGTGAATACCGGAGCGACGATCGGCGCCTTCAACGAGGATCGCGACGCAGCCCTGCGCGGCGTCTTCGGAGCAAAGGCACAGATGATCCCGGTGCAGATCCGCGTGCATGAAGCGGATCAGGAACGCAAGATCAATGTGGAGATTCTGGACCTGCCCGCGCTGACTCCGCAGGCGGTGCTGGTGGTTCTGTATGAAGCGCTGCTGCAGAGCAACGAGAGCACGTCGGAGTCGAGCTACCATCTGACCGGGAGCATCGACCTGGAGGGTTACCCGCCGTCGCCGCTGAATCTGTGGGCTGCGGCTGGAGACGCGGGAGCCGCGCCGATGGAGTTGGCGCTGGGGGCAGCCGTGCAGTTTGCGCGGCTCTATGCGAACGGAAGCCGCCGGGGATCGGTGCGCTCGATCCATCTGGATGTGGAGGCGATACCGCGGCGCATGGATGTGGCGCTGGAGGCGGCGCGGCTGGTCTCCGGCAACCTGGTCCATGCCGGCGACACGGTGGTGGTGGAGGCAACGCTGCGGCCATGGCATGAGGCGGCGCGTAATGTGCGGATTACGGTGAAGCTGCCGGCGCGGCTGGGAACGGGCAACTTGCGGCTGCTCGTCTCGGATGCCGCTACGCTGGACAGGGCGCTGGACCAGCCGCGCCAGCCCAGCCACGCACCGGACATGGAAACGGCGCTGGCCCAGGCGCGCCGCCAGCACCCGGCGGACCGCATTTACGTGAGCCTGCTGCTACCGGAGACGCAGGCCGGCATGGAGGGCCAAACGCTTTCCAGCCTTCCGCTTTCAGTGGCCAACGCACTTGAGCCGCAGCGGGCCGCACAGGACGCCAGCCTGAACGGCGAGTCGGCGGAGGTGGAAGCCGATGCGCCCGCCGGCGGAATTCTCAGCGGTTTTCAACTGCTTAACCTGCGCATTGAGCCGGGAGGCGGGTTAGACTAAGGAAAGGCGGAGAGAAGGTCTCTGCGTCGGCAATCGGGGCGGCGGATGGGGCAATCGCGCCGGTTTGATTGCACCCCCCTAAGAAGATTGAAGGACTGACGATGAGCCTTATTCAAGGACTAGCAGCGCATGCGGCGGGAGCGGAAGTGTTGCCGTTCAAGTATGACCCCGGCACTCTGGGCCTGCAGGATGTGGAGATCGCGATTACTCATTGCGGTATCTGCCACAGCGACCTTCACCTGATTGCAAACGACTGGGGAATCAGCCAGTACCCGTTCATTCCCGGCCACGAGATTGTGGGCAATGTGACGGCAGTGGGCGCCGATGTGCGGCAGCTCGAAGTTGGCCAGCGCGTGGGCCTGGGCTGGCAGTCCAACTCCTGCGGGGTCTGCGAATGGTGCAGCCGGGGCATGGAGAATCTTTGCCCGTCGTCGGAAGGAACCTGCGTCCACCGGCATGGCGGCTATGCGGACCGGGTGCGCGCCAATGCGCGCTTTGTGATTCCGATCCCCGAGGCGCTCAAGAGCGAGCAGACGGCTCCACTGCTGTGCGGCGGCATTACGGTGTACAACCCGATGCGCACCTTTGGCGTGAATCCGTCGTCGCGGGTAGGTATTGTGGGCATCGGCGGGCTGGGGCATATGGCTATCCAATTTGCTCGGGTATTCGGCGCGGAGATCACCGCGTTTTCGACTTCGGCCGCCAAAGAAGAAGAGGCTCGGGCGCTGGGAGCGAACCGCTTTGTGAACAGCCGCGAGTCGAAGGCCTTGAAGGAAGTGGCCGGCACGCTGGATTTTGTTTTGAGCACCATCAATGCCGACCAGGACTGGGGCGTGTACGTGGCGGCGCTTCGGCCTACCGGAACGCTGTGCTTCGTGGGGGTTCCGCCGTCGCCGGTGAGCGTTCATGCCTTTCCGCTGATTAGCGGGCTGCGCTCGATCAGCGGCAACCCGACGGGAAGCCCCTATCGCATCAAAGAGATGCTGGACGTGGCGGCGCGGCACGGGGTCAAGGCCACTACCGAATCCTTCCCCATGGCCCAGGCCAACGCGGCCATCGAGAAGGTGAAGAAAAACAAGGTGCGCTACCGGGCGGTGCTGACGAATTAAGCTTGGTTTGCTGTCCTTTACTTTGAAAGGCTGTTTTGCCGGCTGAATCGCCGGTGAAACGGCCTTTCGCGCAGGCAAACAAATATTTATTGGGCAGGACCGCAACTATTGTCTGGGAATGCTGTCTGAGAGAACAGAAGCCGGTTGAGAAGCAAGAACCGGCAGTGCTGAGGACGGAGATCGCCCCCGGTCCGAAAGAAGAGCGGGACAGGGCAGTTCAAGTTAGGGTCCAGTCAGCACAAGGAGGATTGTATGCGGAATATACGCATGGTTCTATTGGCAACTCTGCTGGCTCTGCCGTTCGCGGCAACGGCCATCGCCCAGGATGTGGAGGAGGATGTTGGAGTCGGTCCGGCGGTTGTGGCCGCTCCCGTGGTCTACGGTCCCCCGGTCTGCGAGTGGGGCTATTACGCATACTACCCTTATGCCTGCGCTCCTTACGGCTATTACGGGCCGAATTGGTTCTACGGCGGCGTCTTCCTCGGCGTGGGGCCGTGGCGCGGCTGGGGCTGGGGTCATGGCTGGGGTGGCCGTGGCTGGGGCCATGGCGGCTATGGCGGCCATAACGGCTATGCGGGACACGGTGCTTATGGCGGAGTGGCGCGCGGCGGATTCGCCGGCCGTCCGGGTGTAGGCGGAGCGGCGCGGGGCGCAGTAGGCGCTCGCGGATATGCGGCTCCTCGCGGTGGAAGCGCTGCAGCTCGCGGCGGATTTAGCGGTGGCGGACATGCCAGCGGCGGCTTTAGCGGCGGTCACATGGGTGGCGGCGGCGGCCATGGCGGCGGCGGTCACCGGTAAGCTTATCTTTGGCGCCTCCCCAAAGAGCCCGTCTGCTTCGGCAGACGGGCCTTTTTTGTAGGTTTGAAGCCTGAGGTACGAGTCGTCCAAATCTCAATCTGCTACATAAAAGTGGGTGCCCCGGGTCCCACTTTTGGGATCTGGGCGCCACGAACCTCGACCGGTCCTGTTGCTATTGCTGCGCGAGAGCCGCGAGGCGGTTGGCGATACGCTCAGCGGCGTCGGGATGGGCCTGGGTGCGGGCGGCGGCGGCCATCGCGGCCAGGCGCTCCGGGCTGGCGAGCAGGCCGGTAAGCGCGGCCTGCAGCTTGCCGGGTACGTCCAGGTCAGTCTCTGTAAGCAGCAAGGCCGCGCCGGTCTTCACCATCTCTTCGGCGTTGCGGCGCTGGTGGTTGTCGGCGGCGGCGGCAAAGGGAACCAGCAGGGCGGGCTTGCCGGCAGCGGCCAGCTCGGCTACCGTGGAAGCGCCGCTGCGGGCCATCACCAGCGTAGCCTGGGCAAAATGCCGCGGCATATCGTCAATGAATGGCTGGACATCCCAACGCTCCGGGTCCGCGCCGCTGGCAGCATAGGCGGCTTGCGTCGGCTCGAAGTGGCGCGCGCCGCTCTGATGGAGAATGGTGAGTCCGGGGACGGCGTTGAGCAGCTCGGGAAGAATCTTGGGCAGGTGAAAGTTGAAGATGCGCGCGCCCTGCGAGCCGCCGAAGATGAGCAGGTGAGGATTAGGCGCGGTGGGGGCATCGAGTGTGAAGAACTCCGGGCGGACGGGAATGCCGGTGACCTCGGCGTTGCGGAACCACCTGGCCGCCGATTTGAAGTTGACGGCGGCGGCCTGGACACGCTTGCCGACCAGGCGGTTGGCGAGGCCGGGCATCGCGTTCGGCTCAAAGGCAATTGCGGGAATTTTGAGTTGCAGCGCCGCGGCCATCGCCGGGCCGGAGGCGTAGCCGCCCACGCCGAAGACGACGCTGGGCTGGAACTCACGGATTAGCTTGTTGCACGTCCTCACGCTGAAGGGCAGGTGCAACAGGGTGCGCAGGCGGGTGAGCCAAGAGACGTTCTTGAGCTGGCCGACATCGACCAGTTTCAGATGGAAGCCGGCCTCGGGAACGAGGCGCGACTCCATGCCCCGCGCCGTGCCGATAAAGAGGACCTCGGCTTCGTGATGGGCGACTAACTCGCGAGCCACGGCCAGCGCCGGAATGATGTGGCCTCCGGTGCCGCCGCCGGCGATGAGTACGCGCAGGTTCGACAAGTTAGTGCCTTTCAAGACTCGTCCTTGTCTGAATCAGAGTCGATTGCATCCGAATTCATGTATATACACATTCGCTCGCAAATCGCGAGAGCTATCACGAACAAACCGTACATTGCACCCGGAGCCGAACCCGATCTTCCGTTAGTGCCAACGAATAACTCGTCAGTCAACCAATTCGGCAGTAAAGGACACACGTAATACGCGAACAACATCGACACCGTTAAGACTGCAAGAAACCCAATGTGAGTCAGGGTAACCACCGAAAGCCCTTTGATTCTTCGATCGGAATAGAGGGGGGAGTCAAGAAATGAGGCGCCCTTTCTCCCAGATGGAATCAAAAACACGGCAAAGGTGTAGAAAACCATCGTCGCAGCGTAAATCAGCCATGCATGATGTTGATGCGGATCAAAGTCCATTTCGTCACTTTCAGTCTGCCTTGCGGCTGATGTCCAGCAACACGCCGACGAAAACCTTTTCAGGAGGGATTTTCCTCCGGCTTGGGGCCGCTGTTCACGGGCATCATTGGGGAGGGCCACAGGAAGGCAATCAGGCAAGCAACTCCGATGACCACCATACCCCCGAGGTCGCCCCAGGCAGAGTGATGAAAGCGAATCATTCTCCGTATGGGAAGCTCGATGCAGATCAGGCTGGCGGCGATTCCCCAGCCTCTCGCCCAGCGTGTGTCCTTCCAGATGCTCCAGCAGGCCATAACGTTGACCATAGCCAAAGCAGGAAAGTATGTAAGAAGAAGGCTGTGACGTTGAACATAATCGTAACCAAATTCATTCAGCCACCGAATAATACTGCAAAATTTCCAGATCAACATCAGAGCGCAGACCCCGAAAACCCACCCCATGGATTTTCGAATATCCAGTAAAGTGATTCCGAACATGGTTTGATACCCTTTCCGCGGCTATTCCCTGTTCCCAGCTTCTAGTCCGCCTTGCGACTTAGGTTGAGCAGCACCCCAATGCTGGCCAGTGTAAAGAAGAGCGAGGTTCCGCCGGAGGAGATCAGAGGGAGCGGAATGCCTTTGGTGGGTAACAGCGAGAGGACCACGCTGATGTTGAAGAAAGCTTGCAGCAAAATCGTCATTGTGATGCCGAAGGCGGCGAGGCGGGCAAAAGGGTCGAGCGAGCGGAAGGCGGTGCGCAGGCCGCGAACGGCGAAAGTGACAAAGAGCGCCAGAAGAATGAGCGAGCCGATCAGTCCCATCTCCTCGGCGATGTTGGCGAAGATGAAGTCGGTGTGGGCTTCGGGAAGGAAGAAAAGCTTCTGCTGGCCGTCCATGTAGCCGCGGCCGGTGATGCCGCCGGTGGCGACGGCGATCAGCGACTGGTTGATGTGGAAGCCCGCGCCCTGCGGATCGGCGTCGGGATTGAGAAATGCCAAAACGCGGCGCAGGCGCCAGGGAACCATGATGAGCAGCCAGGCCAGCGGAGGCAGCATTGCGCCGATGCCGATGAACAGGTACTTCCAGGGCATTCCGGCCAAAAAGAGCATCAACAAGGTGACGCCGGCCAGTACCAGCGCGGTGCCCAGATCGGGCTGCCGCACAATGAGCGCGCAAAAGACAAGCGGAATGAGCGCGGCGCGCAGCAGGGTGCTCTTGCCCTCGCTCATCTTATCGAGCCGCGTGGAGAGAAACCAGGCCAGGAAGAGGACCAGCACGGGCTTGGCGATCTCCGAGGGCTGCAAGGTGAAGAAGTCGCCAAAGCGAATCCAGCGGTGGGTGTTGTGCGAGCCGGGCATGAAGAAGACCAGCACCAGCAGGAAGGTGGTGACGGAGAGCGCTGTGTAGATGAAACGCGGGGATTTGTAGAGGGTGTAATCGATGTGCGAGAGCAGGAGCATGGCCAGCACACCGAGCGCCGCCCAGATGGCCTGCTTTCCAACGAAGGTAAAACCCGATTGGTAGCGCGCCTGGGCGACCACAGCCGAGGCGGAGTAGACCATCGCCAGGCCGGCCACGATGAGCAGCACGGTGGTGAAGAAGAGCCATTTATCGACGCCGGCGCGTTTTGCCATGGTTCAATCCCGTAAATCTTTGACGAGCTGCTTAAAGACTTTTCCGCGATGCTCGTAGTTTTCAAACTGGTCGAAGCTGGAGCAGGCGGGGGCGAGCAGCACCACCTCGCCAGGACGTGCGGCGGCAGCGGCGGAGGCAACGGCCTTGTCCAGGGTTTCGCAGGAGTAGATGGAGACCACGCCGCGCAGATGCGACTCGATCTTGGCCGCTGCCGAGCCGATGGTATAGACGGCGTTGACGCGCTCGCGCAGCAAGTCGGAGAGCAGCGTGTAGTCGGAGTTCTTGTCCTTGCCGCCAAGAATGAGATGAATGCCTCCGCTGAAGGCGGCGATGGCCTTGGCGGTGGCGTCCACGTTGGTGGCCTTGGAGTCGTTGTAGTACGCCACACCGTGGTGAGTGATCACGTATTCGAGGCGATGCTCGACGGCCTGGAAGTTTTCGACGGCGTGGCGGATGGTTTCGGCTGAAACGCCGACTAGTCTCGCGGCGACTACGGCGGCCAGCACATTCTCGATGTTGTGACCACCCTTGAGGGGAATTCCGCGCAACGGCATTACGTGCTCCGTGGGCGCATCCTCGGCGTCGCGATAGACGACCGAGCCTTGCTCCAGCCAGGCTCCTTGATCGACCGGGTGCTCGATGGAGAACCAATAGACCTTGGCAACCGAGCGCGCAGCGGCGTCCTCGCAAGGGGTGTTGTCGGCGTTCAACACCAGGAAGTCCTCGACGGTCTGCGCGGCAAAGATGCGCTCCTTGGCCGCGCAATAGTTTTCAAAGCTGCCATGACGATCAAGGTGGTCGGGGGTGATGTTAAGAATAACGGCGATCTCGGGATGAAACTGCACCGTGGTTTCGAGCTGGAAGCTGGAGACCTCCAGAACCGACCAGGTGTCATCGGTGCTGTCGTCAATCAGTGCGACGACCGGGAGGCCGATGTTGCCGCCGACCAGCGTGGGCAGGCCGCCGGCCTTGAGGATTTCGCCCAGCAGCGTGGTGGTTGTGGTCTTGCCGTTGGAGCCGGTGACGGCCAGCGTATGGCCCTTAAGGAAGCGCGCGGCCAGCTCCAGCTCGCCGATGACCGGCAGGCCGAAGTGCTTCACCTGGGCCAGCTCGGGGGTGTCCAGCGGCACGCCGGGGCTGACAACGATCAGGTCCTGGCGGCGGAAGGTGAGCAGGCCGTGACCGCCGGACTCGACCATGATGCCGGCTTCGATCAGCGCGGGAATCTCCTTGGCCAGCGCCTCGGCCGAGCGCACATCGGAGACGGTGACCAGAGCGCCGCGCCGGCGGAGAAACAACGCCGCCGCCAGACCGGATTTGCCCAGTCCGACAACGAGAACTTTTTTGCCTTTTAAGTCCATCATTCGGGTCTTGTCCTCTTGTTATTGTGCGCCGCGCGGAGCCGGCTTACCGCAATTTAAGCGTGGTGAGTGCAAACAATGCAAACACCAGTGCGCCGATCCAGAAGCGGACGATGACCTTGGACTCCTGCCAGCCCAACTGCTCGAAGTGATGATGGAGCGGCGCCATCTTGAAGATGCGCTTCTTGTTGCGCAGCTTGTAGCTGCCCACTTGCAGGATTACCGAGAGGGTTTCCAGCACGAAGATGCCGCCGATAAAGGGCAGCAGCAGCTCCTGGCGTATGATGATGGCGACCGTGCCGATGGCTCCGCCCAGCGCCAGCGAGCCGACATCGCCCATGAAGATCTCCGCCGGATGGGCGTTGTACCAAAGAAAGCCGATGGAAGCGCCGACCATGGCTCCGCAAAAGACGGTCAGTTCGCTGACCAGCGGCATGCGCTGGAGTTCGAGGTAGTCGGCAAAGACCACGTGGCCGCTGACGTAGGTGAGCACGGTGAGGGCGCCGGCGGCGATGATGGTGCAGCCGATGGCCAGGCCGTCAAGGCCGTCAGTCAGGTTGACGGCATTGCAGGAACCCACCAGAACGAGGACGACCCAAACGACAAAGGGCAGAAAGACAAGGAATCCCAGGTAATGGACCGTGCCCGGCCAATGCCAGAGCATATCGGGGCGCAGGCTCTTGATGAACGGCACGGTCAACTGTGTGGAGAACCTTCCAAACTGCTGCATCACCACCAGCGCCACAGCCACAGCGGCCGCGGCCAGACCCTGCCAGAGCAGCTTGGCGCGCGTCGTCAGGCCGAGGCTGCGCCGCTGGACCACTTTGATGTAGTCGTCGGCAAAGCCGATGGCTCCGAAAGCGAGCATGGAAAAGACCACGATCCAGACAAAGGGGTTGGAGGGCACCGACCAGAGTACCGTGGGCAGCAGAACGGCGATGGCGATGAGCACGCCGCCCATGGTGGGCGTGCCGGACTTCTTCAGGTGCGTCTGCGGGCCGTCGTCGCGGATGTACTGGCCGATCTGGAAGTCGCGCAGCTTCTGAATCACCCAGGGGCCGATAAAGAGCGCGATCAGCAACGCCGTGCCCGTGGCAAAGGCGGTACGGAAGGTCAAATAGCGGAAGACGCGGAAAGGGTGAAAGAACGGAAAGAGCTTTTCGTAGAGCAGCCAGTAAAGCAAGTGGCCTCCAGAGCCGGTGTGGGCGGATTCAGCTTGATTTTACTAGGCCGGAGGGAAAGGTGCTGTGGATGCGGACGTATTCAGTTGGGTTCCGGCAGTGCTATCCAGACCCACCGCCTAGCCTCAGCGGAACATACGCCCATCGAAGCGGAAAGGTTTGGGTGAGACGAGCTTGATCTTACTTAAATCGGCGTGGCGAGGATTCAAGAGCACATTCCAGTCCCCGTCAACGACCGCTGAAGGCACACGGAACGCCACAGAGCGGCCGCTTGCCGCCCAGCCGGAGCCGAAATCGCGGCAGGCGAGGCTGTTCAGATCCCGCCAATCGGCGGGCAACAGTTCCAAATCCAGTTGCTCGATTTGATCATCGGGAATCTCCGCCGCCGCCATAAGAAGATCGTCCGGCGCCTCATTGGGCTCCAGGTTAACGAAGAGTTCCAGAGCCGTCAGTGCAGGCGAAGTTGCGGTGTAAACCATTGCCGTACCCAGATGATTCCAACGCCTGGCTGCATAGATTCCGCCAACGCCCGTGAAGGCTGTCGCACGGTAACGCGCCGGGAATATCCTCCACACTTGCATCAGCTGAACATTCCGTAGGCTATGGCGTAAAGTACATCCTCGACCGAGCGGACACCGAGTTCCGTATCGAGCTGGTCGAAGGGCTTCATCCCGCCCAAAGCGCGGTTCGGCGCGGCCATCCAACGCGAGGCTTTGTCTTCCGCGCCCAGGACCTCATTGGCCAAAGCGACGACGCTCGCCATGCGCATGGTTCTGTCCGACTCATCCTGCGTCAGGCGCGACTTTGTAGCCAAGCGGCGGCTCAGCGTGCGAGCCGGAATGTTGAGGCACTTGGCCACCTGCTCTCGATGCAACGACAGCGCGTCCGCCAGCAGGTTCACGGTTGAAGCGGGCAGCCCAGCGCGCACCTGCGCCACCAGATCGTCCGCCTTGCGGATGGGCGTCTTGAAGGTCTGCTCGCCGCCTAATGCTTCCACAATTTCCGCGATGCTCATTTTTGCCACCTGGCATGATTATCGCGCCATTTGGCGAAAAGCGCAAGAGAACCGTCAGGGTTTGCCCGCCTGCTGCCGCCTCAGCTCCGTCTCAAAGGCCCGCTCGCGGCCGGCAATAAAGCTCTTGTAGCCCTCCGGATCGATGAAGGCGTCGTGGTCGCCACTCTGCCAGCGCTGGTATTTGGCCTGCAAGCCGTAGTAGACGCCGTGCGCGCCGAGAAAGATGTCGCAAGGCAGGCTCTTGAGCACCTGAAAGCCATGATGATAGTCCGCGGCGATCTGCGGATAGGCTTTATTGTTCACCAGTTTGTAGCCGGGATTCACTGTCGTTCCTCCGACGATAACCACATGCAGCGTCCTGCCGCCCTCGACTTCGTCCATCGTCCAGGTGGTCGTGCCCTTGTTGTGGCCGGGGGTCAGATGGGCCGTCAACACCGCACCGCCCAGCGTGACGGTTTCGCCGTCATGCAGCACGCGGTTAACTTTTGTCTGTGGAAACCACATGGTCTTGTTCGCGCCGTATTGAAAGTCCTCTTTGCCGCCCGATTCGACCACCGGCACATCCGCATCCATCACCATATACTGCGCGCCGGTGAGCTTCTTTACCAGCGCCGCGCTGGCGCAGTGGTCGTTGTGGCCCTGGCTGATGAGCAGGGTCTTGATGTCGCTGAAGCGGAAGCCCAACTGCTCGACACTTTTTTTGATGAGCGGAACATTCTCGTCAAAGCCGCTGTTGATGAGGATGTTTCCCTGCGGCGTGACGATGAGATACGAGGTTAAATCCTCGCTGCCGACATAGTAGAGATTGCCCGCGATGTGGTGGGGCGGAAAGTGCGTGGTCCAGGACGGCGGGTTCTGCGCGGATAGACTCGCCGCGAATGCGAGCAAGATGCTACACGCAACGCTACCACTCAATCTGCGAAGATTCATTGCTTCTCCAGAGTTATTTTCCAGTTTTGAGAGTTTCAATGGCCCTTTCCATATGCACGCCGCGGGAGCCTTTTATGAGCGCCACGTCGCCTTTGCGCAGATTCTGCCTGAGCCAGCGGCCAGCGGCTTCGGCGTCGGGCAAAAACAGCGCGGCAACTCCGCCCGCACAGGCGGCGGCGGCCAGATGCTCGGCGTTGCCGCTGACGCCGACGACCAGATCAAGACCGGCTTCCGCGGCGGCGCGTCCGCAAGCCGAGTGCAGCGCGGGGCCTTGCTCGCCCATTTCGAGCATCTCGCCGGCAATGAGAATGCGGCGCCTGGCGGGACGCGCGGCCAGCGTGCGGATCATCGAGCGCAGCGCCTCGGGGTTGGAGTTGTAGCAGTCGTTGAGAATCGTCGCGCCTTTGACTTCGAGCACTTGGCCGCGCTTGTCGCCGGCGGTGAGAGTTTCCAGAGCGGCAACCGCGGCGTCCAGATCCACTCCCGCTTCCAGCGCCACAGCCAAACCGGCCATCGCGTTCAAGGCGTTGTGCGCGCCCAGCAGATGCATCGTGAATGCGCCCTCGCGCTCGCCGGCGCGATAGCGGAGGTGCAGGCCGGCAAGGTCTTCGGTTGCTTCCAGCAGTTGTGGATCGGCGCAGGGTCCGGCGCCAAAGTACACCGCGCGGCCATGAAAGTCGCGGCCAAATTGCGAGGCGTATGAGTCGTCGCAATTGAGAAAGACAACACCGTTGGTGGGCAGCGCATCCACCAACTCGAATTTCGCGCGAGCGATGCCCGCCTGTCCGTCGGCAAAGTTCTCCACGTGCGCAGTGCCGACGTTGGTGATCACGCCCCAGTCCGGGGAGGCGATCAGGGCCAGGGCGGCGATCTCGCCGGGGTGGTTCATGCCCATTTCGACGACCGCGACTTCGTGCTCGGCTTTGAGGCGCAGCAGTTGCAGAGGCAGGCCGAAGCTGTTGTTGAGATTGCCCTGCGACTTGAGCACGTTGAACTTTGCACCCAGGGCCTTGGCAATCGCTTCCTTTGTAGTGGTCTTGCCGGCCGAGCCTGTGACGGCTACCACACGCTTGCCCCAGCGGCGGCGAATGTGCGCGGCCAGGGCCTGCAATGCGCGCAGCGGATCTTCGGCGATAAGCAGCGGAACGGCCAGCGCGACGTCGGGCAGCGTGGCCACCCGCGCGCGCGAGACTACCGCAGCCACGGCGCCGCGTTCCACGGCGGCGGCAACAAAGTCGTGGCCGTCGTGGCGCTCGCCGCGTATCGCGAAGAAAAGCTCACCCGCGGCCACGGTTCGCGAGTCAATCGAGTAGCCGCTAACGGCCATCGCGCCGGCGTTGACCACGCTGGCCGGCGCTTCCAGCACCGCGCCCGCGCCGATGGCCGCTTCCGCAAGTGTGAGTTTCATTGCTCACCACCATAACCGATTTCGCCGAGCGTGGAAAGGGCAATCGCAACGTCGTCGAAGGGAATCGATGTGAAGCCGAGAATCTGCTCCTTCTCGTGGCCTTTACCGGCGATCAGAACCACGTCGCCCGCCTTGGCCTCACGGAGCGCGAGGCGGATGGCGGCGGCGCGATCCGGCTCGACGGTGTAACGGACGCCGCTGGCCTTCAATCCCGGCTCGATCTCAGCGAGGATGGCCAGCGGCTCCTCGCTGCGGGGGTTGTCGCTGGTGGCGACGACAAAGTCGCTTCCCTGCCCCGCGGCCTGGCCCATACGGGGCCGCTTGGTGCGGTCGCGGTCGCCGCCGCAGCCGAAGAGCGTAATCACGCGCCCGCCGGATTGCGCCGTCATCTGGCGGGCGAGGGCGGTCAGATTGCATAGCGCGTCGTCGGTGTGCGCGTAGTCCACAATCACCGTGAAGGGCTGCCCCGCATCGACGGATTGAAAGCGGCCGGGCACGGGCTGGAGGCGAGGAACGAATTCGACCAGATCGGCAAACGCGACGCCGCGCGCATGGGCCGCGGTGAAGGCGGCCAGCAGGTTGAGAATGTTCACCTCGCCGGCGAGATGCGAGATGACTTTGGCTGCACCCGCTGGAGTTTCTAGTTCGAGCACCGCGCCTGAGGGCGTGAGTGTGTGTCGCGCCGCGCGCCAGTCGCCCTGAGCCATTCCATAGGTGCGCACCTCCGCGCCGGCTTTTATTGCCGCGTCGGCGAGCGCCGCCGTGTGCGGGTCGTGCGCATTGAGAACCGCGACTCGCGGGGCCGGGTAGACCGTGCCGTCGAAGAGCAGACGCTTGGCCGCGAAGTACTTCTCCATCGTCTGGTGATAATCCAAATGGTCACGAGTCAGGTTGGTAAAGACGGCCACGTCAAAATTCAAACCGATTGCGCGGCCCTGGTCGAGGCCATGGCTGGAGACTTCGGTCACCAACTCGGTGGCTCCGCGACTCACGCCCTCGGCCATCAACTCAAACAAGTCTCTGGATTCGGGAGTGGTGTGGACCGAGGGACGCGCTTGGCCGGCGACGTGGTACTCGATGGTGCCGACCAGGACGGTCTTGCGCTGGGCGGCGTTGAGCAGCGCCTCGATGAGGTAAGCCGTAGTTGTTTTTCCATTGGTTCCGGTGATGCCGGTGGCGGCGAGCCTACGCTCCGGATGGCCGAAGAAGGCGGCTGAGGCTTGCGCCAGCGCGCGCCGGCCATGTTCGACCTCCAGCAGAGGCAGGCCGGGCGCGAAGACCAGCAGATGGTCGAAGGTCTGCGCGGAATCCGTAATGATTCCCAGTGCTCCAGCCGCGCGCGCCTTTTCGACGTAACGATTGCCGTCGGTTGAGCCGCCCTTCATCGCGACAAAGACCGCGCCCGGCTTCACCCTGCGCGAATCATACTCGACGCCGGTGACCGGCTCGTTCGAGTCGCCGCCCGCGCCCACTGCCGTCACTTCCGCTGCCAATTCTTTCCAGTTCATCACGGGTTTAATTGTAGATGGTTGCGGGATGGTCTCATCGGATTGGCAGTAAGATGCTTTCATGGATTTAGCACTATTT
>Ga0181529_10001304_pt1 | contig 32799 bp, 34 predicted proteins | sample PEATcosm2014_Bin_36_FD_119763 | JGI IMG/M metagenome (GOLD analysis project Ga0181529, IMG submission 119763) | Peatland microbial communities from MTU Mesocosm Facility, Houghton, MI, USA - PEATcosm2014_Bin10_30_metaG | ecosystem: Environmental > Terrestrial > Soil > Wetlands > Peat | place... | reverse complement strand
GGCCCCGGTCAGCTTCAGGAATCGCCGCAGCACGTCCACTTGCAGAAAGGTGCGGAAGTTTCCGATGTGGCCATAGTCGTAGACCGTCGGCCCGCAGGCATACATGCCCACGTCCCTGCCGGCTCGGGGTCCCAGCTCGTCAAGTTGTCCCGTCAGGGTATTGAAAAGTCGCAGGGTCATCAATCGAACTTCAAGCAGAGTCTCAGCTCAAAAACCGGCAAATCCGCCTGATTAGGAGCCTATCCGATTGTATCAGCGCAGGATTAGCCGAAAACCAGCTGCCTCTCACTTCGCTAGGCGATCCTCTTTCGCATGCCAGCCAACTTCAGCAGTGCCCAAACGACAACACTTGTCCCGGCGAGAAGCTCGGCGAGGCTGTCCTTGAGAGTGATTGAAAAGACAATCATCGTCACCAGCAGTCCCCATTTGGCGGCCTCCTCGCGAATCGCCTGAGGCCATGAAGACGCGCTGGGCTCTTGCTCCGGCTCCCGGCTCCCAGCCCGGCGAAGCAAGCGAATACTCTCGCCAGTCAGCAACAGGATGGCTCCTTCAAGCGGGGCCAGAGACGAGAGCCCAATGGCAAAGAGAAGATCGCCCATCGACTCTGCCGAGCGCCGCGTGCGAAACATCCCATGGCGGCGTGACGTTCCCGCGTTGTCGCTTTGATCCGGCGCGGGAAGCGTTCGCGCCAAGGTGCACAGCACAGCCGCAGCCCAAAAGAAAATCGTAGCCACGAAAAAGCAGAAGTGTTCAAGCTCCCGTCGAGCCGGGTACTCCCTGACGAATCTCCAGACGACATCGTCGGGATCGAAGAGACAGGTTAGAAATGCCGCGACGATAATCAGCTGAAGGGAAAGGTAGCGCCCCCTATTTATATTTTCAAAAGCCTTTCAGGTAATTAAATCGACAACCCGATTTTGCAGGCTTCTCATCCTTTCCGCAAAAGAAAGCAGAAAGGATGGGGCTCGGAAAAGCCGCTTGCCTTCCATCAGAAGTGGGCTCTACTTTTCTGGCGGCGCAGCGGGCACGACGATGGCTTTGCTTGCCGCTGTCTTGGCAGGATTGACCGCCGTCCGCTTGGGCTGAGCCTCAGGCTGAACGGCAGATGTGGCTGTCAGCGGCGCTGCCGTCACCGGCAGCGTCACAGCGGGATGTTCCACCATCGGCCCGCTTAGCGTCTGCGGCGTGCGCATGGCTCCGGCGCTCGAGAACCCCCGCTGCGTGGAGAGATGCAGCGGAACCGTGATTGCCCGCGCCGGCTGGATCGACTGCACGCGCCAGTAGACACCCCAGCTGCCGCCGACGATCACAGCAGCAATCGCCGCCGCGGCCGCCGAGCGAAGCAGAGAACTGCCAAACCGGGAGGCTTCAGACCGCTGGGCTCGGGGCCACTCAAGAACTCGCCCATTGCTCGACGCACGCGCCGATCGCAATCCTGCCTGTACCCGCATCTCAAGCCCCTCTGGTGCGGGGAGCTTGGCAATCATCCGCAGCGTTGCTTCAAACTCCGCCGCCGCGGCAGAATCGCCGGAACCAGAGGCACTAAAAATCGAATTCTCTTCGGAGGGATTCATAACAAACTCCTTCTCTCATCCGCTGACCAGGCAGCTGGACGCTGGTCTCCGATCTCTGACCACCGATCTCTATTCATCGCAAGCTCCTCGTATGGTCCAGCAGTCCGGCCATCAGGTTGCGTGCGCGAAAGAGCCGCGACCGCACGCTCGACTCGGTGATGCCCAGGACCGAGGCGATCTCAACGCTGGTCAGCTCCTCAAAGGCCGAGAGCATCAGCACCTCGCGCTCCTTCACCGGCAGCTTCTCAACGCAGGCCAGCACGTGAGCGTGATGCTGGGCTGCCGCTGCGCGCTCCTCGGCGCTGAGCCCTTCTGCGGGCAACACGCGCGCCAATTCGGTGACGTCGTCGGTCTCCGGCCGGGTCTTCGAGCGGCGCTTGCGGTCCAGCACCACGTTCCAGACAATGCGGATCAGCCAGACCCGCTGGTCGCGCACCTCGCCCAGCGTATCGCGATGGCGCAGCACGCGCAGAAACGCTTCCTGCACCGCGTCCTCAGCGTCGGCGGCATTGCGCATCACAGAGTAGGCCACGCGATACAGTGTTGCGGCGTACTGGTTCACCAGCCCCGCAAGCGCTGCTTCGTCCTCGTGCTGGCGAGCCCATTCCTGCACTGTTGTATCCGCGATCTCCATCCAACCTGAGAATACTGCCTGGGCGGCGCTCATAGTCCACAAGACGCATCCGCTGTTAAAAATGCTCGAATTCTGTGCGCCCCGGCCTAAAAGAAAAGACTCGCGAAGCTGCCGGCTCCGCGAGTCACTTTCGCTCTTTCTGCCTGCCTTACTGCTTGGCGCTCAGCTTCTGCGCGGCGATGCCGCCAGCGGCGCCATCCTTGTCGGCGTCCTTGACCTTGGCCCAGAGTGCCTTCGCCTGGTCCTGCTTGCCTTGGGCGGCGTAGAGATCCGCAAGGTCAAGCTGCGCTACGGTCGCCGGTACCGTCTCAGAAGGCTTTGCGGCCAGCGCGGTGTAGAGGTCGATCGCCTGAGAATTGCGATCCGTCTGTTGATAGAGCCCGGCCAGGGCCAGCTTGGCCAGATTCGCAACATTCCGGTCCCAGCTGCCTGCCGCCGCCTTCAGTTCGATCTCGGCCGGTCCGTTCTGGCCCAGTTCCTCGTCGGTCACGCCGGCAAAATAGTGGGCCTTGGCGCTCTCAGAGAGCCAGCTATACTGCTGAGCCACGGCGGCAAACTGCTGATTTGCGGCCTTCGACCGATCAGCGGCGGTCGCGTAGCTGCCTTTGGCTGCTGGGGTGCCCGGCGGCGTTAGCGGCGCGTTGTAGACATCTAATGCCGCGTCCATCGCGGTCTCGGCGGCCGACGAGCGCTGATTCCAGAACACGAGCGCGGCCACACCCGCCGCAACAACCACAACTCCAACGATCACCCAGCGCAAAACGCCGGAACGGTGGCCGCTCAGCCAGCTCATGCTGCTCGCAGTGGCCTGGGCAAATTTGTCATTCTTCAGGGCGTGACGGGCTTTTGTATCCACGGGTTTCTTGTTGTCCTTCTTTGCTAGAGTTGCAGGCAGCTCAGAACCGGGAGAGGTATCTTGGCTGCAACCCAATAAGTCTATCAGTGCGCGAACCAGAGCGTCCAACCCGGTTAGTCAAACCCGGTTTGAGCCAAAGACCGCCGGTAGCTTTACGGCCGGCCAGAGCAAGTGATCGACTTGCTGGCTTCTTCGATGCGGCGCACAAAACACTAAGCACACGGGCCACGCGGCGCTTTCTGGAGAACCGATAGTTAACGAGATATTCCGCCCGGTTGATGCCTCGACGCGCTCCCAGCGACTGTCAGTTCAGGATGCGATAGTTCCCAGCGCCTTGTACCGGGCCGCATAGTGCTGATCGATCTGCATGATGTGCCCGCTCAGCCATTCGCGCAAAGCCTTGCTCACGGAACCGCTGAGCGCAATTTTGCCGGCCCGGTGTTGCTGGATGAGGTCTTCGATTTGCGCCTGGAATTTGCGATGCTGTTCCCTGTGGGGCACGAGGTCCGGATCTTTCATGCCGGCGAGCCACTTCTCCTCGCTTTCAAAATGCTGCTTGGTGTAGGCCAGCGTCTTGTCTAGGATCAGCCCAACTTTCTCCTGCGCGTTTCCCTCTTTGACCGCAGCATAGAATTCATCGAAGCATGTGAATAGCTGCTTATGAGCATTGTCGAAGGCTTGCACACCAACACTGTATTCGTTCTTCCATTCGTACATCGAATTATCTCCTCTGCGGTTCGCATTTAAATGCAACCGGGAAAATGACCCACAAAGTTGATATCGGTTCAATCGAGTAACACTTCAATAGCAGAAAGCACTTGTTCCTCTGCAGGGCGCAATCGACGTTTTCGCATAAGGATCGAACCAATTCGGGAGCCTAGGTCTGTGAGCGAATGAACTCGTACCGAGTGCGGGTCTGGAGACCCGCGCTACAGATACAGAATCATGCGGTCAGAGAACTAGCCGAGGATACGATTCTTCCGCAAATACGCGGCCCCGACCTCACCGAGGCCGGGGCTAATTAGGAAACAACTACATCCGATCGTTCAACTCCGTTGTCTATACGCCGCTGAAGGCGGAGAAACCGCCATCGACTGGAATCACGACACCGGTGACGAAATCCGAGGCCGGCGAGAGCAGCCAAAGCATGCATCCAAACAGATCCTTGGATTCGCCCAGGCGTCCCATCGGCGTGTGGCTGACGATTGTCTTCCCGCGCGGAGTCCACTCGCCCGTCTTCTCGTCGGTGAGCAGAAAGCGGTTTTGATTGGTGAGGAAGAATCCGGGCGCGATGGCATTCACACGGATCTTCGGCGAATACTCCTGTGCCATGTGCACGGCCAGCCACTGGGTGAAGTTGCTCACCGCCGCCTTTGCCGCCGAGTAAGCCGCAATGCGTGTCAGCGGGCGGAAAGCATTCATCGACGAGATATTCAGGATCGTGCCGTATCCCTGGTCGGCCATGACCTTTCCAAAGGCCTGCGATGGCAGAATTGTGCCCATGATATTCAACTCGAAGACCCAGCGAATGGCGTCCGCGGGGAGATCGAAGAAGGACAGGTCGGGGCTGGTTGTAGCCTGCGGCTTGTTGCCGCCCGCGCCGTTGATCAGGCAATCCAGCTTGCCATAGCTCTTGATGACATCCTTGGCGACCTGAGCAACGCTGTCGCGATCGAGCGCATTGAACTTGAAGAAGGAGAGCTGCTTGCCGCGCTCTCCTAAACGCTCGATCAGCGCCTTGCCCGCTTCCTCATTCATGTCGAGGATGGCGACCTTTGCGCCGCAGCCTGCCAGCGCGTCTGCCATTTCGCCGCCCAGCACTCCGGCGCCGCCGGTAATGGCGACCGTCTTCCCTTTGAAGTCGTACATCTTGGTCAATTCTGCAAGATCGAAAGACTCACTGCTCATCTAGTTCTCCTCGTCCGGTGATAACTCGGTGAATGGTCCCTGTTACCGCTGAATGCGCGCCGATCCGCCCTTGGCAAAGGCTCGTACCTGATCCAGAGTTGCCATGGTCGTATCGCCAGGGAAGGTGGTCAGCAGTGCGCCGTGAGCCCAGCCGAGCTTGATGGCCTCGTCGGGCGATTCGCCGCTCAGCAGGCCGTAGATGAAGCCGGCAGCAAAGCCGTCTCCGCCGCCTACGCGATCGATCACTTCAAGCTCGGCTGTGGGCGCAATGTGCGTCTTGCCGTTGACCCATGCAACCGCGCTCCAGCTATGCCGGTTGGTCGAGTGAACCTCGCGCAGCGTGGTGGCTACGACCTTCACCTTGGGATGCTTCTTAATGACCTGATCGATCATGCCGAAGAAGACCGTGGGATCGAGCTTTGACTTGGTCGTGACCTCGGGTCCGGGAATGCCAAGTCCTTTCTGCAGATCCTCTTCGTTGCCCACAAGCACGTCGACGTTCTCGACGATCTTGGCGATGGTCTCGACGGCCTTCTCTGCGCCGCCGTGAATATTCCACAGTTTCTCGCGGAAGTTCAGATCGAAGGAGCTGATCGCACCGGCTGCCTTGGCTTCCTTCATCATCTCGGCGGCCAGCGGAGCTGTGGTCGGCGAGAGCGCCGCGAAGATGCCGCCAGAGTGCACCCAGCGGACGCCACCGGCAAAAATTGCCTTCCAGTCAAAATCGCCCGGCTTCAGTTGCGCCGCTGCTTCGTTCGAGCGGTTGTAGAAGACCACGGGAGGACGCAGTCCGTGACCCTGATCGCTGTAGACCGTAGCCATATTCGGGCCGGTGACGCCGTTATGCTTGAAGTGCTTGTAAAAAGGCTTCACGCCCATGGCGCGAACGCGCTCGGCAATCAGGTCGCCGATGGGGTAGTCGGACATAGCACTGGCGATTGCCGTCTTCATGCCAAAGCAATCGGATAGGTTCGCGGCTACGTTGAACTCGCCGCCGCTGACGTGAATCTTGCACTCCGTCGCCTTGCGGAAAGGGATAATCCCCGGATCGAGCCGATTTACCAGTGCGCCCAACGAAAGAAAATCCAACTCGCCATCCTTGCGGATGTTCAGTCCATTACTCATCGGTCCTTCACTCCTTGTGGTTATTCGAAATAGCTGTGTTTGGTGGGTTAAAGCCGGCTGCGGTGCGCCCACAGCCCCAATCCAGGGTTGGCGATAAAGAAGATCGTTTCTCCGTCAACCTCGTTATACCCATGCTTGAGCTTCTTCGGATCATAGCGGTCCATCATTGCCTTCACGTCGCCATAATCGAAGCCAACGCCCTCGACCTCTGCTTTCGTGAGCTGGCCGGGGCACCAGGTGATCTTGAAGCGCCCCTCAGAGGAACCATGGATGAGGTGAGCGGCTGCACTTAGGTCGTTGCCAAGTTCCGCATCGCCGGCCACAGCCGCCAGAGTTGTGGGTGTGCCGTGATAGCCGTATTTGCGGATCAACTTGTCGATCGTTTTGTCTTCGCCGAACTCCTTGACCTCCGGCCCCAGAATGATCAACTCCGCTCCATCGGCCAGCGCCATGCGCGTGCGATAAATGGCTTTGTTGCCCAGCCACGTGCTGTGAAACTCACTGGGGTCGAGGTAGACGACGGCCTTCTTGATTGGCTCGTCAACCATCTGGAAGTTGACCTTCAGACTTAGCTCGGCTGCCTTGTTGAAACACTCCACGTCGTCGCCGATGAAGAGGCCTCGCACCGCGAGCCCGCCCCCTGGACGGCTGCTGACCACCGTCTGCGCATAGACGATGGGCAGGTGCCGCAGAAAATGATCGGAGGCGTAGTTGAGCACGTTGCGCACAGGATTTTGCGCCCGGCCCATGATTCGCTCCATGCCATAGACAGCGCCCAGGTAGTGACTGCGATTGATCCCCTCGCGGCCGCCCGTGCCGACAAGAATGTTCTTGTTGTAGTTGGCCATGCCGATCACTTCGTGGGGCACGACCTGGCCGATCGAGAGCACGAGATCGAAGCCGCCGTGCGCGATAAGCTTGTTGACCTGCGCCGGCCAAACATAATTCAGCTTGCCCTCGGACTGCTCGCGGATAAACTCGGCTGGAACCTCGCCCATGGTCTCGATGTCGGTGCGCCAGTTGTGCACCTTGAAGAGATCGAGCGACATATCGCCGAACATGTGCGCGATCTGGTCCGGCCGCATCGCGGTATGTGTGCCGAGTGCCGGCAGCACCGCCTTGAGCCGGTCGCCATAGTGCTGCCATGCGTACCGTGTCAGATCGCCGGCGCGTGAGTGCTCGCGGCTCTGATCGGGTGGAACGGCGAGCACATTGTTGCGAACCCCAAGCTTTCCGAGGCCCTCGACCAGCAAATCGTTCAACTGCTGAGGGGTCAGATCGGTATCGACACTTCCAACTGCACAGTAAAGACTCATGCGGCCAACTCCACCTTCTTCAGTCCCGGAGCGAGCAGGACGTTGATAAGCAGCGAGAAGAGGTAAACACTCGCGGCGATGATAAACAGGATCGAGTAGCTATTCGATATTTGCAGCACGTGGCCGGCCAGTTTGGCAAAGAGGAAGCCGCCGACGGCCCCGGCCATGGTGCCGATTCCGGTAACCGAGCCCACCGCGCTGCGCGGGAACATGTCCGAGGCTGTGGTGAAGAGGTTGCACGAAAAACCCTGGTGCGCGGCTGTGGCCAGACTAAGCAGACCGATCGCAGCCCATTTCCCGAAGTTGTCGCTCTGAAGGTTGTTGATCAGAAAAATGGGAACGACAAGACTGGCGCAGAGAAGCATGGCTGCCAAGCGTGCGCGCTGCGGAGTAAATCCCATGCGGATAAAGGTCGCGGGCAGGTAACCTCCGTAGATGCTGCCGACGGCCGAGGCGTTGTAGACGATCAGGATCGGCAGCCCCAGGCCCACCAGGCTCAGATGAAACTTGTCGCTGAAGTAGCCCGGCAGCCAGTAGAGGTAGAACCACCAGATAGGATCGGTGAGGAATTTGGGAATGGCGTATGCCCAGGTCTGACGAAAGCCAAACAGCTCGATCCATGGCGTCGATGCCGCGGCCTTCTCCGGCGGGTCCTGGTTGATGTAGGCAAGCTCGGCGGCGGAGAGTGTCGGATGTTCGGTTGGTTTGCGGTATTTAAAGAACCACATCAGGATCCACGAGGCCGAGAAGAATCCAGTGATCAAAAAGGCGGAGTGCCAGCCAAAGTTGTTCACCGCTAGGGGTACGAGCAGCGTGGCCAGGATGACGCCGATATTGGCGCCACAGTTGAAGATGCCAAAGGAGAACGAGCGCTCTTTTTGCGGGAACCACTCGGCATTGGCCTTGTTGGCGGCGGGGAAGTTTCCGGATTCGCCCATCCCGAGGAAGGAGCGTGCAATGCCAAGCTGAAACACCGAATTGACCAGCGAGTGGCCCATCGCCGAGAGGCTCCAGAGGGCCATGATGCACATATAGCCGATACGCGTGCCGACCCGGTCAACGAAGGCCCCCGCGCCGAGCTGGCCGAGCGCATAGAAGGCGGTAAACACAGCCACAATGGTCCCATAGCTCTCTTCGGTCAGGCCGATGCCATGATTGGCAACGCTCAACATCAGGGTGGGCTTGAGGAGCGCCAGAACCTGCCGGTCCATGTAGTTAATCGTCGTGGCGGCGAACAACATAGCGCAGATCGTCCAGCGCACATGGCCAATCCGTACTCCAGCCGGAGAACCCTCTTGTATATGGGCACCGGGCGCCACATTGCCGATCATATCCTCTCCTTACAGCCGGTACGCCTTCTTTGCCAACCCGTAGGTGAGATCGTGCGCCAATTCAAAGGCCTCGTCTTCGTCCAAACGGTGTTCGCCGACCAGCCTTGCAAGAAAAGCGCAGTCGATGCGCCGCGCTACATCGTGCCGTGCAGGAATCGACAAAAAGGCCCGCGTGTCGTCATTGAATCCCACCGTGTTATAGAAGCCCGCTGTCTCGGTCGTCAACTCGCGGAAGCGCATCATCCCTTCGGGACTGTCGTGGAACCACCATGCCGGCCCGAGGCGCAGGCAGGGGTAGTGCCCAGCCAGCGGGGCCAGCTCGCGGCTATAAGTCGACTCGTCGAGCGTGAAGAGAATGATCGTCAGCTTGCTCTCGTTGCCAAATCGGCTCAGCAATGGGCGCAGTGCGTCGACATAGTTGGTGGCGCGGGGAATATCGCAGCCGACATCGCGGCCATACTTTTCATAGACTTTGCGGTTGTGATTGCGCGTGCTGCCCGGATGAATCTGCATGACCAGCCCATCTTCCATGCTCATTGCCGCCATCTCTGTGAGCATCTGCGCCTGGAAGAGCACTTGCTGCTGCGCGTCGGCCTTACCCGACAGGACCATGCTGAATAAATCCGCGGCTTCGGCTTTCGAGAGATCGGCAGTCTGCGCCGTCAGATGCCCGTGATCGGTCGATGTGCAGCCCAGCTCCTTGAAGCGCAGGCGCGCTTTGCGCAGAGCATTCAGGTATCCGCTCCAAGTGGTGGAATCTTCGCCATTCTGCTCGCCCAGCTTGTGGATCGAGTCGGCAAATCCGGCGTACTCGGGATCGACCACCGGGTCAGGGCGGAAAGCCGGCAGAACCCTGCCCTTCCAGCCCGACGCGCGGATCGACTTGATCGCGTCGAGCGAGTCCAGAGGAGAATCGGTCGTCGACAGCACCTCCAGATTGAAACGCTCGTAGAGCGCTCGCGGCAAAAACTCCGGCGTCTTCAGCTTTTCAGTGATGATGTCGAAAAACAGATTGGCGGTGGCGGCGCAGAATCTATCCTTAACTCCGAAGACCTCCTGGAAGACATAATCCATCCACATGCGAGTCGGAGTTCCGCGGAAGAGATAATAGTGGCTGGCAAAGATACCCCAGACCTTGCGCGGATCCTTGACCTCCGGCCGGCCGATTTCGAGATCCTCCATCGACACGCCCTGGCTGTAGAGCATCCGGTAAACATAATGATCGGGCTGCACCAGCAGCTTTGCCGGGTCGGGGAAGGGCTCGTTTTTGGCAAACCACGCCGCCTGCGTATGTCCGTGAGGGCTGAGAATTGGCAGCTTACCTACCTGAGCATAGAGTGCTTTGGCAATCTTTCGAGTGGAGGCTTCAGCGGGAAACAGGCGGTCTTCATTGATCAACATCGTGGGACTCTTTCTCTGACTGGAGATCACAGAGGTCTGACCACAGTATACACAGATCCAGAGTCCTGGCTCAAAATCCAACGTAACCATTTAGAGAGCTGGAAGGCACGTAAGCCTCAGCGGACATGGAGGGCTCACTGCTGTCGAATGAGGCTATAATTGGCGGCTCGCGGCTTCCAGAGGCCGGTTTCCCGGCGCTTCAACCCAGCCGGAGATTGGAGCCACAGCAGTCGATTCTTATACTGCCGGTTCAGCGCTTGGGAACGGCGACCTCAGTGCGCAGAGCGCGAATGCGCTCGATGGCGCTCGAAACCATCGGACGCCCCGTCATATGCTCCATGCCCTTGTCGATCAGCATGTCCACAAACTCTTCCACCGGCAAGCTGCGATCTTGCGCTGCGCGAATGACCGCCTCCGGAACCGTTACGGAAATCATCATGATGGCTGGCTTCCTCCGGTTTCTTCATCGGCGGAGCAGCGCACGAGTCGAGCGAAAAGATGTGAAAAACCGTGACGCAGCGGCAGCAGCCAGGCGGCATTGAGCCAGGGACTCAGACAACTCCATAGGAATGCTGAAGTTGCGTGCGCGGCGCTCAAAAAGCATGCCAGGCCAGGTCCAGTTGCCGTATGCGGGGCGAGGCGGTAGGCTTGGTCTATGTATGAAGACTTCCGCGTAAAGGACCGTTGGAGCGGCGAAGAGCTGCATTGCCGCTGGAAGGGCACGATGGTAGCCATTGCCACTCGTCACGCCGACGCCGTGGATGTGCGCTTTGACGTGAATGGCAGGCCTCTGTGGGTGGCCCTGCCGCTCGAGGCCTGGGGCCGCCAGAAGTCCTTGACTGGAAAGGCTATCACCGACCAGCTTGCCGCCCAGATCGCGGGCCGCTTCCTGCAGCAATCAATCGATGAAGGCTACGACTCGCGGCGCGAGATCTGTACCATGACCGTTGACGAAGTCCTTTCACACCTTCGGTCTGTGGTGGACGAGGCGAAAGAGATGGGCGAGATGCCGATCCTGCCGGTGCTTTCGTAGGGAACCGAAAGACTCAGGATGGCCGGTCTTTGGGAGATTCTGTTGCGGGTCCCACGGCTCCCATCAGTACCAGCGATCGCTGCGCGAAGGGTGCGTAAACGAGCAGCGTGGTGCAGGCCAGCGCCAGTCCGAAGTTGATGTGGTGCAGCAGCAAAAACGGCGCGAGCGACCACAACTCGTCGAGGAAGAGAAGAAACGGCCAAAGCTTCATGAAGTTCCGTCGCGCTCCGGGCGCACGGAAGAGCGTTGCCGAAAGCACGAAGGCGCGGACGGGAATCAGAACGGCCGCGGTAACAATCAGCCCAAGATAAATCTCAGCCGCTCTGGGCAACGTCGAGAGCAACTCCTCGATCTCCGGCAGGTTGGCCAGCGCGCCAATGTAAAAGCCCAGGTACATAATTTCGATGAGGACGAAGAGGGTTCGCACCACGGAGTGCGATGCCTGGGGCAGCTCCTGCGGCGTCGCCAGAATCCGGTCGCGGAATCTGGTCTCGGGTTGTGGCGGAGGGGCCTTTTGCTGGTTTGGAGCCACCGCGGGTTCAACGCACGACTGCTCCTCATCGAGTCCGATCCGCTCGACCGGAGCCACAAAACGATAGCCGCGGCGGGCCAGAGTCTCGACAAACCGGGGACTTCCGGCCGTATCGCCGAGAGCTTCGCGGATGCGGTTAACCGCCGAGTTGAGGCCGTGCTCATAGTCGACAAAGGTGCCATCGGGCCAGAGCAGGCGAGAGATCTCCTCGCGAGCGAGGAGCTGGCCCGGGCGCTCCAAGAGCAGCAGGAGCACCTGGAAGGGCTGCGCATTCAATTTGATGCGAATGCCCTGGCGGCGAAGCTCGCCGGTGGCCGCATCCGCTTCAAAAGCTCCGAAGCGATAGCGCCTTACTGGGGATGATTCGGTCATCTCTCAAGCCAGTGTATTCGATGGCACGCGGATTCCACAGGCAGACGGCAAAGTACAACTTTCAGGAAGTCCAGCTGCTGCAATCACTTGCAAAGTGAGAAACAATCGTCAACAGATGAGATGCAGTGCATTGCCTGAATGGGCGGGGCAAGGTAAGGTTCTGTTCATGGCGTGGCGATTGCTACGAATTTCGCGAGGGTTTTCGGTTGGCTCATTGGTCTGGTGGCCCATGATCCTGCTTGCTTTAGCAGCGGCCCCTCGTATTGGGTTGGGGGAAGCTCCGGCTGCGGCTGTCTCGGTCTTTGATAAGTATGTTGCTGGGGTCGAGGCGCGGCTGGTCCGGCAGCACGGATCGGCGGCGGCCTTTCTCGCTCCGGTGGCAAGTGCAGAGGTCGAGAAACGGCTGCGGCGGGGAGAGTTGATCGTCGAGAAGCTCACGCCCACGAACGGAGCGGATCTGCCGGGAGCCATGCTGCACCACTGGCGCGGCACGGCCTTCGCGGCTGGAGCGACGGTCGCTGATTTTGAGCGGCTGATGAGGAATTTCGCCGCCTACCCGCAGCGCTTTGCACCGGAGGTGCTGCAGACGAGGGTGATCTCGCAAGCCGGCGATCGATTTCAGACAGTGATGCGGGTTCGCCAGCGCCATGTCATCACCGTGGTGATGGATACGACTTATGACGTGAGTTTTGGCCGCCTGGATGTGCGGCATGGTTATAGCATCTCGCACAGCACACATATCTCTGAGATTGACTCGCCCGGAACCAGCCATGAGCACGTCTTAAGTGCAAAAGACGAGCATGGCTTCCTTTGGCGACTTAGGACTTACTGGAGTTATGAGGAACGGGACGGCGGGGTCTACATGCAGATCGAGTCGATTTCTCTGACTCGCTCGATTCCTACCGGGCTTGGCTGGGCAGTCGGACCATTTGTAGAAACCGTGCCGCGAGAGTCTCTGGAGTTTACCTTGCGCTCGGTCCGCAATGCACTGCGCAAATAGTTTGAGTTATGGATGACTCGCATGTGACTTGTTGGAATGGAGGCGAAGATGAATCTCTCACCAGTTACGACAAAAAATGGATCGGAATTCATCACGGCGCTGCGGATCAATAGGTCGCTGACAGCTTCCATTGAAAAACGTGCTCTGGTGTGGATGGCCGAACGAGCGCCAGTGTGGCTTAGCTCAGACCAGCTAACTCTGCTGGGAGTTCTAGCGCAGATCGGAGCCGGAGTTTGCTATGCGTTGTCGCGATACAACCGTCTGGTGCTCCTGGGAGTGATCGTATGCCTCGCGCTCAACTGGCTGGGAGATAGCCTCGACGGAACACTCGCACGTGTGCGCCAACAGCAGCGGCCGCGTTATGGCTTCTACGTGGATCACATGGCAGATATCTTCGGATCAGTCGCGCTGATGTGCGGGCTCGCCTGCTCGGGGTTTTTGCATTGGCAGATCGCAATGGCAATGCTTCTCGCCTTCCTGATCTTATCGAGCGAGAGTTATCTCGCCACTTATACACTCTCCCGGTTTCGACTTTCGCACGGTATCTTCGGCCCCACCGAGATTCGCCTGCTACTTATCATCGGCAACCTTGCTCTGCTCCGAAATCCCTACGCAGCGTTCTTCGGGTACAAAATCTTGCTCTTTGACCTGGGAGGAGCGATTGCTGCGATCGGAATGTTCGTAATGGCGATCTCTGTGACTCTGCGCCACACCGCCGAACTCTACCGCCAGGAGCCGCTGCCGTGAAGACGCTCATCCGCTGGAGTAAGTTCAACCTGGTCGGGGCCATGGGCATGGTCATGCAGCTTGTCTCGCTCGCAGTTCTCAACAGTTGGATGGCAGGCCACTACCTATTGGCATCGGCGGCCGCAGTCGAGTTGACTCTCCTGCACAACTTCGTCTGGCATCTAAGGTATACATGGCGCGACCGGCGAGACCATTCCACGCGATTCAGTCAGCTGGTCAGATTCCATCTTTCCAACGGGCTGGTTTCGATGTTGGGGAACCTGGTGCTGATGCGTCTGCTGGTCGACGGGGCTCGAATGCCGGTGCTGACCGCCAACGCATTGGCGATTCTTTGCTGCTCGCTTGTGAATTTCTGCCTTGGAGATAGCTGGGTCTTTGCAGTGCGGCGCTGCGACCTCCGCGACCAGACCGCGGCCCGACTGTAAATAGCGGCTGGCTTTGGAGTTCCCGGCCTCCTGCGCTCGGTTAAGATCGCACCGGTAATTGTTGGGCATACGCCACCACAGGGAAGGGGGCCCCGTTTTTCTCTTCCTTGCCGATTTCCGAAGATCTGGTCTTCCCACAAATGGCAATTGGATGTCACAATGAGTCATTGACCCTTTTTAATCTTTTGTCTTTAAGGAGTCCTGTCCATGGCAAGTCTCTCTGGAGTGGAGTCGCTGAAGGCGCTGGCGGCTAGCCCGCTGGTGCATGCCAATTTATGTGCCGCACAACTTGTTGAAACCGCGCTGATGCGCGGCGAAGCAAAACTAGCGGCCAACGGCGCACTGGTAGCCGTCACCGGCGCGCGAACCGGACGCAGCCCCAAAGATAAGTTCACCGTCGACGATGCGACGACACATACAGTGGTGGACTGGGGCAAGGTCAACAAGCCATTCCCGCCGGAGAAGTTCGACGCGCTGCTTGATCGAGTGACTGAATACCTGAGCGACAAAGACCTGTTTGCGCAGGATCTCTATTGCGGTGCCGATCCCGAGTACCGGATGCCAATCCGCGTTGTCAGCGAGTACGCTTGGCATTCCTTGTTTGTCCGCCAGCTCTTTGTGCGCCCCGAGCCCGCTGACCTAGAAGGCCATGAGCCTGAGTTCACAGTGATCGCGGCGCCCGAGTTCCAGGGAGTGCCGGAGCGCGATGGAACCGCGACAAGCGCATTCATTCTGGCGAATTTTACACGCAAGATCGTGCTCATCGGCGGTACGAAGTATGCCGGAGAGATGAAGAAGTCGATCTTCGGGGCGATGAATTTCATCGTGCCCAATCGCGATGTGCTGCCCATGCACTGCTCGGCAAACGTGGGCGCCGACGGCGTCACGGCTCTCTTCTTTGGCTTGAGCGGCACGGGCAAGACCACGCTATCGGCCGACCCGGCGCGGCGGCTCATCGGCGACGACGAGCATGGCTGGAGCCCGTCGGGAATCTTCAACTTTGAGGGCGGCTGCTACGCCAAGTGCGTCAACCTGACCGAAGAGTACGAGCCGCAGATCTACCGCGCGATCCGCTTCGGATCGGTGCTTGAGAATGTCATTCTGAACGATCAGCGCGAGCCGGACTACTTCAACATCAGCCTGACTGAAAATACCCGCGCGGCTTATCCCGTGGACTTCATCGACAACGCCGTGATTCCCGGAATCGGCGGGCATCCGAAGAACGTCATGTTCCTGGCTGCCGATGCCTTTGGCGTGCTGCCGCCGATCTCGCGGCTAACGCCGGAGCAGGCGATGTACCACTTCCTCTCCGGCTACACGGCGAAGCTGGCCGGCACAGAGACCGGCGTCAAGGATCCCGAGCCGGAGTTCTCGGCCTGTTTTGGCGCGCCCTTCCTGCCGCTGGCTCCGCGCTTCTATGCTGAGATGCTCGGAAAACGGCTCCGCCAGCATGGCTCCGCGTGCTGGCTGGTCAATACCGGATGGTCCGGCGGCAAGTTTGGCGTGGGCAAGCGCATGAGCCTCAAGATCACCCGCGCATTGGTGAATGCTGCACTCGACGGACGGCTCGACAAGGCGAAGTTCGCCACTGAGCCGGCCTTTGGGCTGAGCATTCCGCTAAGCTGCCCGGATGTACCGGCGGAGATTTTGAATCCGCGCAACTCGTGGGCCGACAAGGAAGCCTACGACCGCACGGCCGCCGATCTGGCCGCACGGTTTGAGGCCAACTTCCAGAAGTTCGACGCGTCAGAAGCGATTCGCGCGGCAGGACCGAAGGCGAAGTAAGAGCTGTCAAGAAAAGAAGGGCTTCGATCGGGCAATTGGCCGGTCGGGGCCCTTTTTGCGTTTGCGGTTGGATTGAGTCAATTTCCAAGTAGCCGGTCATCCGATCGCAATTCGGTTTCCACTATAATCGTAAGAATTAGCCTCGGCAGCAAGGAGCACCGACTTATGCTTCAACTCAACCTAGACGGGAAAATGGAATTCGATCCCGTACTGGGCGAAGACACTTGGGAGTTGTTCGAGGTGATCGAGTATTCGTTTGGAGTCGATCTTGGTGACTACCATGAGATCTGTGGGAAGACGGTAAGCGAACTGGCCGAGGTCATCCAAAAAAACGCGAATTATCCAACCGAAGATAAGTGCCTCTCCGCCGTCGCGTTCTACAGACTGCGACGGGCATTTGAGACTCTTTTTGGCGTCCCCCGTGGGGCAATTCGTCCAGCCACGCCAGTTGGCAGCCTACTTCCGCTCAAGCACCGAAGTGCCGAATGGCAGATGCTTCAGAAACATCTTGGACTGGATGTCCCCGGACTAACCTTCCCTGCCTGGTTCCTTTTGGTCCCTCTTGTTACTCCCCCCGCTCTATTGATTTCTCTGAGGGCCTTGTTCGGGTTTCGACTCAGTGTCGGTTGGATTGTTTGTGGCTCATTGATGTTTATCTACCTCACAGTTGCGCGAGTTATCCCGGCCATGAACTTTCATTTCCCAATTGCGCGAGTCATTCCAACAGGGTGCAAGACTTTCGGTGGTCTTGCGAAGGTGGTTTTGGCGCGAAACTACGCCGCATTTGCCTCGCAGGGTGGTTCATGCAAAGACGGCATCCTAGAGACACTGCAGCAACTGACTGCCATGCAACTGGCAATGGACGTTGAAAAAAATCTCACCCGAAACGCGCATCCCGCAAGATCTGAACATCTATTGATGCGAACGCAACCGTCTGTTAGGGCGTGGTGAAGCGGTTCCGGTTGGTTTTTCGTCAATTCGGACAGAATCCATCTAGGAACGCATCTCTGTATAATTTCTCAGAGTTCCCCCAAGAGTTGCAGTTTTGAATTGGAAGGGTAAAGAACTGCCAAAGAAAGTAATTGCGCGAAAGATGCGAGACAGCTTCGGCTTACCGGCAGAAGATTTGCGCGTCTTGCGAGCGCTGAAGACGCCGGCGCATATTCAGAGGTTCATTGATGGGCTCACCTACCAGTACGCGGACACGGCGTGGTCTCCGCATCGCGTGCTGCGCGAGCGCAAAGGGCACTGTCTGGAGGGAGCCCTGCTGGCCGCTGCCGCACTGCGCGTCAACGGACGTCAGCCCCTGCTGATGGATCTGGAGGCCGTGCATGACGACGATCACGTGATCGCCATCTATCGTGAGGGCGGCCTGTGGGGCGGCATCGCCAAGTCGAACTTCGCCGGCCTGCGCTTTCGAGCGCCCATCTACCGCACGCTTCGCGAACTGGCACTGAGCTACTTTGAGCACTACTACAACCTGCGCGGCGAACGCACTCTCCGTTCCTATTCAGTGCCGATCAATCTCGAGCGCCTCGACCGATTGCACTGGATGATTGCGGAGGATGACGTCTGGTGCGTGACAGAACTGCTGATCGCGGCGAGGCACTACCCGCTCTTTCCGCACAAGATCGCGCGGACGTTGCCGCGGATCGACCGCCGCAGCTTCGAAGCGGGCATGCTCGGCTGGACAAAGCACTGAGAGGATCGCTGAGCGCGATGCGCCACTCCGCGAATCATGGAATGGGAAATCGCTCCCGTAGCAGCTTGAGCGCCTCTTCGGCTGTCGCAATTTGCCCTTCGAGCTGCGCATCCTCGACTGCTCGCAACATCTCTTTGAAGCTCGCTCCCGGCTTGTAGCCCGCGGCAATCAACTCGTGGCCGGTGACGAGCGGCTCTGGCCGGACTGCCTCGGCTGGCATCGTTTCAAAGCGTTCGCGAACGAATTGCCAGCAATCAAGATTGCCGCTGGCGGCCACGCAATCCATGCGATGCAGAGCCAGATGTTCTGGGAAATCGTCCAGCCTGAAGAAGCGCTTCAACGTCGAGGTCTTCATGCGCGGTGCATCGGCGAACCGCATATGATTCTCGACCAACGCCAGAATCTGGCGCGTCTCGTCGTTGGAGAAGCGGAGGCGGCGGCAGATCGCGTCGGCCATGGCAGCGCCGACCTCGACATGTCCATCGAAGCGAATTCTATCGGGCGCGCGGCGAAAGGTAGGCGGCTTGCCCACATCGTGCAAGAGCGCTCCCCACGCAAGCGTGAACGAGCAGTCGGCGGGCAGTTGCTGGAGCAGCATGAGCGTGTGAACCCAAACGTCGCCTTCAGGATGAAACTGCGGCGGCTGCTCCACGCCCTTCATCTTTGCAATCTCCGGCAGCACCTCGGCCAGCAAACCGGTTTCATCAAGCAGCTCGAAGGCCTGCCGCGCACGGCCCTCTGTGAGCATCCTGGTCAGCTCGTCGCGAACGCGCTCGCGGCTCACGGCATGGATCTTTGCTGCGAGTGAACGAATTGCGAGCTGTGTCTGCGGCTCGATTTCGAAACCAAAGCGGGCGGCGAAGCGCACGGCGCGCAACATGCGCAGGTGGTCCTCTTCAAAGCGCTCACCGGGCTGGCCGATGGCGCGGACGAGCCCGGCGTCAAGATCTGCCAACCCACCCACATGGTCGATGATCGCCTCTTGAAGGGTAGGGGCTTCAGTCCGTACATTCAGCTGAGCTAAATAACCGGGCTTTAGCCCCTGAGGGAAGACGCGCTCCACATCCAACAGCAGTCCATTGATGGTGAAGTCGCGACGCTGGACATCCTCTCTTGCGCTGCTTGTGTAGCGAACTGCGTCGGGATGACGGCCGTCGGCGTATGCGCCGTCGGAACGGAAGGTTGCGACCTCGGTGATCCCATAAGACGGCTCCGCCTGTCTATCTCCGGCGGCGCAAGCCGTGTCTGCCACCAGCACCACGCCAAAATGCGCTCCCACGGCAAAGGTGCGCGGAAACATCGCCAACACCACGTCGGGCGTCGCGCTGGTCGCTACATCGTAGTCCTTCGGTTCGCGGCCCAGCAGCAGATCCCGCACGCACCCGCCGGCCAAGTATGCTTCATGACCGGCAACGCGCAGCTCGGCAACGATCCTGAGAGCCGCATCGAATTGAGGCGCTGTCGGCAACATGGCCTACTCTGAGATTAATTCGTCGCACGGCAAATCATCGAGCCCGTTAAACTAGGTAGATGAGCACGCGCGGCCTGATCCTTGGCGTTGAATCCTCCTGCGATGAGACCGCGGCCGCCGTGGTTGAGCGAGGAGCGCGCACGCTCTCTTCGGTCGTCGCATCGCAGATCGCCACTCATGCTCGCTATGGTGGCGTGGTGCCAGAGTTGGCCAGCCGCGAACACCTGCGGGCCATTGTGCCTGTGGTCCGTGCGGCTCTGACCCAGGCTGCGATCACGCTCAGTGATCTGGACGGAATCGCCGTCACCGCTGGGCCGGGGCTTGCCGGGGCTCTGCTGGTGGGCATCACTTACGCCAAGGCACTGGCCTTCGCGCAAGGGCTGCCGCTGGTTGCCGTCAACCATCTCGAAGGCCATATCCATGCGGTGTTGCTCAATGAGCGCGAGGCTTTGAAGGGCACGGGCTCCAGTCCGTGCATTCAGCCGCCAAATGGAGACGGGGCTTTAGCCCCCGAGGAAAACTCCTCGCCGGCCGAAGAATCCGCGCTTGCACTGGTTGTCTCCGGCGGGCACACGCACCTCTATCTCGCGCGGCCGCTCTCCGGGGCTCAAAGCCAGACATGGTCGTACTCGCTGGTTGGGCGAACCGTCGACGACGCTGCTGGCGAGGCCTACGACAAGGTTGCCAAGCTGCTCGGCTTCGGCTACCCCGGAGGCCCCTGGATCGACGCGCTCGCGCGCTTCGGCGATCCCGAGGCCGTGCCATTTTCTTTCTCGCAGATCAAGACGAAGGCGCATCTGCGCGGCAAGACCCCACGGACCAAAGCAGCGACGACTGCGCCGATTGCAGAGCTCGATCCGCGATTGATGTTCTCGTTTTCGGGGATCAAGACGGCAGTGCTGCGCTATGTGGAGCTCAACAACCTGCGACCTGACGCTCAGGTGCGGGCGGCAAGGCTCTTCGCGCCCGGCGCTTGTCATCTTGAGCGGAGCGTAGACTCGAAGGACCCGCTTCTCGCAAACCGTCCGCCGCAGACCAAAGAGGAGGCGCTCGGGCTCGCTCCGCAGCAGGTGCTCGATCTGGTTGCCAGCTTTCAACACGCGGTCGTAGGCGATCTGATGCAGAAGAGCTTTGGCGCGGCACAATCGCACGGCGTGCGGCGCATTCTCATCACCGGCGGCGTAGCCGCCAATTGCGAACTGCGCGCGCGCTTCACCGCCGAGGCCGAGCGGCGCGGCCTGCGCGTAGCATTTCCGACGCTTGCGCTCTCGACAGACAATGCCGCAATGATCGCCGCAGCCGCGTGGCCGCGATTATTGGCAGGAGAGATCGCTGAGGCTTCGCTCTCTGCCGATCCCTCGCTGGCTCTAGGACGCTGATTCGGCAAAATCCGTGCGCGCTGCCCTATGCACTCTTGGCAATCGTGCGAATCAGCATTCCCAGCAATGCGAGCACAACCGCGCCCCAGAATGCGGCGCCGAAGCTGCGCACGTGAAATCCGGGCACGAGAGCCGACGCCACCATAATCATCAGTCCGTTGATCACTAATAGAAAGAGCCCAAGGGTGAGGATGCTGATCGGAAAAGTGACGACCTTGAGGAAGAAGCCGACAGTGGCGTTGAGCAGGCCGATCACCAGTGCCGCAACCAGCGCGGAGCCCAATCCGGCAACCTGAAAACCGCGCACCAGCGTGGAGACTGCCAGCAGCGCACAGGCGCTCAACAGCCACTGAACCAGAAGTCTGACCATTCGAAATCTCCTCCTTGCCGTCAAAAATCCTACCGGCTTTGCGCGCGAGTTTTCGAACTATTCCGGCGGTATCGTCTCAAGCAGCTCGACAGCCTGCGTCTCGCCCTTTTTGTCCACCTGCGCCGTAGTGATCAGAAAGACGGCGACGATGATGCCCGCCATGCCGGCAAACTCGGCTGGCTCAGGTCGTTCATGAAGCAGCAGGATACCAAGCAGCACCGCGACGACCGGATTCACATACGCATAAGACGAGACCTTGGCCACCGGTACGTGCTCGAGTAAATAGATGAATGCGGAGTAGCCCACCAGCGAGCCCCCGGTGATGAGCCAGGCGAGCGAGCCTACCGATGCCGCGTTCACATGGAACTGGGGCCATTGGCCCATCGCTGTTCCCAGCAGAGTCGAGAAAGCTCCGGCGATCAGCATCTGCCAGCCCGCGGCCACAAAGCTGTTCACCGTGAGGCGCGAGTGCCGCGAGACGAGGCTGCCCGTCACCCAGGCCAGCGCTCCTATGAGCAACACACCCACGGCCGCGAGACGAGCTCTGTCCCCGGCCATGCCGCTGCACAGCGAGGGCCAGAGCAGCGCAGCCAGTCCTGCGAACCCCAGGGCCATACCCAGCCACCCACGCGCGGGCAGCGGTTCGCCGCCGGGCAGCAGCATCTCAGCCAGAGCGGCGAAGAGAGGAATCACAGCCAGCACCAGCGAAGCCAAGCCGCTCGGTACGGTCTTCTCGGAATAAACAAGGCAGACGTTGCTCACGCACAGCAGAAAGAATCCGATTAGCCCCAGTGTCAGCATGGTCCTGATCGGCCACACCAGGCGCATGCCGCGCCAGCGGCACCACGCGAGCAGGATCGCGCCTGCAATCAGGAAACGCGTCCCAGCCAGCAGATTCGCCGGCATAAATACCGTGCCGATGCGAATGGCCGTGTAGGTCGATCCCCAGAAAAAATAAACGCAGCCGAAAGCAAACGCGATGGAGGCAGCGGAGGCTGCTTTCTTTTCGAGGTGGGTTGTCTGGGTCGCGGGGTTCGCCATGGGCTGATTCCATCTTAGCTGGAGTGGCGTCTACGCGCTTCGCGATAGCTGTGGTGTCTGCCTCAATGTCGATGAGTTGGGTTAAGGATAGTTTGTAATTCAGACGCAGCTTTCTAGCTGGCGCTCAGATCACACCACATGGGAGGTGGAGACCAACCCTCGTCTCGCTGAATTCAATGGTGCGGGTTGGCATCGCTCGTGTTGTGTAATAAGATTGCGCCAAGTCAGGAGTGACAATGGAAGGAAACTGGAAGGTTCAGATCGAGGACGACACTCATGCCATTCACGCGGATATCAGCGCATTAACCGGCAAGCTCAAGATCACTTGGGACGGCGTAGTCTTGGAGATCTCCCAACAGTTGTGGATGCTAGGCGACTTACGGACCTTCCAGCGCAGCGGCCATTCGTTTCTTCTCAGTGCTCGTGGCTTCGGTTTGTTAGGCAAACTCGCTCTGTCCATGGATGGTGTCGAAATTCCGCAGGGAGGCGCGGCGGCGGCCCAGGTGAAACCCGTTCCGGCTTTGGCTCCGATCCAGTTCATCAAGGAGCTGAGCATGCAGGAGTCAGATGAGGTGATTGGGACGGAAGAGTATCCACTCGACAATCGCTTCGGCGACCAGGCCTTCACCACGGTACACCAGGTTGCGCGGGAGTCGACCAACGAACTCTCGATTGACACGAGCAGTCAGTTAGGCGGCAAAGTTGGCCTCGAAGTGTTTTCAGCCATCAAGGCTGAGATTGAAGCGCAAGTTTCGCGACAGACCGGTCAGAAGGTCGGCGAAAAACTGACCGAGAGCCAGACCCTCACATTTTCCGTGGGACCCAAATCGTCGGTGCTTTACAAGGTCGTTTGGAAGCGCAAGATTCGCAGCGGTGAGCGTCTCTACCTTTCGGGCGGAAATCCCGTCACGGTCCCGTATCGAGTGAATTACGGTTTGTCTTGTGAGGTCAAGACGCAAGCGCAGCCGGCTAGCGACTGAGATTGCACGGGCGTTCGCGATCCTGCATCATGATCATTGACTCTTAGAACTTGACCACCTCAAGAACGGCTTGACTCCGCGCAACGATTGGGCTGTACAGCGCAAGCGAAAATGGTCTATCCTCGGGCCAGCGGGGTGTCTATGCACATGCGCGCTGTCAATCGACCGCTTGTACCAGCCAACTGGCGCTGGTCGCGGTCGCGCGAGCGGAGCATCTGCCCGCGGCGGCACCTGCGCGTGCTGCCCATGCGCACCCGGCCCAGCCTCTTCGCCAGCGATTAATCGCTGAAGATCAGAGATTCCCTTTGCATCGTTCCGCCTCGCCGGTTTCGGCCGGTTGGAGCCGTCCATGAGTGCGTTGAACAAGTCCAGAGATGGAAAAGCAGGTCCTTCGACTACGCAGCGCTTCGCTCAGGATGACAGTTCACTATTGGTCGCTCGGGATGACAGATCACTTAACTGATCAGCGATAGCCCTTGACTGAGGAGACAATCAGATGACCAAGCAAGAGATGCATGCCCAATTCGGACCGAAGCTGGTCTCTCCGCTGCCCGGGCCCAAGGCGCAGGCGGCTGTCGCGGCCGACAACCGGCTGATCTCGCCCAGCTACACGCGCTCCTATCCATTGGTTGCAAAGCGCGGGCGCGGCATTCGCGTGGAGGATGTGGACGGCAACGAGTTTCTCGACTTCGCCGCCGGCATCGCCGTGGTTTCTACCGGCCACTGCCATCCCGAAGTGGTGGCCGCGATTCAAAAGCAGGCCGCCGAACTGATTCACATCTCGGGCACTGACTTTTACAACGAGCCGCTCACCAATCTTGCCGAGAGCCTCTCAACGATTGCGCCGATGCCTGGCCCGCACCGCTTCTTCTATGGCAACTCGGGGGCCGAGGCGATCGAATGCGCTTTGAAGCTGGCCCGCTACCACACCGGCAGGCAAAATGTGGTCGCCTTCCTCGGCGCCTTCCACGGGCGCACCATGGGCGCGCTCTCGCTGACTGGTTCGAAGCCGCAGCAGAAGCGCCGATTCGCGCCGCTCGTTCCGGGAGTGACACACGTGCGCTATCCCTATGCCTATCGCGGATGCACGGGTGGGCCGGAGGAGGAAGAGGTCTTCAGCCTCGGCTGCGCGCGGTATATCGAGGAGAGGCTCTTCAAGACGATCTTGCCGCCGGAGGAGGTGGCTGCGATCTTCGTCGAGCCGATCCAGGGCGAGGGGGGCTACGTGGTTGCGCCCGACAACTTTTTGCGCGAGCTGCGCGCGATCTGCGACCGGCATGGAATTTTGCTCGTGGTGGATGAGGTGCAGTCGGGCGCGGGGCGCACGGGAAAGTGGTGGGCGATCGAGCATTCGGGAGTCGAGCCGGATATTGTCTGCATGGCCAAAGGCATCGCGAGCGGGATGCCGCTGGGCGTTTGCATGAGCCGCGCAGAGATCATGGACTGGGTGCCGGGTTCGCATGCCTCGACCTTTGGCGGCAACCCCGTTTCGATTGCCGCGGCGTTGGCCACGCTCAAAATCATCGAGCGCGAAGCGATGGCCAACGCGGCAAAGGTAGGCGCGCAGATCCTCGAACGGCTGAGCGGCTGGAAGCAGAGCCATCCGGCGGTGGGCGACGTGCGCGGACGCGGCCTGATGATCGGCGTCGAATTGGTCAAGGACAAGTCGACGCGTGAGCCTGCGACTGCTCTGCGCAATCGCGTGGAGACGCTTGCCTTCGAGCGCGGCCTGATGATTCTCGGCTGCGGCGAGACTGCGGTCCGGCTCTGCCCCCCGCTGATTGTCGGCGAGCAGGAGGCTACTGTCGCGCTCGACATCTTCGAGGAGGCGCTCGCGATGGCGGAGAGGGAAGCCGCTTTAGCCTGACGCTCAAAATCCGGAACAGCCGGTTCGTTGTGAGTGAAAGAACAAGCCCGGCGGACTGGAGCGATCGATCGCTTCAATCCGCCTGGCTGATGTCCTGCGCTGACCTTCGGCCTTGCTACCGCACAACTTCCTCGACCTTCATACTCGCGATCTCCGAGGTGCGATGCGCGGCGCGTTCGAGATTCTGCGCCATCTCCTGCGTGGCCAGATGCTGCTCCTCTGCCGCCGCGGCCATCTGGTGCGAGACCCCCGACAGTTCCTCGGTCTGGCTGGAGATCAGGTTGATTGCCCCCATCGCTGTGGCCACATCGACGCCGATCGCGGTGACTTTGGCCTGAATCTCGGCCGTGGCAGATGCGGTCTGCTCCGCCAATCGTCTTACCTCGCCGGCCACCACGGCGAAGCCCTTACCGTGAACGCCTGCGCGCGCCGCCTCGATATTTGCATTGAGCGCCAGCACGCTGGTCTGCGTGGCGATGGAAGCAATCAGCTCTGCCACCTTGGCCACCCCGCTGCTCGAGGTCCGCAAGCTCTCGATCGCCGTCTTGCTCTCCGCGCTGGCTGCGCGCGACTTCTCCGATGCCTCTGCGACACTCGATGCGTTCCGCGCAATCTCAGCGATGCTCGACTCGATCTCGTGGGTAGCCGTGGCCACCATCTGCAGATTGCCGTTCAGATGTTCGATGTCGTTGCGCTGTGCCTCCTGCGCCGCGTGCACCGCGTCGATCGCCGCCTGGGTGCTGATGCCCCAGACTACAACCGCGCCAACAAACTCGCCATGGCTGCCGGTCATCGCCTCCACGTTCAGGTCGAGCTTCACCGGCCCCAGCGGAATGGTTGCTGTGTGGGGCAGATGATGTTGGCTCGTCTTCGTGCCCAGAATCCTGTCGATGTTGGGTGGAGATTTGTGAAAGATGTGAATCGACTGCCCGACGATCTGATCGACCGGTACCGGGAGGTGCTGTTGCAGACTTTGGAGCGTCTTGCGCGATGCGCGGTTGAGATAGCGCAGGATCAGTTCCCGGTCGCAGAACATGGCATTTACCGGCAGCGCGTCCAATGCGTACTCGAAGCTATGGTCTGCCTCCGCCTCAATCCGGATCTCCTCGGGCGGCCGGTGATTCATTGGAACCGGCGGCGTTTTTGTAGCGCGCTGTGAGAACATGCCTGTGAGCAAGCCTTGAGACATAGCCCCTTCTTTCTCCGATGATGCTTGAGCCTTACCTCGTTCATCGGTGTAAGCGGCTGCGGACAAGTTTCAAACCTCTGACGGAAGTTGAGCCTTCCCATATGGGAACGGCGCTGTTTCATTTTGAGAAGAGAAGGAGAAAAAAGTGACCATGTTTCGGCCTGCAAGCGCCCGATTTGCACCTTTCGCTCCACCAGTTGAGAATGGATTGCCATGGGATGGTTCGAGCGGATACGGATTGGCTGCGAGGAGCGTGCCCTCGCCGGTCTCGCATGGGCAGCGCGAAGACGAAGCAGCGCTGAAAGCCTGCCTGCGCATCTGGCCACTGGCATCGAGGGCGAAACTGCGGCCTTCTTCTACCTGCGCCGCAAAGGTTACACCGTGGTGGCGCGGCGCTGGTCTTCGGGAGACGTGGCCGGCGATGTGGACATGATTGCGTGGCAGGGGCCGATGCTCTGCTTCATCGAGGTAAAGACTCGCACCGCACACGATGCATCCCCTGCGGAAATTGCCGTCGATTCGCACAAGCGCAACACGCTGCGGCGGCTGGCCCGGCGATACCTCCGGCATCTGCCTCTGCAGACCACCCCGCCGTTTCGTTTCGATGTGCTCAGCGTCTACATTGTGCCCAGCGAGAAGAAGGAGTTCCAGCATTTTGAAGGAGCCTTTGGCTGGAGCGAGTGGGAGGATAGGCAGGAGAGTTAAGCGGCCGAATGAACTCAGTGTCGAGAGGCCCTATCCCTTCGCGTCCTCAAACTCTTCGTGCCAGGCCATTTGAATCGCCTCCAGTCGCGCTTCGTTCGACTTCGCCGGGTCGTCAACAAAGCCCTCCAACTCGGTGACGTAGCGATGCAGATCGGTGAAGCGAACCGTCAGCGGATCAAGCTCCGGGAACTTCTCTTGCAGTTGAATGCCGATCTCCTCGGCGTCGGTCCATAGAATCTTGCGAGGCATCACAGGTCTCCTTGGGGAAATCAGTTCCAGGCCGCTTTGCCTAGAATCAGCGCCGGCATCGGGTGGATTTCGCATTGAAAACCAACATTCGCCAGAATGGCCGGATCGGCATCGGCGACAGGCCGCGGATCGACATCGTCGGGTAGCGTCCAGAAGCCTGCGCCAAACCCGCCGGTTTCGGCGGCGACTGGCCCATAGGCAACGGCCCAGCCCTTCTCGGCAATGCTCTTCCAATAGGCGGCGTGCGCCTGCATGATTTCCTTCTCTTGTTCCGTCGTGGTCCACATGAAGTCGGTTCTCGGCGGTGTGAGCTTCAAAAAGAAATGCTTCATTCCACTCCTCCGTGGAAGATCGTTCCAGATCCGCAATACAGCTATGTGCGCGGTTCGCCGCATCGAGAGCTATTTCTCTTCGGCGAGAGTTAGCGGCTTGCCTTCGGAGACGATGTTGCGGTTCCACTTGGGAATCTCGACGACGTAGTCGCCAGGGCGCGTGATCACAGCCTGGCAGCCCAGTCGCGAGTTCAACTGCTGGTCGGCGGCCATGTCGAGCCGGTCCAACTCGTCATCGTCGGCCTCGCTGATGCCTGTTTGGTCTTTGATCCAAAGGTGGCAGGTGGTACAGGCGCAGACGCCGCCGCAGGCGTGATCGAGGAAGACATTGAAGTTCTCTGCCACATCAAGGAACGACATCGGCTTGCCGTGATGCTCGTAGGGCAGCTTGCCAAACTCGAACTCCACCGTCCGGCCCTCGGGCTCAAAGGTGACGCGCACGAGTTTGTCGGCGGGGATCTTCTTCTCTGCAGGTTCGCTCATTGTGTCCGTTTCTTTGTTGTTCACTCGCGTGCCCTACTTGAATTCCGCCGGCGCCATTGCGTGGGGCGCAGTGACAGCCTCGGCCAGCTCCTCACCGGCTGAATCCATGGTCTTGCCACGCAGGGCGCTCGACACAGCAGCCTCCATCATCAGCTCGGCAAAGCGGCGTGTGGCCTGATCGAGCGCCAAGGTCGCCTCGCGGATTTGGGCAGCATCTTCGCCCGCCTTGGCCTGGAACAGCCGGTCGCGCGCGGTGGTGATGGCGGACTGCTCCTCGCCTCGCAACTGTGCCCACGCGGGACTCAGCGGTGCGCGCTCGACCGCGGCGAGAATCGTCTCGGCCTCGTTGCGTGCCTCGATCAGCAGGCGTCGGGCAAAGTCCGATTCGGCGTTGTCAAAGGAGTCGAGAATCATGCTCTCAACCTGTTCGTCAGTTAATCCATAAGTAGGTTTGACCTCGATCTCGGCTGCCTTTCCGCTGCGCTGCTCGCGCGCCGAGACGTGAAGAATGCCATCGGCGTCGATGAGGAATTTGACCTCGATGCGCGGCAGACCGGCGCTCATCGGCGGAATGCCCTTGAGATCGAAGCGCGCAAGTGAACGGCAGTCGGCGGCCATTTCGCGCTCGCCCTGGACGACGTGAATGGCTACGTTGGTCTGGCCGTCCACTCCGGTTGTAAAGTGCTCGGTGGCTGAAGCTGGGATCGTCGAGTTGCGCTGGATGATGCGCGCCACCACGCCACCCAAAGCCTCGATGCCCAGCGACAGCGGGGTCACGTCGAGGAGAAGCATTTCCTCTGTGCTCTTCGATGCGCCGGCTAGTATGTCGGCCTGCACCGCCGCGCCGAGAGCTACGACCTCATCGGGATTGAGTTCGATGTGCGGCTTCTTGCCACGCGCGGAAAGATGGAAGAGTTCGTCGACCAGTTCGCGCACAGCAGGGATGCGCGTCGAACCGCCGACCAGCACCACTTCGTCGATCTGCTCCGGCGTGATGCCCGCATCGGCGAGGGCCTGTTTGCATGGTCCCGCGGTGCGGGCAAGGACCGGCTCAATGAGCAGCTCGAAGACGTCGCGGGGAATCTCCCTCTGATAGCGATCGCCGTTGGGCAGCTCGATGTCGAAGTGGGCGACCTGCTCGGTGGAGAGACGAATCTTGGCCTCGATGGCGGCCTTACGCACGGCCTGCACAGCGCCCGGATGAAGGCGAAGATCGACGCCGTGCTCGGCATGAATCTCATCGAGAGCAATGGCCAGCAGCAGGTTGTCGATGTCGTCGCCGCCGAGGTGCGTGTCGCCGTTGGTCGACTGCACCTCAAAGATGCCGTCGCGCAGCTTGAGAATGGAAATGTCAAATGTCCCGCCGCCGAGGTCGTAGACGGCAATCGTCCCCTCCTTGGCGCGGTTCAGTCCGTATGCGAGAGCGGCGGCGGTCGGCTCATTGACCAGACGAAGCACCTCGAGGCCGGCCATGCGGCCCGCGTCTTTGGTGGCCTGGCGCTGCGCGTCATTGAAGTAGGCAGGCACGGTGATCACAGCTTGCGTGACCGGAGCGCCGAAGTACCGCTCGGCGTTTCGCTTGAGTTGACGCAGAATGTACGCCGAAATCTCCGGCGGGGTAAAGCGGAGTTCGCCTAACTGGATGCGCGGGACTTCTCCTTCTTCAACATCTCCCGCGAGTCGGAAGGGGAAGAGTTTCAGCTCGTCATGAACCTCCTGAAGGCTGCGGCCCATCAGCCGTTTTACCGAATAAATCACCCGCTCCGGAGTCTGGATGAGAGCCTTGCGCGCGCTGTTGCCTACCGTTACGGTAGGGCGAGAGCCGTTTGGCGGCATGGGATCGAGCGCGACGACTGAAGGCACAAGATTGGAGCCGTCCGCGCCGGGAATCACTACCGGCGCATCACCCTCCATATATGCGACCAGGGAATTGGTGGTCCCCAGGTCGATTCCGACTACTCGTCCTTCCGCCATACTTTCTCAGGCTCCCAAAACTTCGTTGACATCGCGAACCAGATTGCTGAGGTAGCGCCGCCGGTCGAGCAGAGCCACCATCTTCCTTTGCGATGCGCCACGGGCTGCCGCGCCGCCCGCGTCCCACAACTCCCATTCGCCGCGGAGGTCATCGTCGACGGCCGCGAGCATGCCGTCAAACTTGTCCTTTGCTGAGGCGAGGCTGGCCTCGAGGGCAGGGTCTTCCTCGTCCATCTTGCGATTTGCGCGCATCTCCTCAAGTTGCATGTTGAGTTCGAAGACCTCTTCGAGCAGATCGGCCGGAACGCGGGAGGGATCTTTCCTATCCTTCCCACTATTCTCCTCACCGATCTCTGCGCCCAATAACTTGAGCAGGTATTCGGTGCGGCGAAGTGGATCTTTGAGAGTGCGATAGGCGTCATTGAGCAGCGCCGTATCGGCGAGGCTCCACTCTTTCTCGTTCTCTTGCGCGCGGGCAAAGCGGTCGGGATGCAGCCGGCGGCTCAGGCGGTGAAACTCGTGCTCCAACGCGGCAAGGTCGAGGTTGAGTTTGGGCTCGATGCCGAAGACAGAGAAGTAATCCCCGCCCGGCGGGGGCTGAATCTTGCTGCAATGCGGACAGAAAAGCGTGGAGTCGTTATGGCCAATGGAACAAGCCCAGCATGCAACCGGAACGGCAGAATCGAGCGTCTTGAACATGATTGAACTCTCACAAATCCGAAATCTGCAGTCTGCTATGAAAAGGACGAACCGCAGCCGCAGGAGTGCGTGGAGTTCGGATTGATGAAATTGAAGCCCTGCCGCATCAGCGTCTCTTCATAGTCCAACGTCATGCCATGCAGATATAAGAGCGACTTGGGGTCGACGAAGACCCGCACGCCGTCGAACTCGAAGACGCGGTCGCGCTCTCGCGGCTGCGTGTCGAACTTGATCGAGTAGGAGAGCCCAGAGCATCCGCCACCCATGACACCGAGGCGCAGTCCGCCCTCGGTGGCGGAGACGCCTTCTTTGGCCATCGCCGCGCGGATGCGCTTGACGGCCCGCTCCGTGACATTGATGCCTTGCACAGGCGCTTGCGGCGCAGCTTGCCGTGGCGGTGGCGCAGATCCGGTTTGCGCCGATCGGTTCCCAATTGTCACAACGTTCGACATTTTTCTACCCGTCTTTCTTTCGCCTTACTTGGTTCTTGCGGCACGACTAAAGTAGTGCCCTGATTCAAAGCCATGCAATCGAACTTCTCACTTCCGCTATTGCAGAGTTCTCTCCGCGGTTTCGGTTACAGCGCGGTTGTTGTGTCTGCGGTCTCCGTTACTGTGCTACTGCCGTGGTTGCGGTCTCGGCCGGCGCCGGGGCGACGTTCTTCTTCTTCCAGTCGCCGATGGCCGCGCGAATCGCATCCTCTGCCAGTACCGAACAGTGAATCTTCACCGGCGGCAGCGACAGCTCTTTCACGATGTCGGTGTTCTTGATGGCCAGGGCATCGTCAACGGTGCGGCCCTTGATCCACTCGGTGGCCAGCGAAGAGCTGGCAATCGCCGAGCCGCAGCCGAAGGTCTTGAACTTGGCCTCCTCGATCACCTGGGTTTCGGGGTTGACGCGAATCTGCAACCGCATCACGTCGCCGCACTCCGGCGCGCCCACCAGGCCCGTGCCGACCGCGGTCGAGCTCTTGTCCAGTTGGCCCACGTTGCGGGGATTGTTATAGTGGTCGATCACCTTGTCGCTGTATGCCATTGTGTTACTCCTCTGCGGGGGAAGCCGCGAAAAACAGTTGTCAGTGAACAGTGAACAGTGATCAGTGAATAAGTGAACAAGTGAAAGAGTGAATTGTGGTCCGTGGGCTTTTCATCCGCGAAAAGCCGTTGCACCTATAGAGTGCAACGCTGTAAGACTCCAAAACCGCCCACTCATTCACTTCCTCACTCCTTCACTTCTTCACTGCCTTCTAATGTGCCGCCCACTGAATCTTGGTCAGGTCGATGCCGTCTTGCACCATCTCGTAAAGCGGCGAAAGCTTGCGAAGATGCTTGACCACGTCGATGACCTTGGCTGCCACGTAGTCCACCTCGGCCTGGGTGTTGAAGCGGCCGAGTCCAAATCGAATGGAGCTATGAGCTACATCGTCGCCCAGTCCCAAAGCCTTCAATACATAAGACGGCTCAAGCGTCGCGGAGGTACAAGCCGAACCGCTGGAGACGGCTACGTCGTTGATTCCCATCAACAACGACTCGCCCTCGACATAGACGAAGCTCATATTGAGGTTGCCGGGCAGCCGATGCTCCATCGAGCCGTTGACGTGGACATAGTCGAGCTCCGATTCGAGCTTGGCCTTCAGCCCGTCGCGCAGTCCGCGCAGATAGGCCGCCTCGTTCTCCATCTCTTCCTGGGCAATCTCGCATGCCATGCCGAGGCCGACGATGCCTGGGACATTCAAGGTGCCGGATCTCATGCCGCGCTCGTGGCCGCCGCCGTCGATCTGCGCGGCGATCTGTACCCGCGGGTTGCGCCGGCGAACGTAGAGCGCGCCCACGCCCTTGGGGCCGTAGATCTTGTGGCCGGAGAGCGAGAGAACATCGATATTGTCGGCGATCACGTTGACCGGGACCTTGCCCAGCGCCTGCACCGCATCGGTGTGGAAGAGCACGCCCTTTTCGTGGCAGAGCTTGCCGATCTCGGCGATGGGTTGCAACACGCCGATCTCGTTATTTGCCGCCATGATCGTAACCAGAATGGTCTTGTCGTCGATGGCGCGGCGCAGGTCGTCCATATCGATGAGCCCATCGGCCTTCACCGGCAAATAGGTCACACGGTAACCGGATTTTTCCAACCGCTTGCAGGTGTCGAGGATCGCCTTGTGCTCGGTGACCTGGGTGACGATGTGGTTGCCGCGCTCGCGATACATCTCGGCAATGCCCTTGACGGCGAGGTTGTTCGACTCGGTGGCGCCGGAGGTGAAGATGATCTCCTTGGCCGTCGCGCCGATCAGCCGCGCAATCTGCTCGCGCGCCACCTCGACGG
>Ga0181529_10001302_pt1 | contig 32815 bp, 15 predicted proteins | sample PEATcosm2014_Bin_36_FD_119763 | JGI IMG/M metagenome (GOLD analysis project Ga0181529, IMG submission 119763) | Peatland microbial communities from MTU Mesocosm Facility, Houghton, MI, USA - PEATcosm2014_Bin10_30_metaG | ecosystem: Environmental > Terrestrial > Soil > Wetlands > Peat | place... | reverse complement strand
CGCCAGCGCCAGCGAATTGGCCGCGGTGCCGTTGAAGACGAAGTACACCTCGCACTCCTTCTCAAACAGGGTGCGGAAGGCATTGGCGGCTTTGGCCGTCCATGGGTCGTCGCCATACGACGTCACATGCCCGCGGTTGGCGGCTTTCATCGCCTGCCAGGCTTCAGGGCAGATTCCGGCGTAGTTGTCACTGGCAAACTGCTGGTGCAAATCCTTTTCGGCAATTTCAGACATGGCACGTCCTCATTCCATCAGGGCTAACTGCGGCCCCGGGGTGCTTTATATGAACTGTAAAAGGTCGGTCGTTCGGGCGTCGGAGAAGAGTTGGAGGCGCGAGCCGGGATCGAGCCGGCGCATAAGGGTTTTGCAGACCTACCGGGTCTATGTGTGGAGTTTTGTTGATTGCTATAAGTGAACGGAAACACTAACAAATTGTATAGAGGGCAACATGGGCCAACAAGCCCCCGCAAGCAGGTGCTCCCCACAAAAGTCCCCACACTCCTAACAGCCTTAGGCGAGATCAAGTTACGCGGAGCTGATACTATTTGTCAATTGAAACAATGCTGGCACGATCACGAGTGTGGCCGCGAAACGTCCATCCTTCAACACTTCAGAATTACTTTGCGAGCAGCGGTGGAATTTGTGCAGGAATCCCAGCTGTGCGGGGCCCGTCCGAAACTTCGGTTGGAGTTTGAATCATGATGCGATCGGTTTTGTGCATCGCCCACTGTGCTCTTCTTGCCGCTACGGTTCTCGCCCAATCGGCAGCCGGTCAAGCAAGCGCACCAGCCGTCCCAACAGCAAGTGCCCCAGCCGCCAACGCACAGGCAGCAGACGCCAACCCTACATTCGTCATTGCGGATGTCCGCCCCAGTTCGCAACATCTCTTTAATCGCAGTGGCCTGGTCTTCGTTCACGGCGACCGGTATATCCTCCGACGCACCAACATGCGCGATCTGATCGCAATTTCCTACGGCCTCGAGGCCGGCTTCGTGAAGGAAGGTCCTAGCTGGCTCGAATACGACACCTTCGATATCACCGCCAAATTACCCCCTGGAGCGACGCCGGACTCAGAGAAGCTGATGCTTCGGGCGCTGTTGGCGGACAGATTCAAGCTGGTGCTCCACAATGGGACGTCGTCCATACAGGCGTATACGCTCATGCCCGGCAATGGCAAAGTGAAGATGAAGCCATCCGATGGCTCAGACGATTCCGGTTGCAAGTTCCAGCAGTCCTCGATTCAGACACCGGGCCCACCCGTATACGTCGCATTCTCCTGCCACAACGTCTCAATGGAGACGCTTGCAAAGAACCTGCACGGTTGGACCTACGATTACAGCCACGGCCCTGTCCTGGATGGCACAGGCCTCAAAGGGACCTGGGACTTCGACATCAAGTGGACACCCAGGCAACTGCTGGCAAGTGCCGGTGCGGACGGAATCTCGATTTACGATGCCGTGGACAAACAACTTGGGCTCAAGCTGGAGTTGCAACCGGCGACCATGCCAGCGGTCATCGTTGACAGCGTGAATCACACGCCGACTCCCAATTCGCCCGACCTGGATAAGATTATGCCTCCGCTGCCACCGCCGGAATTCGAAGTGGCAACCATCAAGCCGAGCAAGCCGGAGGAGCAGGGGAACGGCAGAATCACCGGGAACCAGATCAATCTCCAGGCCACCCCGCTTAAATTTCTGATCATTTATGCCTGGGATCTGAACCCGATCGATGATGAAGTGATCGTTGACGCGCCGAAATGGCTGGATTCGGATCGTTTTGACATTGTGGCCAAGGTGTCGAGCGATGCTGGGGGAAACACCGCGCAAAATCCCACGCCTGTGGACCCGGAAGATCTTCGCCACATGCTGCGCGCATTGCTGACGGAACGCTTCCAGATGCAGACCCATATGGAAGACCGTCCCACCGACGCATACACCATGATTGCGGTGAACCCGAAACTTAGGAAGGCCGATCCCAACAGCCGTACGCGATGCGGAGAAAACCCTGGACCGGACGGAAAGGATCCAAGGATCGCGAACCCGGCGCTGAACAGGCTGATCTCATGCCAGAACATGACGATGGCGCAAATCGGCGAAAAGTTTCAAGAGCTCGCGGGTGGATATATCCATAGCCCGGTCCTGGACGCAACGGGACTCACAGGCACGTGGGATTTCACCTTGAGCTTCAGCTCGGTTGATCTGACCAGGGGAGGCGGCGCGGTCGCGGCTCCTCCATCGCAAGGCGCGCCGACGGCGCCAGACCCGAACGGCGCCGTCTCTTTCTTCGACGCCATCAACAAACAGCTCGGTCTGAAATTGGAGAAACAGAAACGTCCATTGCCGGTGCTGGTCATCGATCACATTGAGGAGAAGCCCACCGAAAACTGACAGTGCGGCTCGATGCAATACCGAACACCGGTGCTTCGATCGGCACGCGGGCGACTTGGTTCTTGAGGAAGCAAACTCGCCGCGATAATCGGCGCCATAGCGAATTGCCCATCTCGGATCTGGGCATTGTCGCCGGCCACCGCACGGTGTTGCACTACACTGCAAAGAGGTCACGGATTCGGCGCCGCAGACAGGCAGCTGCTTTGCGGATTGCAACAGCGGAGCGGATTGAGTTCAACCAGTGATGCAAATATGAAACCGGGTTTAAAGATTGGCGATGCCGGCGAATTGACCTGGGTGGTTGACCCGACAATGACCATCACTCTAGGCGGCGCCCCACAGGCTACCGTGTTTTCAACACCCAGCATGATCATGCTCATGGAGCGAGCAGCGCGTGAAGCGCTGCGGCCGTTCCTTGAGGACGTTGAGGAATCGGTCGGGGTGGCAGTGCAGGTGGAGCATACCGGCGCAGCGGTGCTGGGCTCAACCGTTCGGGGTGCCGCAAAAGTAACGGAGATCGACGGCCGTCGCATCGCCTTCGAGGTGCGGGCCTATGTTGGTGATCGCGAAATTGGCCGCGGCATGCATCGTCGCGCGGTAGTCCAGCTCGATAAGCTGGTGGCCAACGTGATGCAACTGATGAAGGAAGAAGATCGCGTGATGACGCTCAAGCCCGACAACGGCGAGCTCGGCCGATTGGAAACTGTTACGGTCAAAGTGACGAATCGGATTGCGGCCGTGACCTTGAATCGTCCACGTGCGGCCAACGCTATCGACGTGCAGATGACCGGCGAACTCGAGCGCATTGTGGCGTGGCTGGCCGGGCATCCCGAGCAGGTCAGAGTTGTGGCCATCTCCGGCGTGGGCGACGCATTCTGTGCCGGCGATGACGTGAAGGAGATCGCGGGAATGTCGCTGGAAGCTGCGCGAACGCTGAGTTTGCGGCAGGCAAATCTGTTTCTCGCCCTGGAACAGTTGCCTCAGCCCGTGATTGCGGCCGTCAACGGACCAGCCTTCGGCGCCGGTTGCGTGGCGGCATTTTCGTGCGACTGGCGGATTGCGTCGCACGCGGCGCGTTTTGCCATGCCGGAGATTAAGCTGGGCTGGCCGCCGGGTTACGGCATTGCGCAATTAACCGCGCTGGTGGGCAAAGCGCGCGCGCTTGAGTTGTGCCTTACAGGCGAGGCCATCGCTGCGGCCCGCGCGCTGGAGTGGGGCCTGGTGAACGAAGTTGTGGCGGGCACGATGCTCATGAAATCCGCGCAACAACTCGCGGAACGTTTGCTGCTGCTTCCCGCTGAGGCGCTGCGGCAAACCAAGCGCGCCATCCATCTGGACGAGGGGCAATTGCCTAAAGTTACACATCGCGCCGATACCGAAGCGTATTTGCGCTGCCTCGATTCACCGGACGCCCGCGAAGGCATCGCGGCGTTTGTCGAGAAGCGGAAGGCAAAGTTTGCCGGAAGATAATTCAGATTAAAGCCTGAACAATACCCTCAGCGCACTTCCATCGATATTCTTCCCGTTACATCCTTGTCCAGCACCCACCATTCGCCTTCCCGGTGAGCCATGACTTCGTGCCCGTTCATCCATACTCCGCGCGAATTTTCTGTCGCCGGTAATCGCACCTTAGCTTGCATTCCTTTCGGCAGCGCGGCTGACAAGGTAAATCTCGGAGTCATCTTCCAGGACACGCGTACTGCTCCTTTTGGAGCTGGCACGGTTCCACTTGCAAACTGAAGGCCCCCGGGATGCGGTTGTATCTCCGCTTCATTCCACCCCGGACTGCTTACCTGCACTCCCAGCACGAAGCGCGGCAGCAGGTTTGCCGGAGCGGCTCCCCACGCGTGATTCCAATCCTGGTTTGGCTTGAAATGTTGATCCCAGGCTTCCCACGTGATCGTGGTTCCGCTGTCGACCATATGCCTCCAACTGCGATCGCCCGGCGCTATCATCTCTTCCACCGCGGCCTTCGCCTGCCCGTTCTCGAACAACCCTTCCAGCAGGTACTGAGCCGCGTACACCGAACACCGCATCCCTTGTTGTGCGAGCCACTCTGCCACGTGCGCGCGCTCTTTCTCCGGCACGAGTCCAAAAGCCAGGGGAAACAGGTTGGCGTGAAGCGAAGTGTGATCGGTTCCCATGCCGTCCCGGTACAACCCTGTTTTTTCGTTGAAGAGCACTTTTTGAAAAGAGGCCAGCGACGTGCGTTCGCGCCGGGCGAAATCCTCCGCATCGTTCTGCTTGCCCAGGACCAGGGCGAGCTGGCGCATCTCTTCGATTGCTCGCAAATGAAAGGCATTCATTACTGTGTTCACCGTGGTAAATACGTAGCCATCGCGTTCGCCTATCGGCCAATCGACATTGTCGCTGCGCCGGATTTGCGCCGGTGTGCTCTGAATCAGGCCATCGGCTCCCGCCCGATCCACCAGTGTTTTGCTCTTCAGTGATTCGTAATGTTCCGCCAGCCAATCTTTGTCGCCGGTTTGCATCCAATCCGCATAAGCCATGAACACCATGTGCGGAGCCCACTCGGTCGGCCACGTGGGATAGCGCATGAGCCGCTCGAATGTGTCCCGTTCCATCTTGGAATCGGGATCGCCGGCGTAATATCCAAGCTGCGCGAGATAGGCATCGGCCTCGTAAGCCAGCCGCTCGCGGTCGCCATCCACAAAGATGCCGGCGAAGGTCGTCGCTTTAATCGTGTAGTGGCATAAATCCCATACACGATCGAGCATTGCGTCAGAAGAGTGGAAGCTCGCTGCTTCATCGTTCCAGGTGCTGTCGAAGGCAGCCCTTCGCTTCACCTCGCCGGGGCGCAGCTCGCCGGGCCAACCTTCAATCTCTACCCACCGGAAAGGCGTCAGCACTCCCCACTCGGACGGAGTGAGTACAGCGGGTGGCTTTGTGTTACGGGCATCTGGCGGTGGGGCAATTACTTCGTTGGTCCCGTCAAGCGATGCCTTCACTTCGGAGTAGCGGACCGATCCCGGGGGCTTGCGGTCGATCCGGCCGTTCCGCATCGCCTCGCCAAAGCGAAACGTCACCTTGCCCTTGCTCCTCGAATCTGGGATCAGCAGTAGATTGCCAAAGGCGACTCGGCCGAAGTCCAGAAGATAATCGCAATCCGGTAACTTTAGGACTGACAACGGGCTTTGCTTGACCAGCTTCACCTGAGCAGACCCGGTATTCGAACTAATACCCACGAAAAGCGCAAGAAGAGTCACTTCAAGCGCCTTGGCTCGTTTGTCCCTGCATCGTCTGAGCACGAATTTCACTCCGCTATTCATTGGATTGTCCGACCCCTCGATCGACCAGGTAGTTCCTCGTTTTTTTCGCCATGCCCAAGGCCTCTGTTTTCACGACGCCATGCCTACGCCTACCAGGTTGGCGGCGGCAATAATCACCAGAATTCCGGCCCACAACAGGCGGATCGGCCGGCTTCCCACGCCGGCCCACTCGCCGAGCGCCAGGCCCACCAGTCCGCCGCACAGCACGTAACCGCTCATGTGCAGCATCCAGTTCACATAGCTCAACCGCGCTGGGATGTTGGCCTCGCCCCACGCATAAAAGAACATCTGGAAGTACCACATGATGCCGCCCGACGCGGCCATCGCGCCGTTCTTCAGGAGAGTTGCCACCGGCTGCGACAGGTCGGCACTTAGCGAAAGGTTCTTCTTGAATGCCAGGCGCGTGAAGCAGTAAGCCATATTCACGATGGCGCCGCCGCCCATGATGAGCACGTAGCTTGGCAGCCGCGCGTACAGCCGGTTTACGCCCAGCTTCAGCACCGCCGTGCGAATCGGCGTAGCCGCATCAAGCCCGAAAGAAAAACCGGCCGAAAAGATGCCGCACATCACCGCCAGCGCCAGGCCGAGCGTCACGTTGAATTCCTTCGCCTCCGCACCCAGCTGCATTTCCTTCTCGTGACCCGCGTAGGAGACGGTGGCCACGCCGATGAGCGCCACAATTACGCCCGACATGCTCCACAACCCGCTGCGGCTCGTGAACAGCGCCAAAAACTGCCCGTGAAGCGCCGGAGGCACCAATGTACCGACCACCAGGGTCACGCCGATGGCCACGCCGATGCCCAGCGACATGCCCAGGTGGCGCATGGTGAGCCCGTAGCTTACGTTCCCCACGCCCCACATCGCGCCAAAGAGCGCCACTCTCCAAATTAGTGCAGGGCTCAGCGACGCATAGAAAGCGTAGAAATGCGGCAGCAGGATATAGCTCATACTGAGCGGCAGAAGAATCCAGGAGAAGAAGCCGGCTACTGCCCAGGTGGTTTCCCACGACCATTTCTTAACTTTCTCAATGGGCGCATAGAATGATGCGGCGCACGCTGATCCCACCAGGTGCCATCCGATTCCTGCCAAGATTGCAAACGGCATTCCTTCTCCAATCCAGTTTGCAGCGGGTGCTCGCCTGGCGCTCGCAGGATCGACAGGCTAATTGTTGAGGTCTCCGTCCTCCGGCGTCTCACGATTGACACCAGAGCCGAAGTACATTGGCACGAGAGGCGGTTCCTTCTTCGATGCTTTCTCGAATGCCGCATCCTCGACAGCGGCTTCGCAGGAGACGAGTAGCTCCTCCTCAGTCAGTTCTCCAAAGTGGATCATCGACGGAGCGTGAACGCAGTGCTCCCTTGCGGTGATCTTGTTGCTGGCACGGTGATGCCATCGGAATTCTCTGACGAAGTTTGAGGATAGATGAGCAACCGGTCTCTTGCATTGCCTTTGAACCGTACATCGACGTGATGGCCAGCGTCAAGCGTTGCCACAAGAGTCGTGTTGCATCTTCTGAATCAAAGGTGGAGATGTCTTGGCGGGCACCACGTCGCACTACGGGAGCCGCGTGGCCTACGCTTTCTCCTCTTGCGGACAGCGATGGGCGGCGAGATTGAGCAGGATCGGAATTCAGTGCAGATTTGGATAAGAGCGGTAAGCCTCGACGGTCGCGGTCAAAGGAGTACCGGGAACCGACGAAACCTTCAGGAGCACATCAAAATAAGGGAATTTGTCGGCGCGCAATAGTTTCTTGAAAGCGGATAGCTGGTCGTCGGACAAGAGAAAATCTCCGGCGGCTTCAGTGGCTTCTGCACCAGTGCCTTCAATGAGCAGAACCACTCCATTGTGGTCAGGGTTCGGCTGGTAGGAGACAACGCAATACTGAGTCGAATCAGTCTGCGTGTAAACCGCCAACTCGCTCCCCGTCGGTGCACGGTTCACGACGGTAATCGGACCGTCGGTGGAGAATTTGGCCACAAAATTCATGTGACCCTCGAAGAGATCGTCCCAGGGATTCGAGATTCGGCCGCCAATCAAAATCACGTTGTCGCGCTTGGTAAGATCCGGCAGATAGCCGCGCGCATTATATAAATGGATTTTGGTGCCCAGAGGATCGAGGGCCAGAATGCGGCGTGCAAGTTTGAAGTCGTCCTGGTCGCCGAGATTCCAGACTGAAATCCGGCTCAGAACGGCGTGCAAGTCCGGGCTCGCATTCTCAGTCTGCAGCTGGCTGATGTAGCTGCGGCTGAGATAGTCATTAAACTGAAAGGACTTCTTGTTGATGTCCTGGAGCAGGCCGAACGACGCGTCGGCCAGAACAATATCCGTATCCGGCCGTGCATCTAAAATGTTGCTCCACAATTCTGCAACCGCCGGTTGGGATTGCCAGGGATACATGGACCGGTATAAGGAGCGGTACTGAAAGCGGAGGATGATGCAGGTTGCGGCGAGCGCGACAATGATCACGGCGGCAAGGATCATTACCCAGCGGCTTTGCGGGATGATGGATCGAACAACAGGAGCCGCGTCGGCGGGTTTGGAAATCGAAACCACATTGGCAGGCACGGGTTCCAGCACTTTGGCCGCCGCTATTTCAATCGCGATTTGCGGCTTGACTGGACGATACCTGAATACTGGGAGATAGCTGCCGCGAGGAATCTCCACGACCAAGGGCTCGTTCGCTCCCTCGCCTTCAAAATAGGCTTCGACCCGCTTGCGGAGTTCACTTACATTGGTGCGAACAATATTGTCATCGCTGGTGTCGTAGTCATGGCTTCGACCGAACACCTCCACACCGATTCTCTGTTCGTGAACGGTGTCGAGGCCATCCTTGAGAGAGCACTTTCCGAGGTAAAAGAGAAGTCCCTGCAATCGGGCGGCACGCTTCACATTGGAACTGGAGGCAATTCGCTCCAACAGAGCCCAGCAGGTTCCGGTATCTGGCAAGTCTCGAGTCTGCAGCAACGACTCTGTCATCCGCCCATCGCCTCAAGCTCGATGTGGGACCCTACTTTTTCCCTCGAAAGAGTGAAGGTTCCGTCTCACACGAGCACACGCAGCGAACTGCCCGGCTCGCGGCCACCCAATTCTAATCAAAATTTGTCAGAGATGTCACGCTTAACGTGAGAAGGCGGCTTCAAACGAGTTGGTGCGCGCGTTCACCGCGGTCTCCAGCGACCTACTGAGGACGGTCCACGGAATCCTGGTTGCGTAGAAGATAATTTGTAATGTAAGTTGTTTATTTAGAATATGATAATGACAGGATACGATCTGGGTTGCTCGTCTTTAGACGTGCTGCAGAGCAGAAGAAACCGCCTGTCGGAAGGCGGATAAGCTCCTCAACGCCATCAGGGTTCTGTAAAAAGGACCCAGTTAACAACTCTTGACAGTCAAGACTCCGCGTCGACTACAGAGAATTCACTTGAAAGTTGTGAATTTGACGCTGCATTCTTGGGCGTTCTTCGAACCAGATCAAAATTGAACAGCAGCATTTGGTGTTTTTTGATTATGGTCGGTCCCGGGATTAATTCCCCGTTTGGATTGATAAGCCGAATCAAGTGTATGCCGAGGGAGTTGAGAAACCGGTCATATGGGGAACCAGAGAGACCGGTCCTGCAGGTTCAATCCTGCGTACATCCACGGAACAGGCCGCATTCAACCCATGCAGGCGCCTCACAGAAACAACAACGCGCATCAAGCACGGCATCAACGAAATGCATCAGCAACGCAAGATGAAAACTGAGTCAGGAGGCAATATGTATTCGAGATTTGAAACCCTGGCGACAAGGCCGGGCCGCTATCAGACAACCCAGGAGAGCGTGGAAATGCAAGGCTACAGAGATTCCTGGACACGTGCAGTCCACGGATGGAGAGCGTGCCTTTCCATCTTCGTTGCTGTCCTTATGCTCCTGACCGGCAGCGCTGCCGTTCACGGACAGAGCGGCGCCGGTTCCATACAAGGCACGGTGATGGACTCGACGGGCGCTGTCATTCAGGGCGCAACGATCCACATCGTTAACCAGGCGACCAACGTGGCATCGGATACCAAGTCGAATGACGTTGGGTTCTACGTGGTTCCGGACTTGTTCGTGGGCACATATTCAGTCACGGTCACGGCGCCAAGCATGAAGACCTCTGTTCAGGTCACCGAGCTTCAGGGGAACCAGACCCGCGTCATTAACCCAATCATGACTCCGGGAGCAGTTTCACAGCAGGTCGATGTGAAGGCGGACCTGGTTCAGCTCACCAACACCGAATCTGGAGAGATCGGCTCGACGCTGGAGAACCAGCGAATCAACCAATTGCCGATGAACGGGCGCAACGTGCTTACGCTGGCAGCCAACTCGGTGCCCGGCCTGGAGGGCGGCGAACTTGATGCAGGCTTGGAATACCAAGGCATGGAATACGTTGCGGACGGCGTGGCCCTCGACAACGATAATTTCGGCGGCCAGCAGAATACGTACGGAACCCTTTTGCCCGACGCGGATTCAATCCAGGAGGTTTCGTTCAACCTGATCGCCGCGCCGGCGCAGTACGCCTCACCGGGCACCGGCATCATCACGACCAAGTCTGGAACCAATCAGCTCCACGGCTCGCTGTTTGAGACGGCGGTGAACAACTATTTTGGCGTCGCCAGGACCAGGGCTAACCCTTCCAATTACGTAGCGCCGGAATATATCCGCAACGAGTTCGGCGGGTCTGCCGGCGGCCCTATCATCGTGCCGTGGCTCTATCACGGCAAGGACAAGAGCTTCTGGTTCTTCGCCTACGAGCGCTACTCGTTAGCGTCGGTCTCGTATGAAACTGTGGCCGTCCCGACGCTGGCGGAGAGAGGCGGAAATTTCAATAACCTGGTCAGCTCGGGCGTGACGCAGTCGATTTACGATCCGTCGACCACGGTGGCCAATGCCGCCTGCCCGTTACCGCCGGGCGTAACTGGGAGCCCGCAGAGCAACAACTATTGCCGCACGCAATACAACTATCAGGGAAACATCAACACCATCAATCCTGCGCTCGAATCTCCGATCGCCAAGACGCTCTTTGCGATCACGCAGCAGCCGACCAACGCCAACGACCCGCTGGTAACGGGAAATCTCACCACTACTAATCCCGGCTTCAGTGTCATTCCCAACGTCACCTTCCGCCTGGATCATAACTTCAGCGAAAAAGACAAAGTCTACTTGCGCTATACCCAGGTTATTGCGCCAGAGAACCAGAAAAATCTGCGCAACTATCCCAGCAACCAGGCTGCGACAATTGCCTCCGGCAGTTTTCCCAACGGCGCCAGCGGCTATCAGGTCATCCCGATATCTAACTTCGGCCCTGCTCTCGGGTACACGCACGTCTTTTCACCAACGTTCTACGCCGAAACCGTGCTGAGCCAGCAGTGGTTCGACGAGTATGTCGGCGGCGGCGGCAATCCGAGTCTGGATTACGACACCATGCTTGGTCTGCCCAACAACTTCGGCGAGACCGGTTTCCCCGTGATCAACGGCACCACCACGAATGGTTACGGCGGCACCATGTACCAGTACCAGGAGAACCAGATCGTCTCGGAGATCGACGAGAATCTGACCAAAGTTTTCGGGAAGCATCAGATGCAGTTCGGCGGCCGGTTCCGGCACAGCAGGTTCTATTACCTGAACAGCCGCAATGCGGACACTACAAGCTTCACCACCTATTCCACCGGCCTCGAGCAGCCCTCGACCGGCACAACATACGGCGCCTACGCCAACACTGGTTTGGGCGACGCCGGTGAGTACCTCGGAAACGTTGCTTCGGCCTCCGTGCAGTTGCAGGATCCCCCAACGTGGTTCGTCGACAAGGAACTCGATGGCTATTTTGAAGACCACTGGCACGTGAGCAAGAATCTGACTGTCGATTTGGGCCTTCGTTATGAAGCACATCCAGCGAGGGTGACCAGGGGCGGTGTGAACGTCAATTTCGACCTCAACGCCTTCAACTCCACGACGGGCGTCCATGGCGCCATCGTGCTGGGTGCGCCGATCTCCCAACTGATCTCAGAAGGATGGACGACGCAGGCGATCATCACCAACATGGAGAACATCGGCGTGACGTTTGAGACAGCTTCGCAAGCGGGAATGCCCAGCTCGCTGTACGACAACGCCGATCTGATGGTGAGCCCGCGCGGCGGCTTCGCATGGCAGCCCTTCGGCAGCAAATGGGGTACGGTGCTGCGCGGGGCTTACGGCCGGTTCATCATGCCGGTTCCCACGCGCAACTCCAACCCTGGCCCGACCAGCTTGCCATTCTCCTATGGCTATACGCAAAACTACAACGCCGCGAACCAATCGCCGGACGGGTTGCCGAACTACACTCTGCGCGCGAACAGCACGTCCAATCCCAACTGGATCATCGGCGGTGTGAATGCCGCGGGCATCGTCAATTCCTCGACGATTACTGCGATCACTCCAGGCAGCGTGAGCGGCACGTACTGGAATCAGGACTATAAGCCAAGCGTCGTGACCCAAACCGGAGTCACCCTGGAACAGCCGTTCAAATGGAATTCGGCTCTGCGGGTTAGCTGGGCCTTTACGCACGGTTCCTACCTCGATCACGCATGGTATCCCAACCAGACCCTCTCGAACTTTGTATGGGAGATGGACACAGGCACCGCGCCGCCGACCGGCGGAGCCAGTGTGATCGGGACGCCGCTGCAGTACACGTATGCCGCTTCGGCGCTTGGCCCGTATGACAACAGGGTTTATGGCAACTTTAACTTTGACGAGAAGACCGGCTGGTCGAACGACAACGAGCTCCAGGTAAACTACGAGCGCAAGTTCCAGCATGGGTACGCGTTCCAGATCTTCTATACCTTCAACCGGGCATTCCGTATCGGCAGCAACTCTACGCGCGACGGCCAGTCCTATAGCCCGCTGAGCTATCTGGGATATCAGACCGAATTGGGTAGCTTCACGTCTCCCTATCCTGTGACTCCTGCCGCCATTCCACCAAAGCCTCCGACGGGTACATCGCCCTATGAGGACTGGCATGACCTGATTAGATGGGAGCGCTATCAGCGCGATGCGACCTTTGAGCCGCACCACATCGTGTTCAACTACATCTTCGATCTCCCGGTTGGCCGTGGGAAGAAATTCCTGGGCAATTCGAATCGCGTTGTAGATGAACTTGTTGGCGGTTACCAGATTGCGGGCGTGGGCCACATGACTTCGGCAATTTTCCAGCCCGCAGCCAGCAACTGGGGACCGATCGCCCCCATCCAGATGTACAAACATAAACTGCCGATCACAGACTGCCGCAGCGGTGTCTGCTACCCCGCATACTTCTGGTTTAACGGGTATATTGCGCCGACCGCCAACGCCAGCAGTGGTCAATGTACCGCCGCCAATGGCGTCAAGTCGCCGAACGGGGTCCTGGAGTGCGTGTACGGCCTGCCTACGAACTACACGCCGTATGAGCAGCCAATCGATACCGTTTACGGGACGGCGAACTACAACACCAACAACGTGACGGTGAACTTGTTAAACAGCACCACGGCGACACAGGCTTATGGATCGGGGTCCGCCGGTATCAACCCGTACTCGAAAACCTTTCTCCAGGGTCCCAAGAACTGGGAAAGCGATGCCTCGCTATTCAAGGTGTTTCCGATCACCGAAAGGTACAACCTCAGATTCACTATGGACGTGTTCAACTTCCTCAACCACCAGGGATGGAACAATCCCAACACGACCGACGGTACTGAGGCGTACTGGCCGGGAGGTGCGTCAGGCGCCACTTCAGCCAACGCCGGCCGCCAGGTGCAGCTCTCGCTGCGCTTGTCGTTCTAGCAGCGCTCGCAAGAACCATCCACCGGCCCCCGGGGTCTAAACCCCGGGGGCCACAATTCTCACCGAAGCTTTCTGGAATGCAAAACACCGCATTGCTGAAGGCATCTTCCATCGCGAAGCAACTGTGAGGGGAGATGGCTCGTACGAGGGTCACATTGAAGCACGTGCATCGTTTACCACAGCAGGCGACCCGCATGGACACATGCGAGGCTGATGGCCGGATGTCCCGGCGACAAGGCTTCAGGGAGCAAATGCAATGATTTCCATTTCCTGCGCCGACTACGCATTCCCGCTTCTCCCCAGAGAACGGCGATTCGCCCTGTTACGGCTGCTCGGTTTCGACTACGTAGATTTGGGGCTTTTCGAGCGCAGCGAGGGATTGAGACCGGGACAATTGCTTGCCGAACCGCGAAAATTCGCCAGGCAACTGAAACGCGATCTCATCCACGCGGGATTGCGAGCCTCCGATGTCTTTCTGCAAACGGGGATGACCCTCGAAGACGCAGCAGAGAACAATCCAAACATGATTGTGCGCTCGCAGAATCGCAAAACGTTCATCCTCACACTTGAACTATGCGCGGAGCTCGAGTGTAAGCACCTGACGGGTCTTCCCGGCATTTCACACAAGGGCATTGGCGAGAAGAACAACCTTGAGTTGGCTGTGGAAGAGATTCAATGGCGCCAGCGCCTGGCTTCCAATTCGGGTATTTGTTATGCAATCAAACCTTATGTCAACTCCATTTGCTCAAGCGTAGACCAAGCCCGCGCCTTGCTGGACGCCATACCTGGCCTGACTCTGACGCTTGACTATGGGCATTTCGTGTTTCAGAAAATAAGTTCCCGTCAAGTACATACCCTGTTGCCTTTTGCTTCGCACGTCCATATGCGCGGTGGCGCACCGCGCCGTCTCCAGGCGCCAGTCAATGAAAGTGAAATTGATTTCAACGGTATTCTCCGGCGCCTATATAAGAACCGATATCGGGGCTACCTTGCCATCACATACTTTCGGGATGTCTGGAAAGAATGCGATCACACGGATAATGTGTCGGAAACGATCCTCCTACGAAACCAGCTCATGGAGAATCTGCGTCCAGAGCCGGGAGACACCAGTCAATCGGAAGCGCGGTCAGTTGCCACGTTGATTCAAGGCGCGTGGCCACAGTCACTGCCGGCGAATTGAGGAACCTAAATGCCGGTTGAAAGAGCGGTGCTGGCGGCGAACCCTGATTGTCTCTTCCGGAACGGGCTTGATCGAATGCAAGCCGCGGCCAGGTGCAGCACAGGGCTTCCGGGTTGCCCGCGAAACCTGCGTAAGGAGCCCACTTAAGCGGCACGGCGACGGGATATGAAGATGAGGATAAAAAGACGGACGCTTATTTTACAATCGGGCGCGGGTCTCGTCGCAGCCGCATTTCCGGGATTGGGGCAGTCGCCAACTCCTGCAAGCCATACGCATCGCGACGAAGCGGCGCCAGCGCCAGGGGCTCACAGGCCCATCGTGCATCCCGGCATTCTGCAGACGCGGGCCGACCTCGAGTTCATGAAGGCGAAGATCCAAGCCGGCGAGGAGCCCTGGAGATCTGTGTGGAGCGTGTGGCTCACGGGGGCCGTCGCATCGCTCGATTTCAAGCCGCAGCCCTTTGCGCATGTGGTTCGCGGGGCCTACGATGCCGGCGACAGCGGCGGAATGGAACTCCAGCAGAGCGCAAGCGCGGCGGAAAATCACGCGCTGCAGTGGTACATTACCCACGACGAGGCGCACGCGCGCAAAGCGATAGAAATCTTTGACGCGTGGTCGGGTACGCTAGCGGATTTTTTCGAGAACGATGCCATGCTGCTGGCGGGCTGGACCGGCGGCCAGTTCTGCAATGCGGCAGAGATTTTGCGCGCGACATATCCCGGATGGAGCACGCGGTCGCAGGAACAATTCAAGCGCATGTTGCTCACGGTGTATGTGCCGCTGCTGCGGATGTTTTATCCCGAGGCAAACGGCAACTGGGACGCAGCGATCATGTATACGCTACTGGCGATCGGCATCTTCTGCGAGGATCACCAGTTGATGGAGTCGGTCTACCGGCATTTTCGCACCGGTCCTGTGAACAGCGGCATCACACATTACATTTACCCGAGCGGGCAGTGCGAAGAAACCTGCAGGGATCAGGGACACGTGCAACTCGGGCTTGCATACCTGGCGCAAACCTGCGTAGCAGCGTGGAACCAGGGCGTCGATCTTTTTGCCGAGGCCGACAACCGGCTGGCGCTGGGGTTCGAATACACCGCGCGTTACATGCTGGGCGAGGATGTACCCGCGTATGGCAAGCCAAGCCAGGAGACGCGGGGAAGATTCAGCGACACGTATCATGTCATCCTGCAGCACTTTCGCTACGAGAAACACATCGCGATGCCTTACACCGAGAAGGCAGCGGCGAAGGTGCTACGCACGCACAGCGTGGCCACGATGTTTCGCGGCGATGGCGGCAAGGCTCCCGCAATTCTAAAAGCAGCTCCGCAACCATCGAAGATCGCAGTTCTGGCCGGAGCGCAGGCAAAGCCAACCGGCGCTGGAATGGCTGCGGCCGTTACCGTTGCGCCGGGCGAATCGATCCAGGATGTATTGGACAAGCTGAAGGCGAACGGCGGCGGCACGCTGAGTCTAGCGGCGGGATTGCATATCTTGCCGGCTACCTTGAAGCTGCCGAGCGGGATCACCATCGCGGGAACGGGCATCGATTGCGAGCTGTTCCTTGACCCAGTAAAGGGAAAAGGCGAGGCGGCGATTGCGAATGCCGAGTTGGAAATGCACGACGTCGTGCTTCGCGATTTTGTGATTGAAGGCGGAGACGCGCCTGCGGCCTCGCGCGATCCGAACTCCGACGTAGGCCGGCGGCGGTTGGCACATGGTCCGATTCGCTCGGGAATTGTGTTTCGGAGCGATAAGACGGCCGTCTTACGCAACCTGAAGTTCGAACACATCACCGTCCGCAACTGTACCTGCAGCGCGGTGGAGCTGTTTGGGGCCGAGCAGGTAAATGTTGTCAACTGCGATTTCTCAGGGAGCGGGGGCATGGTGCCGCCGGGACCCGGGAAGAACCACAACCTGAAGATGAATCATGTTTCGCACGTTGCCATCAGCGGGTCGCGGTTTGCCGATTCAATGTGGGGGCACGGGGTTGCGGTGATCTTCGGGCACGAGGTTACGATGCACGACTGCGAGATCACGCGCAATGCGCTCGACGGCGTGATGATCGCCGAAAGCCGGCAGGTGACGGTGGGGGGGTGTCTTGCCGAGGGCAACGGTCGCGCAGGTATCGCGCAGCAGACGTGGATGGAGCCGAATCAGGGTGTTGTGGCAAAAAACAACGTTCTGCGCAATAACGTGGCGGATGGGTGAGCGTAATTTTCGGTTCATTTTGTCGCAATCGTGGCGTTGTCTGATGCCTTGCGGAACCGCAGGATCGAAGATCGCGGAGAAGAGCGGGAAGAATGGATGGACGTAGAGATTTCCTGAAGTCGGCGATCACCAGCGCGGCAGCGTGGACGCTCGTTCCGTCGCTTCTCGAAGGCGTGGCTTCAGCAAACGAACCTGCGGCCAACGGAACGAGTGGACTTCGCTTCACATCGGATAGCATATGGGCGGAGTTGTCCAGCGACGCTCCCGAATTTACGGCGCTGAGCATCGATGGGCTGGGAAAAGGCCGGCGCGGCGCCAATATCGTCGACGCAAAAAGCTCCAGTTCCGGCTTCAAAGCGTCGAATTCCACATCCGGTGAAACTCTTCGCGTCGAATACCGTTCGAATGTAGCGAATCAGAATGCTGTGCCGGAGTGGGCGATTGAATTCACCGGAAAAAGGATCGTCCTGACATCGAAATGGTCGCCGGGCATCGATCCCGTTCCCATGATCTTTCGCTTCAGCCTGCCGCAGGTTCACAGTACTGTGCTTGGGATTTTCAAACGGGATAACCTGCTCGCAGTTCCTGCGCTCATGCACTTTCCGGGCCAGGGTTCGGTGCGCATCACCGCCAATGTTCCCGATCTTGGATTGACGTACCAGTCCACGCGGAGCCAGCCTATTGCGACACTCATGTTTCCCGGAGCGACGTTCGAGCACCAGCGCGTGGTCTACACGCTGGATGTGACGGCGATCTACCCCGATGTTCCTGGGATCGCCGACGATGCCCGCTTCGACGCGTTCCGCCGAAATTGGCTGAATATCCTGCAACTGAATCCAACGTATGGCGTCCTGGCAAATAACATCGCCAGCACAAGCTGCGCGTTCTGCTACTACGAATTTGGCGATATCGCGGCATTGACGCCTCCGCTGGCCGAAGGCCTGACGGCTCTCGACTTGGTGCGCGTGACCCTGGATCGAGTGCTGGCCGGTGGGACCGCATACGGACTGGCGATGCCGGGTAATTTTCCGACGCCATCTTCGGACACGTTTCCGTCCTTGCTGATCGCCGCGGCCGACTGTGTACGCGCAGGTGGTAGCGATAAGTGGCTCGCCGCAAACTATGAAGGCATCCGAGGCTGGGCCGAATCCATGCTGGCTACCGATAGCGACAGCAATGGCCTGTTCGAATACAAAGTCAGCGGCAACTCCGGTATCTGGCCGAACGGCTTTCCCATGGTCCGGCCGTCGAATTGGTGGGACACTATCGGCTTCGGGCACGAAGATGCGTACGGGAACGCGCTTGCCTTTCGCGCACTTCGAGGCCTTGCCAACATGGCAGGGAAGCTCGGCAAATCCGCTGATGCAGCGCGTTATAAGGCCGCTGCGGAGAAACTGCGCCGCGCCTACTACCAGCGTTTCTTGAATCCCGCGACCGGCGTTCTCGGCGGCTGGCGCAGCGCAGACGGCAAACTCCACGACTATTACTTTCTTTGGGTCAACGGCATCGCCATCCATTACGGGTTAGTGGAGAAGCCGCAAGCCAACGACATCATGGACAAACTACTCGCCAAGATGAAAGACGTCGGTTACGACAAATTCAATATGGGATTGCCCGGCAACCTGATCACCGTTGCACTTGACGATTACGTGCACAAAACCCCCGACGCTCGATTCGGCGGCGGTGTGCTGCCCGACAACGCCGATGGCTTCCAGAACTACGAAAACGGTGGGGCCACCGGCTGTTTTGCCTTCTTCACGCTGGCTGCGCTTTACGACTTGGGCCGCAAGGAGGAAGCCGATCGAATTCTCTTCGCCATGCTCGGAGAATACGGCCGTTGCGGTTTTGAAGGACGCGACGCGAAGGGCCGCTCCTACGACTGGCGTCGCTGGGACGGAACTGCCATGGGCGGTGAAGGCTTTCTGGTCGACAACTACTACGCCTTGCTTGCTGTTCCTCTGCGGCAAGCGGGGTCCACCTGGCACAGCGATTTCCGAGGAGCGTCTTTCCCGTGATTATGTGGCGCCTCACTCAAAGCAAATTCTCTGCACTTTACGAAGGGATAAAGCAATCGATATGACGGCAATTAATCGAAGAGAGATGATCACGGGCGCCGCAGCTCTGCTGGGCAGCGCGCATCTGCCCTTCACCATGGCAGCGCAACAAGTGGGAGCCGCGGGCCGCAAGCCGGTAAGCGTGGGCCTACCGGAGAAGCCAAAGGATCTGTTCGTTTCCACGTTCACGCCGGAGATGTTGTCCAGGACTCTGATCTCCGCGAAGGATTGGCATCCCTACCCCAAGGCGGCCGAGCGCGAAGCGTGGCAGCAGGTTCCCAAAGAATTCGCAGACGCGCTCATAGCCCGCGCCGAAAAAGCAACCGGCGCGCCGTGGGAGTCATTCCCGGCTTCGGTTTTTCTCGAATACAAGCGCAACGGGAATCGCTCGCACTTTGAGCGTTACTATTTCGCGCGCCGCACCCGGCTCGGAGACCTCGTGCTCGGCGAATGCATTGAAGGCAAGGGCCGCTTTCTCGACGAGATGGTCAACGGCATCTGGCTGGAGTGCGAAGAAACCTTTTGGGGTCTTCCGGCCCACCTCGGGTTTCAAAAAGTACATCCCAGTTCCGGTTTGCCCGATGTGGAAGAGCCGATCGTCGATCTTTTTACCGGTGACACCGGATCCTCGATGTCGTGGATTCACTATCTGCTCGGAGCCGAGCTCGATAAGGTGAACCCGATGATCACGCCCCGCATCCGGTACGAGGTCAAACGACGCCTCCTTGATCCTGCCTTCACGCGCGATGATTTCGGATGGATGTTCCACGAAAATCAAGGCCAGGTGCGCCATTTGGGAAACTGGACAAGCTGGATCGACTCGAACTGGCTCACGGCCAATCTGCTGCTCGAGCCCGATCCGGAGCGGCGTAAGGCTGCCATCCTCAAAATCTGCCGTAGTGTCGATGACTATCTCAAGGATTATTCGCCGGATGCCTGCTGCGCAGAGGGTCCCGGCTACTGGAACGTTTCGCCGGGCAGTTATTTTGACTGCTGCACCTTGCTTCATTCCGCCACGGGAGGAGCAGGCGATCCCCTCGCCGATCCATTCGTCCACAAAATGCTCCACTACATTGTCGATGTTCATATTGCCGGTCCATTCTTCGTGAACTACGGCGACGCGCCGTCCAAAATGGACGTTTATGGAGAGAACCTCTTTCGCATAGGAGATATGGTTGGCGATACGATACTGCGGGATTTCGGCGCGCTCAATACCACTGTGGCCGGGGTTCAGAATGGAGTCCTCACCGAGGGGCAGGGGCGGCTGGCAAGATCGATTCCGGATATTTTCATCGCATCTGCCGCGCTTGCCGCTGAAAAGAACGACGCACTGGGGCGCGACTCGTGGTATCCCAGTCTCGACCTGATGACTGCGAGAACCAGGGAGGGTAGCGCCGAGGGCTTTTATCTGGCCATGCAGGCCGCTCCCAATCAACGGGCGCACGGTCATAACGACTCGGGCAGTTTTATCGTCTTCCATGACGGCGACCCAGTCTTCGTAGACATTGGCCCCGAGGCGTACACCGCGGCGCGCTACAAATTCTCGGTGCAGTCGGCCTATCACAACCTGCCCACTGTCGGAGGCGTCATGCAGAGCGCGGCGAAGCCGGAGTACCGCGCCAGCGACGTTCAGTATTCCGCCGACGATTCCCGAGCCACGGTCACGATGAATCTTGGCACTGCCTATCCCCAGGAGGCCGGCATCATCCGCTGGATTCGCACGTTAACGCTGGATCGTATGGCAGACCGCATCCGCCTGAGTGAAGATTTCCAGTTGCAGAAAAAAGTTCCAGTGCAGCTTTCCTTCATGACTCCGCGCATTCCCACGCAGGGCCCGCAAGGAAAGGTCGTGCTCATCGCTGCCGGGAAATCGACTCGTGACGTGACTCTCAGTTACGATGCGACGCTGATTGTTCCCGCCATCGAAAAAATCGATCTCACCGATGATTGGCTGGTTGAGCGTTGGGGTAAAACCATTTATCGCGTCCTGCTCACATCAGTTGCGCCAACTGAAAGCGGAAAGTGGGTCATCGAACTTGCGTGAACCAGTAATGGTACTGCGGGGCTCATCCCGAAAAAATATCGGCAGACATCGCTCTACCGGCGGCAGGCCTGTCTTTGATGGAAGGAAACGCCGAAAAATGGAATCGCTCAATCTTATTTCAACCACGAGGTAGACATGCCGCATTCATTCAAAACTTTTTTGCTCGCGGTATCAGCAGGGTTCGTGTTCACCGCTTACGCGCAGACGATGCAGGCGCCGGACATTACAAAACAGCCTACCCTGTATGTCGTTCCGTACGCACATCTCGATACGCAATGGCGTTGGGAATTTCCGCAGGTCATTAGCGAATACATGCTCAAGACGCTCAAGGTGAATTTCTACTATATAGATAAGTATCCCCACTATGTCTTCAATTGGACCGGCTCGAATCGCTACCGGCTCATGAAGGAGTACTATCCCGCCGACTACGAACAGTTGAAGCAGTACGTCGCCAAGGGCAACTGGTTTCCGGCCGGCTCGTCGGTCGAAGAGGGCGACGTCAATCTGCCCAGTGCGGAATCGATCATTCGCCAGATTCTCTATGGCAATACTTACTATCGCAAAGAATTCGGCAAGGCAAGCGCCGAATACATGCTACCCGACTGTTTCGGATTTCCAGCATCGCTGCCTACCATCCTGGCGCATTCCGGTATCAAGGGATTCTCCACGCAAAAATTGAACTCCGACTGGCAGCCAGCGCCCATCGTCGGCGGCCCGGAGTCACCGGAAAAGACTCCCGCCGGCATTCCATTCAATGTAGGCATCTGGGAAGGGCCGGATGGCGAAACCGTCATGGCCGCGCTAAACCCACTCGCATATGTCGACGGAATTCGTTACGACCTGAGCAAAACGCCTCCTCCTCCGCAAGCCGGCTCCAAACCCGCCGAGGTCTTCGGCGCGACCTCTGGTCTGACAGACTGGGTTTCGCGCATCGCGATCGACGGCAAGGTGACTGGCGTTTACGCCGACTATCACTACATCGGCACAGGTGACATTGGCGGCGCTACCGACGAAGAAACGGTCAAATTTCTTGAGGCCATGGTTACGCAGGGGACCATCGCCCCCCCACCTCCTTACGAGCCTTCCGGCGCCCACGCGTTACCGGGGCCAGAAAATGTTTCTCAGGACGATCCAGTCCGTGTCGGCGATGGTCCCGTTCGTGTTCTCTCAACGGCGGCCGATCAGATGTTTCTCGATATCAAGCCTGAGATGCAAGCGAAATTACCACGCTACAAGGGCGATCTCGAGTTAATCAATCACTCCGCCGGCTCGCTGACTTCCGAGGCTTATCTCAAACGCTGGAACCGCAAGAACGAAATCCTCGCCGACGGCGCGGAAAAAGCCTCGGTTGCGGCGGCATGGATGGGCGGCAGGACCTATCCCCAGCAGCGCCTCAACGATGCATGGACATTGGTGATGAGCGGGCAGTTTCACGATATTGCCGCGGGCACTTCCACTCCGCGTGCCTACCAATTCGCCCAAAATGACGAAGTCATCGCGCTCAACCAGTTTGCCGACGTGCTCACCAGCGCCACTGAAGCAGTAGCGTCCGCGCTGAACACGCAAACTGAGGGCATTCCGATCGTGGTCTACAACTCGCTCAACATTCCGCGTGAGGATGTGGTCGAGGCAGAGGTGCACTTTCCCGATGGAACGCCGCAGGCTGTGAGGGTTTTGGACTCCAACGGCAAGGAAGTTCCTGCGCAACGTGAAGACGGCAAAGTGATCTTTGCGGCCAGGACGCCCTCCGTCGGATACGCGGTCTATGAAGTCCGCGCTGCTGCCGCGCCCGAGACTTCAGCGGAGATGAAGGTCACGCCATCGTCTCTTGAAAATGCGCGCTATCGCGTCACACTCAATGCCGCCGGCGACGTCAACAGCATCTTTGACAAATCGCTCAACAAGGAGCTTCTCTCTGCGCCGGTTCGGCTGGCCATCTCCAACGATGCGCCGCAGCAATGGCCGGCCTGGAACATGGATTTCGATCAGGAGCAGGCCGCCCCTCGCGCGTATGTTGGCGGCCCAGCCAGGGTACGCATCGTCGAGAATGGCCCGGCACGCGTCGCCATCGAGGTTTCGCGCGAAACCGGAGGATCCACGTTTGTGCAGACCGTACGTCTCGCCGCGGGTGACGCAGGCAATCGCGTCGAGTTCAGCGACGTCATCGACTGGAGAACCCTTTCCGCAAATCTCAAGGCAGTCTTTCCGCTTTCGGCCAGCAATCCGATGGCCACCTACAACTGGGAGATCGGCACGGTCCAACGGCCCACTGCCTTCGATCGCCAATTCGAAGTTGCGACGCATCACTGGATCGATCTGACTGACAAGAGCGGCGCATACGGCGCTACCATTCTTACCGACGTGAAAAATGGCTCCGACAAGCGCGATGACCAAACCATCCGGCTCACGTTGATGCGTACGCCGGGAGCTCCTTTGCCCGGGCCCGGCGGCAATTTTCCTGACCAGCTCAATCAGGATTGGGGACGACACGAAATTCTCTTTGGTCTTGCGGGACACGCGGGCGACTGGCGCCAGGGCCAAACTGATTGGCAAGCGTATCGCCTGAGCACTCCGCTGGCGGCCTTTACCACCGACCGGCATGCAGGCGCGCTCGGCCGCAGTTTTTCGCTGGTCAGCATCGACAATCCGCGCATCCGCATTCTCGCTCTCAAGAAAAGCGAGATGAGTGATGAGTTCATTCTGCGCCTGGTGGAGCTGGATGGCCACGATGCGCCGAGCGTCAAGGTCAGGTTCGCAGGGCCCATCGTCTCGGCGCGCGAAGTCAACGGTCAGGAGCTGCCCGTCGGACCGGCGACGATCACCGGAGGGGAGCTCGAAACTTCTTTTACTCCATATCAGCCCCGCAGCTTCGCGCTGCGTCTGGGCGCGCCTCCGGTTGAGATCAGGCCTGTGGCGTCCGAGCCTGTCGCTCTTCAGTACGATCTCGCGGCCGCGAGCAACGACGATACGAAATCCATCGGTGGATTCGACCGCAAGGGCGATGCACTCCCGGCTGAGATGCTGCCGGCAGACCTGGATTTCAACGGCGTCAGATTTCATCTGGCTCCAGCAGCCACGGGTAAACCCGATGCCGTGATCGCACAGGGCCAGACCATCGAGCTTCCCGCCGGCAACTTCAACAGGGTGTACCTGCTGGCTGCCTCAGACGATAGCGATCAAAAAGCCGTTTTTCAGGCAGGCGCGCTCACTCGGCGGTTCAGTGTTGAAGATTGGGGCGGTTTCATCGGCCAATGGGACACGCGCCTTTGGAAGCCCGCGCCCGACACGGTGTTGGCCGGCGATCCGCCGCATCAAGTTCCCCTTCGCAAAGACTGGGCAGTCTCAGCAAATCATGCCACCTGGAATGACATCACCTACCGCGGTTCACCCAACTGGTCGCCGCGCTACCCTGAGGACTACATTGGATTGGCCCGCGGCTACATTAAGACGGCCACGTTGGCGTGGTATGCCTCGCATCACCACACTCCCGGCGGACTCAACGAGCCGTATCAGTACAGCTATCTGTTCGCGTATTCAATGGAATTGCCGCCGCGTGCCAGGACGCTGACGCTGCCGAAGGACAACAACATTCGCATTCTGGCCATCTCCGTGGCGTGGGAAAATCCAGAAGTCGAACCGGCTCAGCCACTCTACGACACGTTGAAGTGGGCAGTCGGCAACGAAAAGGTACAGTTTCAGGAAGGCGCGAAATGAACAGGAGAACTTTTAACAAACTGGCGAGCATAAGCGCCATTGGGGCGATGGCGAGCAACGCCGGATTGTATGCGCAGGAAAACCGAGCCGGTGCCAACGAGATCGTCCTCGAGGACGACAAACTGCTCGTCGCATTCGACAGAGCCTCCGGCGCATTGACGCGCATGGTGCGCAAATCGACGCAGTGGATGATCGAACGGCGTCCCGAACTCGGCGTTTCGTTTCGCCTTCTGGTTCCCCTGCCCAAGCAACGTGCCAACTTCGTCGTGGGACAAAAACAGCGCGCCGCTTCAGTGGAGAAGGTCTCCGCGAAGCGCGTGGAGATCGTTTGGAAAGATCCGGTGAGCGAGCACGGAGGCGTGGTGCCATTGACGCTTTCGGCCGCTGTAGAGCTTGAAAATGGCGTGCTGGCGTTCGCGGCCACACTTGTGAATGGTTCTTCGTTGACGGTGGAAACGATCGATTACCCGTATTTCGGTGACCTCAACCCGCCGGCAAAGGGCGAGAAGATGGAAGCCGATCACATGTGGTACGCAAACCTGGTCGTGGATGAAATTCATCCGAACTTCAACAATGCAAAGGGCTATTGGGGCGTGAACTTCCCCACCAAGTCTATCGAATCGAAGGAAAGCCTCTTTTGCCTGATTCAGGCGGAGAAGCAGGGAATCTATACAGAGATCAGCGATCCCACCCAGCCTTATCTTCTGGAATTTACCTTCGAACAACATCCCGGCGTTGTGGAGTCGCTCGACAACATCTTGCCGGAACAGAACAAATTGTCAGGGCTCGATGTGAATCTGGAGTATCGCTGCTGTCATTTCCTGTATGTTCAGCCGCACTCCACAAAAAAGACGGCGCCCGTCAGCATGTGCACTTACGACGGCGACTGGCACGGCGGCATCGACGTGTACAAAAAGAGGCGCGCGCAATGGTTCAAACAGCCCCACGTTGCCGACTGGACGAAGGATGTGCACTCGTGGCTGCAGTTACAAATTGATGGCGCAGAGCAGGACTTCGCCATTCCTTATCGCGAACTTCCCAGGTATATCGACGAGTGTGCAGCCAACGGCGTGACGGCTATCCAATTAGTCGGTTGGCAAATCGGCGGTCAGGATGGTGGAGATCCCTGTCTCGATACTGATCCCGGCCTGGGTACTTGGGAGGAACTGCATCAGGCGATTCTTCACGCGCGCAGCAAGGGCGTGAAGATGATTCTGTTTGCCAAACCGGTTTGGGCCGACCGCACCACCGAGTGGTGCAAAACCGAGCTCTACAAATACGCTGCCACCGATCCATACGGAATTCCTTACGAGATCGGCGGTTACAGTTACACAACGCCCACGCAACTGGCGGGCATCAATAACAGGCGACGCTACATCATGGATGTGCAATGCCAGGCCTATCGCGACATTGCAACCAGGGAGTTCGAGAAGATCGTGAATCTAGGCGCGGCGGGCTGGCTCCACGACGAAGTCTGCTGGCATGGCCCGATCGATTATTCGTTCAGTAACGACCACGGCTATCCCGGCCCGGGTTATCTGTATGCCGGAGACTTGCCACTGGCCGAACAGTTGCGCGCGGCCGCTGACAAAGTGGACCCAGATTTCGTCTTCGCCGGCGAAGCGCCCAGTGAATGGCTGCTGCAGCAGTACCCAGTTTCGTATTTCCGGATTGATAACAGCTCACTGCCTGTCTGTCGTTACATCGATTCCCGCGCGCCGCTGATGGCTGCAGCTACCGGCATGGACGATCGCGAGATGCTGAACCTGATTCTTCTGAACCGGTACATCATCAGCTATGAGCCGTTCAACTTCAAGGGACACGTTACGGACTTTCCGCTCACCCTCGAGTACGGCAAGAAAATCGACGCATTGCGGCGCAAGTACAGGGCACTCTTGTGGGACGCGGAGTTCCGCGACTCGCTCGGCGCAGCAGTAACCTCGGACGGAAAGCATCGTCATTCGGTTTTTGTTGCGAGCGGAGGTAAACGCGCGGTGGTTGTCATTAATCAGGAGTACGACAAAACCATCACGGCCAAGGTGGATCTGCCGAATCCCGGCAGCCTCGTGGTGGCGTCGCCCGAGCAACAGGAGGGACGGCCAACCTCGGGCTCGGTCACGATTCCCCCTCGGTCTGCCGCGGTGATCATGGAGCAAGCATGATCGAAAAGGGGCAATCGTGAAGAAAATAACAAGCGGTTTATTTTCGCCCGTGTCTTCCATTCGCTGGGCGGCATTGAGCCGGGCAGGATCGGTTCTGGCCACCCTGTTATGTTGTGCCGTGTCGGCACACCTGCCGGCGCAGACGCGCTCAGTCGATACTCCGCTTGCTGTGCTTCGTATCTCGGAGAAGAGCGGAGATCTGATTGGCGTGCGCTGGAGGAATCCCGATCTCGAAGTGATCGGTGAGCCGCAACTGGGAGAGAACTTCCGCATCGTACTGCCGCAGCAAGGCTACGAGGGGAATTACTTCAACAGCCGCGACCAGAAAGTGAGCAGGGTCGAAGTGACGCCCAACGGTGTCCTGTGCACATACGACTCTCTCAGGAACGCGCGAGAAACAGTCCCTCTCGCAGTTCGTTACCGCATCCAGATCGCCGGAGAGCAGATCCATTTTTCGATCGAAGTGGACAACCCCACCGATCGAAAAATCAGCGAGGTGATGTACGGAATTGTAGGCGGGCAGCAGGGCATCGCAAACCGCATGGATACCGAGTCGCTCGTTCCCAGCTGGACCGCGAATCTTGCGCCGGGTCTCTTCTCTCGCTTTCACGGCGGCGGATATGGTGGCGGGAATCTGGGCATTCGCTACGATGCCGGTGCGTTTACCTATCCCGGCACGATGCAAATGGGCTGGATGGACGTGTATAACCCCAAAGCCGGCCTTGGCTACTACTATGCCAACCAGGATGTTGAAACCCGGCTCACATTGCTCGAAGTGGAACTGCGGCCATTCTCCCGGAGCGCCAGCGTGCAGGATAGCTGGCCCACGCGCGCCGATGCGCAGGGAGAGCCGATCGGCATCACCACGGGCTGGGTGAACTTCCCGTATGTCAATCACGGTACGTTCCGCGCTGGCCCCGTTGCACTGCAGGTTCACAACGGTGACTGGCACGCCGCAAGCAAAATCTATCGCGGGTGGTTCGATCAGCATTTCAAGATTGACCGTCCTCCGGACTGGCTGCGCAAAGAGAACGCCTGGCAATCGATCATCCTCTCGAACAGCGAAGACGTTGTCGTGCATCGCTTCGATGAGCTGCCCAAGCTGGCCGCGGATGCCAAAAAGTATGGGATCACGACATTTGAAATCTTGGGCTGGGACATGGGTGGAATCGATCGCGGGTATCCGCAGTACCGGCCCAATCCGCGTCTCGGGACTCCGGAAGAATTCAAAAAAGCGCTGGCGGATATACGCGCCCTCGGAGTCCATCCGCTGATCTTTTCCAATGTTCAATTCGCCGACACGGCCACGCCCCTGTTCCGCGACTACTTGAAGCAATTTGCTGTTGAAGGCCGCTGGGCGCCGGACTTGCAGCTGCTGGGTTGGGGAGAGGGAACGATCAGCGCGCGTTCGGGGCTGACGCGATCGTACATGACGCTCGTCAGTCCGGCGCATCCCGAGTACAGGAAATTTCTGATCGACCAATATCTCGAACTGGTTCGGGAAGGCGCAGACGGGTTCCAGTTCGACAAGACAAACAGTTTAGCCGAACTCGACTTTAATCCCCATCTTCCCGTTTCTCCGGATAAATCTCTGCCGCAGGGTTTGATAGAGACCTTTCAGGAACTGATCCCCGCAGCGCGAGCGATCAATCCCAATTTCTCCATCGCCTCCGAGGCGTGGTTCGATCGCCTATTGCCCTATATCGACGTCACCTATATGCGCATGGGAACTGTCGACATGGACTCGACTGCGTTTCGCTACACATTTCCTGAATGGACAGCAACGATCTTCGGGGAAAGCCCCGGCGACATCAATCCCATGAATAACGGGATGCGCTACGGTCTGGTTTGGGATCTTGCGCCGCGGCACTATAACGATTCTGCGGATGAACAGCTGACCCGCCCTCTGGCGGAATACGTGAGCGATCTGATCAGGATTCGCAAGGAGTTTGGGGATCTTCTCTTCTTCGGGCGATTTAACGACATGCTCGGCGCAACCGTCCAGGGCGGACCGGATATCCGCTATTCCGTCTTCAAATCCATGGATGCGGATAATAAGGATGTCGCGAGCGTCATCGTCAACTTTGGCGACACGCCAGAAACCGCGACGGTCAGTATCGATGGAGCAAGCGGGGACGTCGTCGTTGCATCGCCGGATCTGCCAGATCGCCATGCCGCTCTGCCGCTGCAGATTTCGATCCCACCGCATCGACTCGCGGTGGTCGTCAAACGGGCGACCCGCAATTAGGGCGCGTTTTGGGTGAAGCGTCGCGGCGAGGCGGCTTTATCTCGCTTGGTCGAAAGGTTGAAAATGTTGAGACTAGTTGGAGCTAGATCGAATTTCGTGCCGGCACTTCTTCGTATGTTGGACATCATCAATCTTCGTTTCACCATAGGATGGGCAGTGCTTTTCATCGCGCTCGTTGCGGGAGCGTCGGCCGGATCGGGCCAGCAGGCATCGGACCTGCGGACGCCAAAACCGCCGGAGACCCCTCACCTGAATGGCCCCAGGGTTTACGGCGCGCGGCCAGGCCACCCATTCCTGTACCGCATTCCCTGTACGGGAAACCGGCCCATGCGGTACGCAGCCAGGAACCTTCCCCGCTCGCTCAAACTGGACCGGCGGTCTGGCATCATCACCGGCAATGCGCCTGCAAAGTCGGGCGAGTATACGGTAACTCTGCAAGTTGCAAATGCGCTCGGCAAAGATACCCGCCCTCTGAGGATTGTGGTCGGCGACACAATTGGCTTAACGCCGCAAATGGGCTGGAACGATTGGTACACGCACTACGAGCACATTGCCGACATCGATGTGCGCAACGCGGCGTCGGCAATGATTGCCTCCGGTATGGCGGATTTTGGATATCAGTTTGTCGATATCGACGACTGCTGGGCGAGAAAACCGGCATCGAATGACCCAGCACTGAAAGGACCGGCGCGCGACGCGCAAGGAAACATCCTTCCTAACGCGCGCTTTCCGGATATGCGCGCGCTGACAAGTTACATTCACTCGCTGGGGCTGAAGACCGGCATCTATACCTCTCCCGGACCGATGACCTGCGCGCGATTCGAGGGGTCGTATGGGCACGAGGACGCCGACGCGCATCAGTTCGCAGAATGGGGCTTCGATCTGCTCAAGTACGATTGGTGCACTTATGGCCGAGTCGCCAAGGGCAAGACGCTGGAAGATCTGCAGCAGCCCTACATCCAAATGGGCGGAATCCTGAGAAGCCTGAATCGCGACGTCATCTTCAATATGTGCCAGTATGGCAACGGAGACGTGTGGAAATGGGGCAAGCAGGTCGGCGGGAATTCGTGGCGCACGACTGGTGATGTCGGAGTGATGCGCGGTAGTTCACTGCCGGGTTTCTATCAAGCCGGCTTCGCCAACGCCGCGCTCAGCGCTTATTCCGGGCCGGGCGGATGGAACGATCCCGATTACGTTCTCATTGGCACTGTCGGCGACGCCACGAATATCGCATCTCCCGCCCGCCTCACTTCGTTGACGCGCGAGGAACAATACAGCTACATGTCGATGTGGTCTTTGATGGCTGCGCCGCTCATCTTTTCCGGCGATATGACCAAGCTGGATGAGTTTTCCCTCAATGTTTTATGCAATTCCGAGGTGATCGATATCGATCAGGACTCCCTTGGCAAACAGGGAGTGATCGTCCGCAAGACCGAGAATGAGTTCATCCTGGAAAAACCGCTCGACGACGGATCACTGGCAGTTGGCTTATTCAACCTGACCACCGAGCCTCGCTCCATTTCCGTAGATTGGAAGGAACTCGGATTGACGGAAGAGCAAACGGCCCGTGATGTCTGGCGCCAGCATGATCTCGGTTCGTTTTCCAACAGCTTTTCCGCTACGGCCCTGGCGCACAGCGTCATCCTGGTGCGCTTCATTCCCGCCTCACCGCGGAATGCATCTCCGTCTGCAGCGATTCAGTAATGCCGGAGTCGCCGCAGTGAAGGAAGAGGGCGGTGCAAACGTTGTTTCATCATTCGCGGGCAGTTCAACTCTCAATTGAGTGCAAGGAGAATACAGTTTGAGTACTGAAACAAAGATCTCGCGCCGCACTCTTGCCAAGGCGCTTGCGGTTGGCGGAACAGCGGCCGGTTTGTCCCGTTTGGTGGGTGCACAATCCCTCATCGAAGATTTATCTGTAACGTCTGGCTGGAAGCAGGTGCATCCTGGCGTGTGGCGGACGACCATCGGCACACCAGAACGCTACACTCCCGTATCCAGTCGCCTCGTGCCTCCACAGACTGACGCCTTTGCGAAACTCCCGCGCGTAGATGCAGCGCCCTCGTTCAAAATCGAAGGCAAACGGACAGCACGAGGTTGCACGATTCAATTGCCGTTGCAGCCCGGTGAACAGATCTTCGGCTTCGGGCTGCAGTTATTGTCGTTTGCGCAACGCGGCAAGAAAAAGATCGCGCGCGTCAATGCCGATCCGAAAAGCGACACAGGCGATTCCCACGCTCCCGTTCCGTTTTATGTGACGACTGCGGGGTTCGGCGTCCTGGTGGACACGGCGCGCTACGCAACGTTCTACTTCGGCGATGCCAAGCCGAAGCCCACACTTGCCGCAGGGGAATCAAGCAACGGCGCCAACCCCGACCCCAATTACACGCACACGGTGAAGGAGAGTGATTCCGGCTCCATCGTGGTCGATGTGCCGCACGCGGCCGGTGTTGACGTCTACTTCTTCGCCGGCCCCGATATGCTCAATGCCGTCAAACGCTACAACGTGTTTTCCGGAGGTGGCCATGTGCCGCCGGAGTGGGGCCTCGGCTTCTGGTACAGGAATGAAGCTCGCGCGACGCAGCAGAGCGCTCTGGCGCTGGCCAGCGAATTTCGCGATCGCAAAATTCCGTGCGACGTCATCGGCCTCGAACCCGGTTGGCAGTCTCATGCTTACTCCTGCACGTTTGCATGGGATAAGGAACGTTTTCCTGACCCGGCAAGTTTTGTCCGCTCAGCTCGAAGCCAGCAATACAGGATCAACCTGTGGGAACATGCCTTCACCAATCCCGCATCGCCGTTATTTCCGGCTCTCGAATCGTGCTCGGGAAACTACGGTGTGTGGGGCGGACTCGTTCCTGACTTCGCCGGCCGGCAGGCGCGCGATCGCTTCGGCGAGTTTCACGGCAAGACGCTGATCGACATGGATATCAGCGGGTTCAAGCTGGATGAATGCGACAACTCGGATTTCGTCGGCAATGGTGGCTGGTCATTTCCCGAGTGCAGTTCCTTTCCTTCGGGTGTTGACGGCGAACAAATGCATAGCGTTTTTGGCCTCCGTTACCAGATGGCGATTTGGGATGCGTTTCGCAAACGGAATCAGGCCACCTTTGGCCTGGTCCGCTCCAGCGGCGCTTTGGCTGCTCCTTATCCGTTCGTTCTTTATAGCGACCTTTACGATCACCGGCAGTATATTCGCGCACTGGTGAACTCTGGCTTTAGTGGACTGCTGTGGTGCCCGGAGGTGCGGCAAGCCGCCAGCGAAGAAGATCTTATTCGACGCCTGCAGAGCGTGATTTTCTCCCCGCTCGCCCAGGTGGATTGCTGGTACATGAAGAGCCCTCCATGGAAGCAGTTGGACCGCGCCAAAAACAACGCCGGCGAACTTCTTGAGAATTGGGAAAAACTGGAAGCCCGCTGCCGCGAGATCATTGGCTGGAGAATGCAACTCGTGCCCTATTTGCAAGCCGCCTTCCATCGCTACGCTGAGGATGGCACTCCGCCTTTCCGGGCCCTGGTGCTCGACGGTCCTGATGATCAGCGTCTTTACACCGTCGACGATCAATATTTGATTGGCGACCGCATGATGGTTGCGCCGCTCTTCGCGGGCGAGCCCGGCCGCAAAATTGTGTTCCCCAAAGGGGTTTGGCACGACTTCTGGACGGGAGAGAAAATTGCTGGCGGCGAGCTATCCGTGACAGCATCTCAAGATCGCAT
>Ga0181529_10001295_pt1 | contig 33011 bp, 37 predicted proteins | sample PEATcosm2014_Bin_36_FD_119763 | JGI IMG/M metagenome (GOLD analysis project Ga0181529, IMG submission 119763) | Peatland microbial communities from MTU Mesocosm Facility, Houghton, MI, USA - PEATcosm2014_Bin10_30_metaG | ecosystem: Environmental > Terrestrial > Soil > Wetlands > Peat | place... | reverse complement strand
GCTCCATAAGCTACTGGTGCAAGCAGGGCCGCTGCAAGTTCTGCACGGCGCTGAATTGCGGGCATGACTGCCACAAGGAGAAGGCATGACAAACGAAGAGTATGTGCGCAGTCGCTGGGATAATGTTCATCGCTGTGACGGCTCTTATCGGGATTACCGTCGCGGAACAATCATAATGCAAGATGTAAACAATCATTGGTTCGATGCTCCAAATTGGTCTTCTGCCGCCGAGTTCACCCGCCAGCACGAAGAAGAGATTCGGCAGGTGCAGGAAGAAGTCAAGGGCATGAGTGAACTTCTGTCTAAGCGCCACTGTCTAGAACACGTAGAGTGCATCCGAAGGCGCTGCTGGCAGGCGCGTACTCTTGCCGCTCGACAGGCCGCACTCGCCGAACTGAAGAAAGGCTGGAAGGCATGAGCGACACCCTGCTCCACTTCGCAACCGTCCTCCTCGCCGTGGGCGTTCTGTACGCGGTTCTGAGGGCGCTGACATGGGCGGTCGTGCGCTCATGGCGGGTCGATGTACCGCGCAGAACCGAAATCCGGCAACGGATGGAGAAATTGAACGCGGAATGGCCCATACATGCCCCGCATTGGCGCCTAGAACGCATCGACACCGCCCCGGGGGATAGTTTCCTTCCTGCGTCCACTCAGGAGCGCCTAGCGCGGCAAATTGACGAAATCGAGGAGGATATATGAAAATCTGGATTCTGTTGCTGTTCGCCTACGTTTGCGCTGCGCAGACGGTGAAACCGGCGCTCCCGCCGCCGCAGACGTGGCCGAAGAAGCAGGAAACACGTCTGGTTAGGCCCGTGCTGCCGGGATGGCACGACCCTTCAAGCTGGATTGATGCTAATTCCGTGACTATCGCATCATTGCCGCGTGACCCTTGCCCCGGAGCATGGCTGAATTCAGATGGAGTTTGCGAGATGACAATCATCTTCCCTGCACACGCGCAGTGCATCATCAAAAAAGACAATGGCGTAAGCGTGACATGCACATGGGAACCGGAAAAGTGACCTCCCCGCCCCAACCTCCAGCGGGTGAGCGCGGGCGTGCTGCTCAAGGGGAAGGCCAGCGCGCCCGCTGAGTTCTGAAAGGATTGCAAATGAATACAAGGGTACATTTCAGTTCCGCGAGCGTACACTGGGCTACTCCAGCAGAGACTTACGCTGCTCTTAATGAAGAGTTCCATTTCGATTACGACCCTTGCCCTTTGCGTTCTGAGATTGATGGCTTATCTGATTCATGGGCTGGCAAGAGAGTTTTCTGCAATCCTCCTTACGGCCCCGGCTTACGACCATTTCTTGAACATGCTAGGGAGGCCGACATTGCCGTGTTCCTAATTCCGGCGCGTACCGACACGCGCTGGTTCCATGAGATCGTCATTCCGCACGCCAAGGAGATCCGATTCCTGCGGGGAAGGCTTAAGTTTGGCGGGATGAAGAACTCAGCTCCATTTCCGAGCATGATTGTGATATTTTAGAGCATTGCGGCCTCCCCGCAAAGAGAAGCGGCCCACCCCGGCAAAAGGATGGGCCGCTTTTCTGCTCTGGCTGTCTGATCTTCGCGCGGCCTCCTTTCACCGTTCTGTGAAAAACACCTGATTCGCGACAGTAGCCGTGTAGGTCACCGCCGCGCGATTCCAGCCTTGCGGGAAGGATATACTCGCCCCGCTCGGCAGCGTGTAATCCATCGGCCCAGGAATGGCCGCGGGCGCGTAGTAGAGCGTGGCGCGGCGGGTCAGATCAGGCAGGGTTCCCGCGTCTGCACTCTGCGCCATTTGGAGGGCCGTCTGCCACTGCGGATCGGCATCGGCTGGCCACAGGCCGGTTTCCGTTGCTGCGACGGTCATTGTCGATGGAGGATTGATCGAAGTGAACTGTTCGTGGGTGGTGCAGACAGTGTAGGGACTCTGGCCGTGCTTCGCTGCACGGTTGAGGACGACGTTCATCACGCTCTGCATCCCCGCCGTGCCGCCGCCCCGGTTTTCCCGCCAAGCGGTAAGGGCTAGGATTACCTCGTCTTGAATTGTCATGCTTGCCTTTCACATTGCGCGGCGGCTGCGGCCTCGCCTATCACGTGGCCACACCGCTAGCAGGGCCATTCTCCCGCCGCGCAAACTGGTTAGAATCCGGCGTGGGCAATCTGATATTCGGCCATGAACTGCGGCTCGCCATAGTGATTCGCTACCAGCGCCACAGCCTGTCTCCGGTCCACCAGGCGCATTGCGGCTGCCACTGCCGGAGCCGCTACGACTGACGCCGGTGTCACGGTAGCCCCCTTAATGGTCGTAATCAGTGCCAGAATTGCGCTGATGCCGGTAACAGCGGCATTGATCGCAACGGTAATCTTCTGCTGGCTGGCCGGGTTGCTGATTTTGGCCGCTTGCAGGAGCGCGGTAGTCACATTCGCCTGAAATGCAAGCGCCTGAGCCTGCAACTGCTGGAGTGCAGTCGCTGTCGGATTGGCGAGGTATGTCTTGGCCTGAGCGTCAACGAGGTTTGCAGCCGCCGTAAATGTGGTCCCAGCCATGAGGATCAGCGCGGCATTGGCGGGGTCCAGAACGGCCACAGTAGCGTCGATGGTATTGGCGGCACTGATGATGGTCGGAGTCCAATTCACGATGTTCTGCGCGGCTGTCGTACCGCTGCATCCCACTGTCGGCACAACGGCAAAGCAGAGCAGAGCAATAAGCGCCCATGCTCCGAGTTTCGATTGCAGATTGAATTTCATGTGTTCCTTTCTTGTGTAAAGTCGGTTAGCGACTTTGGGTGAAAGCGTTAAGTAGAGCGACTTCAATTTCCCTGTCGCAATATGCGCGGAGAGTTGCGCGGTCAACAAAACCGAATCTTCGATGGCATTTCACGCACTCGCCCCAGCAGCCAGTTTCATCGTCCCTAGGAACGCACATGTGAAAATGCCACTTCCAGAACTGCCACCATTTCATGTGTTCCTTTCGGTGCGCCGGAGCGCGGGTTACTTCAACGGGTCACGCGCCACAGCGCCGCCGATAGCAACAGCCAGGGCGATGCTCAATGTGACGTAGTTGGTGGTTCCGATGTGTCCGATGGTCACACCATTCTGAAGGAAAACTGTTCCGACGAGAACCACTGCGGCGCAAGCACCTGCTACGGTAGTCTTCCAGTGGACTGTTGCGTTATTCAGCCAAGTCAAGTTCATAGGTCGTCCTTTTCGAGATGATGTTCCGCTGCGTTCTGTTCTGCACCCCGCTCCTGCATACGCGCAATCACTTCCGGGTCGAGCAGGTTAACCGTGCCCGCGGGTACAGGAATCGTGATGGTTTGCACGTCTGGCTGCGGGTCGGGTTTCGACAGCTCTACCGCGTTCAGATCGCCGCATAGCTTCTGCGCGAGATATTCTGCGTTGGGAAGTGCTGCCTTCAAGTTGGCGACGATTTCATTGTTCTGTGTGTCGGTGATGGCCCATAGCGGAGCGTCCGATGTTGGCGCGTCCAGCCGGTAGCGCAGAACGGTTGGAATTGGTTTGGGTGGCGGCGGTATTGCTCCCATGATTTCCTCCTTATTGCGGGTTGGCGTAAGCGTCCGGGTCCATGATGGCATCCTGCGGAGGAGGCTGTCTCTTAGCCATTATAGAACCCAATGAAGGATCGGCGAAAGAATGTTTTGGCTTTTCCTGGGCTTTCCCCATTTGGCCCTCCTGCCCTTGGTTCGGCCAGAGGTAGTAGTCTTTTGGCGCCGGAGTGATTTGCAGACGGAACATGATCTGGTCGATTTTTCGGGAAAGATCGGTCTGTACAGCCTCGCTCTGTTTTTGTTTTTCGATTACAGAGTCGATCTTATCCACTTCCTGCGCAACAACGAAACTGAGACGCCATACACCGCCAGCCGCTCCCCCTAGAAGACCGAGAATCACGACATACCGCTGGAGCCATTGCAGTATGAATACCCGCGTTATTGGGCGAAGTCCCTTCACGTTTTCAGTCTCCATGCTTTCCTCGTTCTCCAAAGCTAAAGTCTGTCAACTCCGGCCCCCGATTACTGGAGTGCGCCGGCCTTACTGAATTACGCTCCCTGCGACAGCGCCGCTGATTGCCGATCCGCCTGCGGTCGCCCCTGAACAAATTGTACCTGGACACGCATTGCCTAGGTATTCCCAGATGTAGCTTGTCAGCGTAATTGGGCCGCCATAGAGTCCTGTCCCGCTGGCGGCAAAGCCCCGCGCTCCGTTGACGGTCGTGCTGGTGTATGGATTGGTCATGGAGAATGAAGCAAAGTCGTTCTTGATTTGCCCCTCATTCGGGAACGGCCAAAGAGAAGTCGCGGTCAGCGTGTCGTAGCCGGTATCTCCGTACAGCGTACCGGTTACGCCCCACTCGTAAAGAATCGTTGCCCCGATGTTGCCGCCGTCCGAAGCTGTTCCATAAACCGGGGAGCCTGCTTCTTCTCGCGTCAGATATTTCAACTGCGGGTTGGTTCCCTGGACATCGTTTGCGCCCGCTGTTGGTACGTAGCCCTCATAGTAGGTCGCACCGAAGTTGGCCCCGTTCAGATAGTAATAATTGTAATTGGAATGAACGTAATCGGCCACGCCATAACTGTGCTCAGACTCGAAGATGGAGTTAGTGGTCGCTTCACTGATGTAGTAGGAAAAGGCTGTATTTCCCTGTACGCCCACGCCCCACACATGGCTCGTATCGGAGGCTGTGCCGGTCATACCGCCCGCCGTCACGTGATTGATGGTCATAGTTGGGAGTGTTGTGCCCTGCACAAAGTACATTGCCGCTCCGCTCTGCGAATATGGGCCTCCCGCCGTGCCCACATAGGGAACCGTCACCGTGGTAGCCGCCACTCCTGTGCCTGAAGTGTTATTGAACCAAGTTCCATTTAGAACCGACGCCCCTCCCGTCAATCCAGTGAACTCCACAAGCTGATTGTCGAATACTACAAACGACGGTGAAAAAGTAACAGTGCACGTGGTCGTTGTGCAAGTCACGCTGGTAGGCACTGGCGTCGTATCAGCATTGACAAGCACACCTATAGCAATGCCACCCGTATTACCCCAAAAAGCATCGTTATTGTAGACATGAGTTCCTGAGTCCTTTTGATCTAGGGAAGAGGCTAGTCCTTGCACGTTTAGCACAAGGCTCCCATCGACCTCGATGGAATTGTCAATGCCCCCATCATTATGTTCGCTCCAAGGAACGCCGCCGTAAATTTCTCCTGTATCTTGGGCCGTGTCTCCAGAGTCGATTGCAATATCATTCTCGAAAAGTGTGTTCGTGGAATCGTACGTGGCGAACGTGGAGCACTGTTGCATCGGCGCGAGAGATCCGCTTTCCCATCCGTTCAAAGCTAGGTCGTGCCGCGAAACATCGCGCCGCAGAATCGTGTTAGTAGATTGGTAGACCTCGAATTTGTAGCGCCCACATCCCCAAGCATGAGAATCCTCCACGAGAACATGATCGTCTCCGGGGCCGATGGAATATACGTTGATGTTCCAGTTATCGCCATTTCCCGCTCCGCACGGCGCTCCGAACCCTGCCGTTCGTTGGAGCTTCACATGGTTTGTTTCGTAGATAGCCCACGGTGACGCCCCATTCGGCGCATTCCATGTCGGATTCGATTCCGCTATGATGCCGATGAAAGAGATATACGGCTGATTGTCATAGATGATCGCGTTGAGTGAGGAGCTTCCTGTGCTGCCATCTATTAGACAAGCAAAATCAGTCGTGCACATGAATGTTGTGTAGCAGCCGGAAGACGATACGTTGCCCGCAAGCGCAGAGGAGTTTAAGAGAATCGTATCGTAAAAGTGCGCTGGCGAAAGAGGAGTTCCGCCCTCGATAACCAGCGTGTCACAGCCGCTCATTTTCGAGAGCGCGTAAGAGAACGTGGCAAAGGGCGCTCCTGCCGAAGTACCTGCGTTCGAGTTCGATCCTGTGGTGGCGATATACCAGGTATCATTGAGCGCCCACGCAGGAGCGGCCAGTATGAGCAGAGCGACGAGTTGGGCGAGTCTCTTCATCATTGCAAATATACCGCAACAGTTACCGCGTCCGCATATCCAGATGAACTTTGCGTCATAGGCGGGTTGGGTGTGCTGCTGCTTGAAGACAGGTTAAGAAACTCAAATCCGAGTGTGCCAGCAAATTGAATTGTGGTATACCCGGAACCTAGCGAGAATGTCGTACTTCCTTCGGAATAGGCAAAACCAATAGCGGCATCGTATTGGTTCGAGGTAGCAGGCGTAACTCCCGTTGTGATGCTGGTTGAATATGCTGTGCGTGCCAGCGCCCCGGAATTGCTAGCCGTATCTAACTGGCAAGTCGTGGATAAGCCTGTGACCACAGCCACTGAGCATTGGCCTTGGACGTAGGCGCTCCCCACGGTGATTGTAAAGGAGGTGGTACCAGTCGGAAGATTAGCGACGGGAACGCACCATAGACCTGAACCGGAAGTGCTGTATTGTGTCGCCAGTTGCACAGCGGTCTTACTGAAGGTTGGATAGGCGCTTCCAGTATTGGCAGTGCAGCCGACAAGCAAATCCGCATTTGCTGGCGTCGCTGTAAGCGAAGCGGTCCAGTTAGGTCCAGCGCCGCCGCCAGTCATATTGACTAGCATGGCCTGAGATACCACCATCGCGTGACCGCCGCTGATGGTGTAAGCCGCGTTGGAGACAGGCGAATCGCCATAGTTGACGCAGTTGCGCACCTGAGCATAAAGCGTAATTCCGGTTGTCACGGAATAGGTTGTCTGCGCTGTGGTGGGCGTGGCATTGGCATCGAAATATATGGTGCACCCGGTCCCGCTCGTAGTGCTTGATGCCGTGACCGTGGTGGGGTTCGACACCGCGCCGGCTGCCGGCGAGAACGTAGGCGCGGCCGCAGAAGCAAACGACGATCCGCCAGAGATAGCCTGAAGCATCTGCCCGGAGGCGGAAAGCGAAAATGTGAGAATGGGAACTAGCCACAATTTTTTCATATCAATCCGTCCAGGTTCCGTTGTAGCTCATTACGGCGTAATGGGTCGCATCGTATCCCACCAGGCAGATAGCATCGGTCTGCGCTCCCCCTGAGACCACGGTATGATTTGCCGTTCCCCAGGCCGCATGTGTGGTCAATTCATAATAGTTGCTTGAGCCGAGAGCATTGAGCGTGATGACCGTCGCGCTTCCCGGCGCATTGCGCACACAGAGCTGCACCCCCGCCGCTGCTTGCAAGGGCGTGACGTTGCAGGTGCTTGTGCAGATGATGTAAGTGTTATTCGTTGTCACCGCCGCGACTGAACCACTCGAAACAACGGTTGTGGGCGGTCCAATATAAGTCGAGGCGACAGTGCCGGAGTTGATTTCGCTGCCCGCGATGCTTTTGTTTGTAAGCGTCTGCGAGGCCGCGGCCAGCACTACCGCCGATTCCGCTCCGTTGTTATCTGAGCCAACCATCCCGCCAGTTCCGCAGCGAATGTAATCTACGCTGGACGCGGGAACGCCCGCAGTAGAACTTTCATCGCAGGCCATACCATGCGCACCGGAAGGAATCGCTGCCAGGGCGCCGGAGGAGGGAGTGCCAGAGACCAGCGCGGGCGCGGTGAAATTCTCGCTTGCGGTGATGGTGGTGCCGTTGTCGCTGAGATGCGAAGTGGACCACGAGGAACCGCCCGACAGACCATAGTAGGTTGAGGACGGATATGTCATTCCGCTTCCGACATTAGCCAGCACAAAGGCGTCTGTAGCAATCTTTGTGGTATTATCCCCAAGCGTCTGCGTGGTTGCTGTAGTGCCATTTGGAAGTGCCGGGGTTCCGCTGAGATTGGCTGCCGTCCCGCTCGTGTTCTGATTAAACGTCGGCCAGGTAGCAGTTGCACTCGTCCACGTCCAGGTTCCGGTAGGCGTGTAACTTCCACCTAGTTCAAGCAATGTGTCGGCTGCATCGCGCACTGTCTTAGTGCGGTTGGTGCTGGCGAGTCCGGTGAAAAGAAGCAGAGCAGACTGACCAGAGATTGAGAGTGAGGCCGCGCTCCCGGTCGTACTCTGGTTGAATGTCGGAAAATTTGTCATTGCCGAGGCGTTGATCGCCGGAGTAGAACCAAGAGCGGAAATTGCCTGCGGCGCTGTTTCGATGCTGGGTACGCCCGTTGTAGTCGTGTTATAGAGTGGGCCGGTTGCGAGGCTGGAGAGCAGCGTGTTATTGATTCCTTTGACTGTCGTGGCGCCTCCGTTTGCCCCGCTCGTCGCATCTCCGGTAAGTTGGTTGAACGTTCCAGATCCCCCAAAGGCGTTCCACGTGTTCGCAGGACCGCACCAATAGGGCGCTGTGCCTGCGGTATTGTAATAGGTCTGCCCCGGAGAACAGGTTGCCGGCGCGGTCGCGTAGTTGCCCATCGAAGTTTGCAGGTTGCCGTTTGCATCGCACGCTGCCGGATACCATGCACTATTGTTAGCGCCATAGAGTCCCACAGCGGGCGGAGTATATGAAAGTGGTGTGCCTAGCTGCATATTGATTGGAATCCATTTGCCCGCATTCATGCAGTACGCGCCAAGCGACGGATAAGGCGAAGACTGCGCGCGCGCCGTGACCGCCGTGGCCATTGCAAAAACGAGAATTACCGCAGATCGTCTCATCTGATTCCTCATTCCTGATCCTCTCTTTCTCGTGCATGGTCTGCGCTGCTATTTAATCCTCACCGCCGAAATGCTTGATGCGTTCGCCACGCTTCCGTAGGCAGTCTGGTATAGAATGAATTGCCCGTTGGTGTCCGATGTGCAACTGATTTTGAATGTGGCCACGCTTGCCTCGGTTGCCACCGCCGAGAGCGTCAGCGAAATATCCTTTGTTGCGCCGACTGCGGTTACCTCGATGTAGTCTCCGGTCGATGAAAACACCGTTGACCCATCCCACAATTTACAGGTGAAATTGATTGCCGCTGTCGGGGTTGCGGACGTTTGCAGCGAAACTGTTCCCGTGATAAGCCAGGTTCCTGCCGCTTGTGAGCTAGTTGTAGGTCCGTCGTAGTAGGTGCCTGCCGTGGTCATGGTGACATTGGAACTGGTGACACTGGCCTGAACGGAGGTGAAAAGGCATGATCCGCCAGCATCCGCCAGCGTGAAAACTCCATCTCCCTGCTTCACGCAGTCCCCGCTCGTGCCGCTCGCCGGTCCTGTCATTAGGTCGGCACCTGCTCCGGGGATGGCGGGCGCAAAAACAAACTTCGTGCCAGAGTTTACCTGCGTCGAACCGGTGAGAGAGTTCATCAATGCGCCTGAGATTACCGCGCCGTTCCCGTTGGACAAAGCAGGAAGATAGCTTTGGAGCCAGACCAGATTATTCGAAGCGCCGTTTGTCCACGTATTGAGCGATGTCGGGTCGTAAACAACTGAACCCAGCGGCGTGTAGTTTCCGCTTGTCATGCTCACGAAGTTGATGTATCCGCCAGTCGGACCTCCCGGCACAATAAGATTGATGAGCGGTCCCGAGTTGTAGAAGTTGAAGTAAGCATTCGGCGTGCCAGCATAGGCCACGGTGTTGCCGTTGGTAAACGACGCTCCTGTTGGTGCTCCGTCCGAGGCCACGCCCGTCCACTGGAATCCGGTTTGCAGTTTGGTAGTTGCACGCGTATCGGATGCATGATTGTTTTCGACGATCAGTCCTTTTACTGTGCCGCCTGTTCCAAGCTGCCATGCAAATCCGCCGCCAAAAGCGCCACTGGGAAGCGAAACTGAAGTGGCCGTGCAGTTGATGGCGAAGTTGTTTCTGACTAGCAAAGTATTGATGCTCGTCGGGAAGAAGTTGAAGCAGGCATAGGGACTGTTTGTGACCGTGTTCCCCGCCACTTCTCCGTTGACCAGTGTGGCATTCGCCCCAAGGGTTCCGTTATAAAGAGAGATACCTGCCATTTGAACCGCAACAGGCTGTGAGGAAGTTTCTGTGACCCATTCCACAGTGTTGTTATCAATCTTGAAATTGCTCAAGCCGTAGTTGAAGTACCAGCCGATGCCTTGCTCTGTGCCGTTGAAAACATAGTTCGTGGCAATGTTCTGTCGATCCATAAGGCAGGTATTCCCAAGCACACTTGCGTTGTCAATGGGACCATTCTGCGGGCCAAGAAGGATGCAGTTCACGCTATCATAAAGAGTGTTTCCGATGATATTGGCGCGAGATACAGTCGTACCTGTTACTGCTGGATTTGCGGCATATACAATGCCAATAGGAAAACCGTAGACGCGATTTCCCTTAATCACCGCGTCATTATTGTGGACTTCGATGGCAGTGCGCAATGCAGGACCGCCTTGCGTAAAGTCGTTATTCGTTACGGTAGTCCCGAACACTGGATTCGAGTAAATCAAGCTGGCGTCGAAGTTGACGCTACTGTTGAGGCCCCAGTTCTGCCAGTGGTTTCCGTCGATGGTCACGTTATTGGCTGCAGTCGCAATCGTCCATACGCCGTTCCCGTTCTTGAATGTGATGTTATGAAAATAGAGTCCGTTGCCGCCTGTCACGTAGGTTTGGAATACGGCGCGGCGATTGATGGTGCCAAGGTTCGGGTCCGTGGTGATAGGATTATTCGCACCATTCAGGTCAACTGTGAAATCCTCGAAAGTCGCAGGCGTTGGCGTGGAAGTCCATGCATACAGCGAGTCAAAGTTGACTCCGTTGCCGATTTTGATTGCTCCGCTGCCCTTAATTCCAACCCCCGGAGGCAGAGTCACAAGTGAGTTGTAGGAAACCGCAGAGTTTGGATTGGAGTTGATGAGGCAGACAAGACCATCAGGCATGTAGATGTAGGCGCTTCCTGTCGATGCCGCAAGAGTACCCGCTGCTGCGAATGCGCTGCCGATTGCCACACGGTCGTCTGTCGCCCCGTCACACTTGGCGTATTGCAGCAGATTCACAACAGGACCGGAGACGTTGCTCGCTGTCCCAATTGTGAAATAGTAGTTATAGTTCGCGCTGCCTATCGTGATCGTTGCCATATATTGCCCTGGCAAAAACCACCCACCCATGTTCCCATACGGATCAGCTGATGATACGCAGGTCGATGTCCCATTCAAAACGACCTGCATTGGTATTGGGGAGTTGGGACAAGCCGTGGAGCTTGTGGCCGAAATATAGGTCGTCGCCAATGTATTGCAAGTAGAACCGGAGCATGAAAAGAATTGCACTCCTGCGCCGGGAATAGCATAAACCGGAAGCAGATTGCCGCCAGATGCCTGCACTGTAGTGACCGGCAAATCCCAGCGCACATTCTGTCCGAATGCGGCATAAGAAACAAACATTAGAGCAGCAAAGATGATGATACGTTTCACTGAGTAATTCCTCCAGCAATTTTCCCTAAAATCCCAAGACGTTTTAATCCCTCTGCGGTGAGAGCCATACCTCCGCCAATTGCAGCCTTTTTCAGCACATTATTAAACCGCGCTCCGCGTGCGTATTCCCTCATGTTATTGGCATAATCTTCACCGCGCCCGATTGTTCCTGCCGCATTCGTAAGATCAGTATTGAGAGCTTCACGAACATTCCCTAAATCCATACGAAGATTCGGCCTCTTGGGGTTCTCGATCATGCTCTTTAGCATTCCGGGTTTAGCAGTTTCTCTGCTGATGTTTGTGTAAAATTTGCGAGCCTCTGGAAAATTGATAGGCTCAGGAGATGGAGTTTCCATAGGCATACCGCTCAGTTCTGCCTCATTTCTTGCCAGCATATTCAGCTTAGGAGCGGCTGGCATTATTCGATTAGAGAGTTTAGTTGCCGTAGAAGATGGCAGCCCTCCCGTCTTAACTGTCTGCCGAAAGGTTCCCAATGCAGGCTGCGTTTCGCTCATTCCTACAGGGACATCAGATGCTTCCCGCGCTATCGTTGCAAGATTCTGTCCAGCAATTCTCTTACTTGGAATTAATAGCTTATTCAGTGCGCTTTCCGCTCCCCCTTCCGGTCCAACAGCGAACGACAAAGGAATTGTCGCAGTTTGCGCAGCGCCTGAGATAAGATGACCTGCTCCGATGACAGGATGACCTTCGGCTATTTCTCCGCTTCCTTGGCCCAGCTTTGCCAATCCAAGTGGCACGCTTCCCATGTAATCAGCCTGCGCAGGCGATACTCCAGACTCAAGTCCTGAGTATCCCTTATCGCCTTGACCTTGAAGATAGCCCAAACCTTTGCCTACAATGGTTCGGTTTCCCCCGCTGCGCAGATCGAGTCCAACATCTTTGAAATATTGCCCTGGACCTCGCGGCGGAGTCGGCCCAATTGTTGCAGTGGGCGCAACTGGTGGTTTGACTATAGGAGACGCTTCGCCTTGCGTTTGCGCATACTTCTCCCACGGCCCAGTCTGCGGAGTGGATATAGGTGCGAATTTTTCCCAAGGTCCAGGCATTATTTTTTCACCTGCTCCCAACTCGATTGCTTCGCTGGATCGCCACCCTTGAATTTGTAGCCGTCAACTACATCGCCAGTTTTTGGCGCGCCGCCCTGCGCCGGATGATTACTGCGATTTGCCGGTTGCTGTGCCAAGCTCGTGAATGTCTTTGGTAAGAGCATAAGACCATTGATAGAGGCTATGGTGGAGTCCGGGTCTTTCGCCAATCCTCCAACCATCTTCTCAAAAGCCTCCATCGCATTCGTGCTTCGGAACGCATGAAGAGCGGGCTGCGTGGCTGCGAAACTCATCAATTCGGTCATCAATTTAGCGGCATCGGGATCAGAAACCGGAGTTCCGGAGAGCCATTGATTATAGTAAGAGGAAAGATTTCCCAGAATCTCCCGATGATCGTTAATGTCTTTGATAATCTGCGGCCCAAGTTGCTCGATTGCAGCCCCTTGGAATATCTGGTGCGCTGCCTGTCCTGTTGGAGCCGCGCCCATGTCGATGTCGAAAGCATGGGTTTCTGGATTGAACTGATAGCGATGCTGCACATTATCTGGACCTAGCAATTCTATTGTCTTCGTAGTCAGCATTTCCGGCAAAACTTGCGCATAGTTTGGCGGAGCTATTCCACGGTCAATCGTGTAGGCTTTTGTGCTTGGATCGCGCTCCATCACGTGCGGCTGGCCAGCCTGCATCGTAATGATGTGCGGTTGAGGTTTATTCGCAGCCGCTGCATCTCGCGCTGCTTGCTGCAAATCAGCCACGCTCAGTTTAGTTGCATTTGCCTGCTCGCCAATCGTTTGCTTCGTTTGATTGATTCCAGACTGCTTCGCCAGAGCAGCTCGGCTTGCGGCGTTCAGCATGGTTCCGACTGGCACACCTAGCGCAGCTGACTCCTCTTCGGTTGTCGGCGTCAATTCAGCAGCACGCGCCTGTTGTTCTTCGAGGTCGCCTTTTTGCTGCAATCCTGCCGTCTGCGCTTGCTTCTCTGCGTTGGCCTCATCCTGCGTAAGTGCAGTATTGGCCTGCCCAACAAGCATATTATGGCGAATGGTCGTGCCCGGTATTTCGCGGGCAATTCCCGGCGCTCCATTAGCCAGCGTATCGCCAATCTTTCCGGCTACCTGAGCTACGCCTCCCAATAGCTTCCCGGCAAGTGGATGGTCCTGGCCGAAACTTGAGTTGGTGATGTTGTGATAGATGCTATCGACGGGCGCTCCCTGATCTATCAGCCGGGAACGTTCTACTGTATCGCCTTGAATTGTTCCCATCGGGATATGCTCACCTGTCGTCATCATTGCCTGTCCACGCTTGGGACCAGTTACCAGTTGTGGCTTAGGGCTAGGCAACGCAGACATGGTGGAAAGTGAGGGAGTTGCGGCTGGCAAAGAAATGTTTCCTGGAGAAGCGGAATCAGGGCGCGGCAAAAGCGTTCCAGGAACGGCAGCCGTCTGTGGGGTAGCGACAGAAGAAGGCATGGAACTTCCCGCTACCTTTGTCACAACAGCCTGAGCCGCGGGAGACATGGCCTGTAGATGCCCTTGAATTTCTGTCAATAGGGGGTTGAAGTCCATTTATCCGCCTCCCCCCATTACTCCGCTGATTATTCCGTTCATCGCATTGGCACCCGCACCCTGCAAGTATTTCTGCCAGAATGACTGAGGGGCCTTGATTTCGGTTGCAAGAGCATTATTTGAAGCGTTCAAACCTCCCAAAGCCTGCGCTTCATTGGTTCCGTAAAGACCCTGTAATCCTTTCAATCCCTCTTCCTGTTGTTGATTCTTGATGCCGATATTTTCGTTCTGCGTAGCGAGATTTGCTCTGGAGAGATTCTGGCCGGCCGCCTCTCCGCTCTTCGCAATGGCCGCATCCGCAGTGCCAGCGTTCTTTGTCCGGGCTGCCAGAAGCGATCCTTGACCCACAGCGCCGGCGTTCGCACCGCCAGCCGTCTGCATATTGGAGGTCTGAATTTTTGCCATGTCCGCGGGATTGATGCCCTGCGGATTGGTAGCCATCGTGGTCAGCGTGGGATTCAGAGTTCCATAGAGGGAGGCCGCATTATTCTGGCCAGTGGCAGAGATATTTTGGCCGGTTGCTTCATTCTGGAAAAGGTCTTTTTTTGCGCCGGTTCCTATGTTGCAAAGTTCAAGCGGTCCGGTATATTCGTAAGCTTCATCGGCGAGAAGCTGGCCGCTTTCAATATCCCAAACGGTTCTCGTGTGGACCTTCATGCTCTCCCTCTGCGAGAAAGATTGCTGATTGCAAGCCTTCCAGCCAACCTAAAGACGCCAGCCTCCGTAAGAAACCTCGTTCGATCTTCGGCGCAACGAGAGCGATAATCCTCCTGTAGCCCGTTTCGTTCATCCAGGCTAGTTGCCGCGCCTGGAACGTTCTCAACCAGTGCATCCTTGCCGCCGGGTGGCCTTTTGCCAGCTTCAAACAAGCTTCCGGAACCATCCTGAACCCGCCGTGCCCGACAATGCGGCCATCCTCGACTAAAACCCATTCACGGTCTAACTTAGGTACATCCCCATCATACAAGACGCGCAATTCTTCCTCATCCGTCTCTTGCCGATCGCGCATCATCTGATTGGCGGCTGTCCCGTCGTACTGCGAAACGCTACCTTTCCAGGTCCTGACGGACCTCCATCCCCCGGAACGCTGGTTCCTGTGCTTTGCGATGGCAACCAAAGCGGACCAGCCACGCTTCCCCCGCCCTGCACGGCTATCGGGGTTGCCCCTCCATGAATGACTGGAGCAGTAGGGCCGCTCCACGGATAGGATTTGTAGGCCTGCACATAGCGCGTCTGGTTGCCGATGAATTCAGTATGGTTGCGCAGTTCTGTCCCGGATGCCTGAGTATGAATGGCATTCACAAAATTAGGGTTATCTGCGTGCGCTACCCAATACTGCACACCCCTGTAAAGCGGTTCTTGATCATTCAGCGCAACGTGCATGTAGCCATCCCGCGCCGTGACCTGTATTCCCATCGGAGCCGACGGAGGTTCCGGCTTTCCTGTAGAGTTGCCGTTAGTCTGCAATTCCACATTATTGTGCGCGACGGCGATGCTTTGGAGAGCCTCGTACACACGCCCGGCCAATTCCGGGGTCCATTCCTGCGCAGAACGAATAAAAGCGAGGTTTTTGATGTTCAATGTCATTGAGCGGCCCCGCGCGTCTTCAATCTAGTCGCAATCAACGCGACCGTCACCATCTGCAAATTATAGGCGTTGTCCGTCTGGCCCTCCAGCGGAACAGACGAGAACTTAAGAAAGAACCGGCTGCCGCGCGCGATAATCATGCCGCCGTATCCCCATTGCAAATCAATATTCGGCTGGCTTACCGTGCGCTCGCAGGAAAGAGGCCAAAGATTTGCCGGATTGTTTGGCGCAACTTGCACGAGCATGGTCCCTGCTGGCCAAGTGACCGTCGCCAGGACTCCAAAGAACCCTTTCTGGTGGCTTCCTACCTGCAGTTGCTGTTCAGCTCCGCGATTCACGAATCCGTAAGTGAAATAGTAGCTCGAAACCTGACCATAATCGTCATCCGTGTATTTGTTTGGATTGAGCGTATAGACGTTGCCGAAACCGCCTACTCCGGGGGTCAATCCGTTTCCTCCGCCAAGGACGAGCGAAAGCGTTCCTGCCTCGCGGTACATCAGCGCGGCGCTGTTCATGCTCATGTTCCAAAGAGACCATTTTCGCGAATTGTCCGTCGCAATCAATTTTCCGGTGAAGCTCACCCGGAACGGCGGAGATCCCGCGATGGACTGCGCAGAATCAAGCTGCCGATACGACATGAATAGAAGCTTATTGGGCGCGGTTGCAGAACCAAGCGGAACGCCAAAATAGAGCGCCCTTTCAACTGGGTCATTTACCGCCCAGACGGTCAATGCCGCCGCCGGATTGATTTGCTCCCAGTCAGGCTGGATTTCCTGCGAAATCTTGTCAGGATAGGCGCCGCCGAAGATTCGGGCTCCCGAGAGAGAGGCCCAGGCCATCCATTCCTCGCCTCCCGATGCCGCCATATCGTCCGCCTGCGATTTTGTGAGGGAGAATGCCGATAATGCTCCGCAGTTCGCCCCTACCTCATTCACGGTCCACCCTGACGGCTCTGTGGTTCCATTGTCGGTCGTTTCGTGCAGCCTTCCGGACGGTTCCTGCGTCAGCATATAGAACGTCTCGCGCAAAATGCCGAAATCCATCACTTTGCGCGTGTCCGTGACCGGGCCGAACTTGCCCGTTACTCCATCGATACCCTCTTGATTATTTCCGTAGGAGCCGAAAAGAACGCCGTCTAGGTAGGGAGTCTGAATAGGGATGATTTCCAGTTCGTCCAGAACAACGGTGACAGGCGCGTGCAACAGACCTACGCCGCCAGAAAGAATCAATTGAAGATCGGGAGGAATAGATACGGGCGTGGAACCATTAAAGGTCGCCTCCGCATAACCTGTAAACGCGGCATTTCCGATATTGTAGGCCGCATAAGAATCAAACGTAGTGCTTGCCGAGTAAAGATCGAACTGCACAAATCCGCCTACTGTGCTGTTCGCAGGAACGCTTATCCAGAAGCGAACCTTGTAGGTCATGTTCGGCGCAAGGATTGGATTGCCATATGCATCAGCATAGGCCGATTGCCAGAGAATCTGTGCAGTGGTCCCATGCGTAATAGGATTGCATACGAGTTCAAGCTGGCCTCCGGTCGGACGAGAGGCAAGCGAGACAATCGTCCATGTCGGTGTGCCATCCAGATTTTGCCATCCCTGCACTGCGATAAGATCCGTTCCCGCGGCATCGGCATCAAACCCCATATTGAGCAAATTCTGAATTTTGTTGCGCTGCCCATAAGTAATAAGCCGGGTCGCATATTGCCCAAATCCGAGCGCGCCATCGAGAACAATTTGAGAGAGAAGGTCATTGCCCGGAATCGAGGTCGCTATGCCGCCAAAAAGCGAGTTATCGGAAAAATCAAGTAGAATTGTAGTTGTCACATTGTCGTTTATCTGCGTCGCGGTCGAAACTATTTGCCCGTTGACTTGCGCCGGGACAGGAAGGTAGAAGAAATAAGCTCCATCCGCTCCAGTGAACTCAAGAATGCGCGCAACGATATTCGACGGGCCAATCGGGATGCTCGCCACTTGCAGATATTCTCCGCCGTTGGCGATGAATTTGACATAGGGGCTTGGCTTTAAGATTGCCCCTTGTCTTGTCAGATAATTCACGCGCATCAGGTGGAACCCTGGCGCCGCCTGTCCGAAAGGCGTTACCGTTCCCACTGCCGAAGTAGAGCCATTCGGCCCATATTGCTGATATTGAAACTGCGTCGGAGAAATGACATTCGTTACATAGAAAGTTCCCTCCCAAATGAATCCCACGGTTCCTGTCGTCCATGTCCCATCGCAATAAGTGATCGGGACAAGAAACGTGGTGGGGCTGGGGGCCGATTCCACCTGAAAATAGCTTGGAGTGGGCGTATCTGGAATAGGCCATGAGATTGTGATGTTGCCCGTGCTTGCCGTCGCGTTGATTACGTCCGGATCGGTCGCAGTGATTGGCGTTTGCGTATAGGTGATCTGGTCGGGGTTAGGAATGGTTTCTACTGTGAAGGTTCCATTAAAGCTAAAAGTGGTGCTTCCTGTCGCCGTGGTGACAGAGGCCACCGATATGACGCTCCCGATCGTGAGCCTATGAGACGTGCTTGTAGTGATTGTCGTTCTGCCTGATGACCATTGCGCAGCAGAGATGTTTGCGACCGCTCCCGGTTCCACCCCGACAATCGAAACATACTCCTCCGGAGCCAGTCCATGCGGTTGCGTTGTCGTTACCAGGGCTAGGCCAGGATTGGATTCATTATCGATGACAATGGAAGAGATAATGCCCACTGTACCTGAGCCGGAGAGTGTGTAATAAACCGTCACCGTGAATGGCTGAACGAGGAACAGACGCACGTCCGGGCAATCAACGGCTACCGCGAATCCGAAGGATGGGTCATTGACTATGATTGGAGTAAGAGACGCACCCCATAAATCCGCCGCGCCTCCATAGGATTGGTTCACGCCGGGGTAAATTGAACTTGTAAATGCCGTTCCGGGAGTTTTTTCTGTTCCGAGTTGAGCGCCCGTCTGCCAGAGCGAAATCCCGGCAATCGTTCCTGAAGTCGGGAGAGACTGTGCAAAGATATTGAAGTTAACGGCCACGCCGAGGATTGTCGCAGTCGATGGGATACTGAAGTTCAAGCCGCCGACTACAAAATCGGAAAGCGGAAATGATCCGTTTCCTTGTGTTCTCCATGTTTTCCCATCGTAATCGCTTAAATTTCCTGCCCCGCTCGATTGCCCGGATGGATATGGCGATGTGATGGTCTGATTGACTGTTGTCGAGTTTGAGTCTGGCACATTGGAAATCTGCGCCTGATAGCCGATTTGCAGAGGCGGGTAGGGAGCCGATGCCAGGTTCGCCGTGACGATATTCCCGCTGCGGGTCAGGGTATTCCCAGAACTTGCCATCTGTGCAGGAGTAGCCGGTATGGACGTAACCGCGGGCACCCACGCTGGACCATCCTGCGTCACTCTATCCAGATAGGTTCCATCCCATTGGAGAGGAACATCGGTGCCGTGCAATCCGTCCGAGAGCGCAATGTATTCGCGCCCAAACATCGTTGCGGATTTGGCATAGCTTCCTGGCGGCCCGGTGTAAAGCAGGTTTCCGACCTTCGGGGCGTTGATTGGATCTTCCCAGAAAAGCTCTCCATTCGAAAACAGGTAAAGATTCCTGATTGCCCCGGTGGGCATCACAAAAGATTTCTGATAGGTGACGGTCGTATCCACCGGCCCGTTCGTGAGAACGCGCTCCAAACAGGGGCGCGTCAGAACCGCGCCAGGAATATAGGTATTGTCCTGCTCGTCAGGCGACACGCCTTCCGGAAGGTCAGTGGGGGCCATCTCGGTGACACGTCCACCCAAAACCTCCAGAGGAATCTCAATTGCGCCTTTGGTCGCAAATCCGGGCATCTAGCCCCCTAGTATGCCGGAAACCAAGCACAAATCCCGATTTTAGCGGCGAGGAGCGGGGCCGAATACGCAGAACCTTGAGTGTACTCAGTCAGGTTCGATCCAATTGAGAGAACGCCGTTTTTCTGTGTCGTTCCGGGGCAATAATCAAATTGATAGAAAGTAGGCGCGGTTCCTGCTGCTGGCACTTCATAGATCTCAACCTGCGTAGGAAGCTGCGAGGACTTCGCCAAATCCTGCAACTGGGTCAGGTCGAGCGTATCGCCATGCGTGGCCGCGCCGCCGTAATTTCCGGTCAGAGCGATGGTCCCGTATACCAGGATTTCTCGGCCAGTGTTATCAGGATTCTGCGGCGCTGTTGTCGGTGTAATTGTTGCGGCCATGTTTCCCCCTAAACTATCGTATCACCAGTAGGTTGAGAAGCTGTGTCTGTGCCCGTATCCGCTGCGTGGCTGCCGGCGGACATTGGAACGGTTTTTGAGCCGGACATCGCGGTTAAAGATAAGCTTCGCCTCAGCCTCGGCTCTCGTTTTGAACGTCTGTGAATCCACGTCATCGCGTCCATCGCTTGCTTCCACACAGATATAATCGGCCAGCGCATCAAGACAGCCCACAATCGGCACCGGCTGTTGATACCACGGTGTACTTCCCTGAGTCTGAAAAGAGGGGAAAAACTGCGCGAATCGAACCCGCAGATCGACAGGGATCATCGTTCCCGGCATATAAATCCGGTCATTGCGCCACTCGAAAATTCCGTTTCTTGGATATTTGAAGGTTGCCGGAAGCCCGTCCATAATGTTGCGCAGCGGCTCTCCCCATCCGGCGTTATAGCCGCTCACACGGTCCCAAATTTTGAGCGGGAAAGAGCATTTCTGCGGGAGCGCAAATCCGGACCAGATTTGAGTTCCGTCGAAGAATCCCGTCCAATCGATCCAGCATTGCGAAGCCGGGTCAGAACTGGCGCAGATAGGTAGCCCGGTAATGATTTCCTCATCGATGAGCCGCGCAAAGCCAAGATTGGCTAGGAATTGCTGCATTCGCAGCCATGCGGAATTCACCATCGTCTGCGTGAAAGGCTGCGAATCCTTCAAAATATCGCCGGAAAGTTGCTGGATTGCATCATTCAACCGCACGCGCGCCGTATTCAACGCATCATCGACAAGGGAATACGGCGCGGTACTGAGCGGCGGCAGCGGCATTTATCCCACCGCCAGAGACTTCTTAATGGCTTCCTGCTGCGCTGTGGCGCGTCTGTAGGCATCGGCGTTCACGATATGACCATTCTGACAGGTTGCGATGCCCTCATCGACCAGCAAACCGCACATCTCGCACTTGACGCGACCCTGTGGCTTAGTGCCACGCAACCAGTCACGGTCTGTCAGATTCAGCCATTGAGCGCAAATGTGGTGAATTTCCGGCCGGATGACCTGCTCGGCTTTAATCGGGCCGGCTGCCCATGCGCGGTCAGCCTCCAAAACGGCCTCAGTCATATATTTTGCGAGTTCAGCTCGCGCCCCGCTCAGTTCCGCTTCCGTCGGGAATTTGCCAGCGGCGCGGAACACTCCTAGACGCACATTGGAATCGTTCTTGCTGTGTCCAATGCCGATTTTGAGCAGAACCTCATCGGCGAAGTATTCGCCCGTGTCCTGCATATTCCACACGCAATCTTCTTGCGTGTTCGGCATCGGTTCCATCATCAGGCCGGGGAGCGGTTTAGCAGCGGCATACTCGGTTCGTGGGTCTGTGACGCGGCGTTCGCCTTCTTCCCAATGGTCGGGAACATAGACTCCCGGCGCAGCGGGAGTGGGCTTCAGCCGTTCCCATTCCATCGGAGCGCCCACTTCGCAGGCGGGAATGAAGTGATACCCAAACGAACCGCCATTCTCGCGGAATCCCCAGGGACCCACGTTGAAGACATGTACCGTCTTACGGGCAATGTCCTGAATGGACTCATTCACGGGAGGCACACGGCGTTCTCTACCAGTATGTTTCGCCGCGTAATCCAATGCTGCTTTTCCGTCAGGCCAAATCTTCTGTCTTGCCATCTTCGACGCTCCTTACATCTGCCCGAAACCGGGCTTGGGAAGGTTGAATTTGCTCGCTTCGCCCACTTTGTAGGCCTTCTGCTTACTCAACATCATAACCCCGCAGGGGTCCGGCTGCGCATCCCGCAGACGATACCGCTCGTCTTCCTGAGTCTTTTTGGCGGCATAATCAATAGCTTCCTGCGCGATTCTCCGCCTCTCCGCAAAGCCAACATCGCGGTCTTTGTGCCATTTCGCAATCAATTGCTCAACATTCTCAGGCTCATTGGGAAAAATGTACCGCTGGACATAGGTGCCATCGTAGGGATAAGGCTCATTCTGGATGGTCGTCACGCACTGTGGGGCCTGAAACTTGATGCGGTATTCCTCCGCCGTGCATCCTGTATGCTCGAATGCTGAAATCCAGGATTCCAAAACCCATTTGCCCTTTGCGCCCGGTCCGGTATAGACGCGCGCCAAGCGGTATTCCTCTTTCCCATCTGGCCAGCGACCGCCAATCAACCTCTTGACCGAATCCGCATAGACAATGCGCCACATAGGCGCGCCATGCGGATTCAAGCCATATTTCGCCATCGGAGTCGGATGGTGCATTACTTCGGCGCTGCCAACTTCTACGATCATGATTCCAGCGCCTCTTTCGCAAGCCGGTAAAGTGCAAGCAATTTGTCGTAGTTCTCGGCCTCAACAACATCGTAGTCGTACCAGCCTTCTCCGAAGTTGCATTCGCCGATAGTGCGCTTCACTTTTTCGGGATCAAATACTTCGTTTTCCATGGATTCCATCTTACTACGCGGCTCACCGGGTTGGATGAGCCGCGTTTTCAGGATTAATGGCCGAAGTAGCCCTTCGGGATTGTCACGTTGTTAATGAACGCATTGATACGCGGCATCCACGAGCCAATTTGCACGCCCAGGACCATCCAGAACATATTGGTGGTGGCTACGGAGCCGTCGGAAGCGTTCTGCCAGAAGGTTGTATTGCCATCAACCTCATACATATCCAGCTTCTTCGCTTCGAGGCGTCCCCACTGCTTGAGCGCGAAGAAGTCGATGACCCCTGGAATTGCGCGGGGATTGACAACCAACTCATATCCAGCCATGGCATCCGGCCCTTTTTCCGCCAGTACATCGGTGGAATTGCGCCGTCTGCCAGAGCCAATATCGTCGCGCTGGATCAGAAGAGCGTTGTTCTCCCACGCGGCCTGCATATCGACGTTGCAATGCACGATCAGATCGTTTTCGTCCGCGGCGTCAACACCTTTGGCAAGGATAATCTGCGCAAGCATGGCACGAACCGTCGCCGGAACCAAAGCTCCGTTCGCCGGAATATTGCGGGCGGAAAATTGATCAGGATAGGTCGAGCGCAGGATATTCATAAAGTTGCCTGTATTGCCGGCAACCTGATAATAGTTGCGCCCAAACAGGCTGGAATTTGCCACGCCAGCCGAACCGTTGACCAGCAGGAAGTTTCCTGCCACAACGCCGTTAGGAACCGGCCCAGTCAGCCAAAGAGTCGTATTGGTAGTGTCCACCGTCTGAATGGTGACAGTACCAAGGAATCCAGCGGCGCCAGTGTAAGCGGAATAGATGTCAATGGGCTGGCCCGAAGAGAAGAAGTTGGCATTGTTGACTACGAGGTAATTTGCCCCGACAGTCACAATCGTGTCTAGCGTTCCCGCGCCGTCTCCAGTGCAGAGAACCGCATCCATCATGCCCGCTAAGGTGCGGGTGACAGTCTCTTCGGTATAGGCGACATAATCCTTGATGGAACGGGAATCGCCCTCGGTTGCCCATTCGGACTGTGCAGTGTAGGCACCGCCCTGACGGAAGTAGACGCAAGACAACTGGCCATAGACTTCTTGCGGAGCATCGCCGACGCCGAGCGCACCTCCGTTGGGGTTGAACTGGCCAAATGCGGCCGTGGGAATCGGAGTGAAGGGAATACGGGAGGGGCGCGAGGAAACAGGCTTAATGTCCGTGCGGGCCTGTACGCGGCTCCAGAGTACGGCGGAAAGAAGGAATGTCTCTTCGAGCTTGTCGCGGAGATATTCCCTTTGAGACGCAATAGTGTTTGCATTGTTTCCAGCAGGCATAGCGATACACCTCAAATGAAATGAGTTGCTGTCGCCATTCCGCCGCTGGTCGATTGCTACGTTTTTTGGTAGGAGTCACGCTCTCCGGGCAATCTCGTTGCAAACTTCATGGTGATACGTTCAATTGTCGCCATTCACGCTCGGCTCAACCGTTTAAAGGGGCCGGTTTCCCTCATGCCTTGCGCTTCTGGTACTTACGGGTTCAGTTTACCACAACCTCATCGGCCTGTGGTCCCTTGTTGCCTTTAACCACAGCAAACGTCACAGTCTGGCCTTCCTTGAGTGTCTTGTAGCCGTCCATCCTGATTGCGGAATGGTGAACGAAAATCTGCTTTCCGCCGCCTTCGGGCTGAATGAACCCATAGCCGAGTTCGTTTTTGAACCAAACTACCGTGCCCTCAATTCGTCCGTCCACGTCCGTCTCCTATCGCTGGTACAACACTTTTGACCCGTCGCGCAGGATGAATTTTCCATCTCCACCCTTTTTCCCAGGAATCCGCGCGGTTGCCGGCCAGTTAATCGCGTTGTGGTCCGGTTTTGTCGCCATGCGCGTGAATCCGGTCGTCACTGTCGCCTGCTTGGCTGCGCCCGGTGCGGGTTTGGCGGCGGGTTTGGCGACTGTTCCAGTCTTGGCTCCGACTCCCGCCTTGCGGAACGCCTGTGCCATGGCGTCAGGAGCCTTCGACCTGATTGCAGCCTCCATGTGCTTGCGATAGCCGGTGCGATCTTTCGCCGCAAGAAATCTGTCTACCTTCGCCGTATGGCCGGGAATGGATTTGACCATTCGGTCAAGCGCGATCTCGTAAAGCTCTTGGATTACAGAGACTTTCTCGGCGGGTATTTTGCGTCCGGCTGCATTCTTGGCGAATTCAGATTCTGTGATCGAATCCTTCACCGCTGCCCTGTCTGTCGAGAATTCGCGGATGGTCAGCGCCTGCTCGCGCTGGTCAATATCCGAAGTCCCCGACGGATTCGATGGGGTTTTGGCTTCTGTCTTTGGCGGCGTCTTCGCGTAGCCATTGATTCGGTCCGCATAGGCCTGGAGAGAGTTGTAAATTTCGGCAACACCTTCCATGCCAGGTTTCGTCTTGCCGGGGTTCGCAGGATCTTCAATTTCGCGCCGGAAGAGTTTGAGAGCCAGCGGAATTTCTGCTGCCGCCATGTCCGCCGCGAAAACCTTGGAAACTTCATGGGTGTAGGATTCCGGCGCGACTTCGGAAAATTTGCTCATCACCATTGGCGCAATTTTGGTGAACGCCTCCGGATTCCCTGCCGCAATATCGTTGACAAATTCAGGTTTTGCCGCCTGAAAATCAGCGTCCAAATCCTTCCATTGGCCGAGTTCCTGCTTGACCTGCTGGACGGCTTCCGACCCGCCCTCCGCTTCATATTCCTCGATTCTCTGGAGAGCTTCCTTGACGCCGCCGGGAACTTTAGAAAGCAGCGCCTTGCGATCAAAAAGCGCGGCGCGTATCTCGCGCGCGAGGCGGGGATTTTCTGCCTTGATTTTATCCAGTTGTGCGCGCGCCGTCTCAGAGAGTTTGAGTTGGCCGTTGGCGTCAGAAATAACCGGCCCGGTATCGTCAGTGGTTTCTGTCTTGTCGGTAGACTGCCCAGAATCGTCAGTTGCGGTCGAATCCGTGCCTTCCGCGTTCGTTTCCGTTCCCAGGTCTACATCTTCAACTTCCGGTGCGTCCAAAAGGGCTTCATCTGGTGGCATATTTGACTTCTCCTTACATCGTTGGCGGAGCCGCCGGCGGTTGCGGCGCCGCGGCTGGCTTCGGTGGTGTTATGGCGCTCATCGCGGCCTGCTCTGCCTGAATCATAGCAGCGGCGCGCGCCAAATGCTCCTTCACGTGCAATTTTACATTCTCGACGCCCGCCACGTTCGGCATAGGCGTTCCATCGGCTCCGGGACGCCCCACATTGATTTCGCGCCATGCGGCCTCGGTCGATAACCAATCTTGGCCCGCCGGCCCTTCCCATTGATGGAAGTCAAGATCGTCAACTTCAATCGACGGCTTGAGCAAATCTTCCGGATACTGCTTGCCGTCTCCCAGATCAATCATCTTGGGAGGGGTTGGCACTGGCGGAGCGGGAATTTTCTGCTGTTGCGCCAGAAGAGCAACCTCGGCGTGCTGCTGGAGTGCTTGGGTTTGTTGCTGCTCGAATGCCTGCATATCTTCCGGGCTGGGCGGAATCGGAGAAGCCTGCAAAAGTTCCTCAATTTCCCGCATCTGCTTCTTTCCGGCTTCCGCTTCCATCAATTGAAGCTCCTTGAAACCGAAAATCTGCGTGATAATCTCCCAATTGTAGACATCTCCGAGAATTTGGGCCGAAATTTGCGGATTCTGCGCCGCAACCGTGATAAGTTGCTGCAAAAGCGCCCGTTTCGCCGATGTGGATTCCGGAAAGCTTGAATCTTCATCCGGAAAAGCTCCAAATTTTCCTTTCGTCAGCTTTTCCAGCTTCAAAACCTGCGTTTGTCCTTTTACGGGCACCAGAATCTGCTCTGCATGATCCGGATTCTTTGCAGCTTTCAGTGCGGCAAGGTAGTACATCCGCGCCATGATCGATTGAAGGCTGGACCATGGAATTCCTTTGACGCCCATCGCCTGATTCTTGGCCTGCGCGTAACCCGAGGCCGTTTTTTGGTCTTCCATGCTGGCACCGAATAGAGCTGGCGGCGTGCCCAGCACGAATTGCAAGAACGGCCCCGCAAGATATTCCATCAGACTGACAAGCGAGGCCGGAAGAACCAAATCAGGCTCGCGAAAGAAATCTTCCTCCAGTTTCATTCCCGCGCGGGCTTTTTTGAGGGCGAAAGCATAGGGTTCGGATCGCTGGTCCTGAATCGCATCGAATTCTTCATCCTCGGCCGAAATATAAGTGCGCGGCCAGCCTAAATCCTGCGCCTCCCTGAGCGAGTTCATAATGTCGTTGAAAAAATCCTGAATGACAATCGCGTCATCCATGATCGCTTCCCGCGCCATCCCGTCGCCTTCGTAGGGAAAGCCAACCACAAGCCCATCATCCATCGACTCTGCCCAGGATTCCGCGTATTGCTTGCCGATGAAAACCGTTTGAACGCCATTGGGGAACAACTGCTCAAGCTTCTCGCGCACCGTAAACGGCGTCCCGTCTTCTTTTTCATTGTCTTCCGGCTTATCCGCAGGAATCTTGTGCTCCTCATCGCCCGCAAATAACTCGTAGGGATCGTCGAACTTCTCATCAATGAAATTGCAGGGACGCAGATAGCAATTGGCTCTGACCGCCAGATGTGTCATTGCGTCGCCGATTTGGGCATATCGCCTGGTTCCCTGCAAGATGCCAAGTCGAGCGATGCGCTCATAGGCGTTTTCGCAGATGCCGGCCGCGTCTCCCTTGATTTTTCCCTCGATATGCGGGTATTGCATCTTCGCAGAATTGATCGTCGGGTCGTCATAAAGAATTACGGCATCCAGATCGTTCTGCGTCTTCGCGGTCAGTGGAGATACTCGGCTTGATAATGCGCTCCATACGTGCGCCGTCTCATTCTGCTTGGCCTCTCCATCTTCATTTTCTCCCCAAAGTTGCGCATTTGCTTCGGTATTGACTGAGACAATGGTCAGACCTGATTCGCAGAATTCCTGCACAATCTTGAGTTGGATAGCTTTGGCGTCATTGGAACGGTCGAAGAATTCGCGGTAGATTTCGGCTGTGTTTGCGGCCTCCAGATCCTCGGTTATCTGGGTCTTCGGGCGAAAGTCAATGCCTGGAGGATTCTGCGTCAGAACAGACTCGATTATCAGTTCAGTCGGTCGCACAACGTTATAGTCGCCGATATATTGCGGACACTCGATGAATCCCTGGCCGACCGCAATCGCCTCTCCCGCCACGCCAACCGTATACATTCCAGTCGAGTGATTCTCGTAAATATGCTGCAGTCCCTTGCGATAGTGCTTATTTCGGCTTACTCGCATGACGTGGCGGCGGCGGTCGTAAAGCTCTTTCGTCGCCAGCGATTCCAAGGCCACCTTCAGAGCGGTTTTCAGCTGCTCCGGGAGGTAGCAGTTGCGTTCTCCGTAAATGTGCGGCTCGTTCGGTTCCTCGATTTGCTCAGGATGGTCCTCAATGGACTGATCGCCGTCATTCGGCTTTGCAGGCTCTTCCCTTAGTGCGGCGCTGGTTGCCATCAGTTCACCTTATCCTGAATCGTTCTCAGAAAGTCAATCGCCTGCTGTTTCTCCATGCGGTCCAGCACGGCGGTGCCAGCCTCGGCGAATAACGGACAGCACATCTTTTCGTCCACAGGCGTGTTTTCTTCCCCGCAGTAAGGGCAGGTAATGAACGAGAGCAGTCCCGCGCGAACCTTGAGGATCTGGTCGCGGATGAAATCCAGTTTCTGCGGTCCCGTCATGGGCGCGGCTTGCATATTAGGCCTTCTTTCTGCGAGAGATCATGCTTCCTTCGCCGATCTCGGGATATTTGCGGTGTACCTTGGCGCGAATCTCTGCCTCTACTGGCTTGCCGGATGCGCGGGCAAGGGCATTTCTGGCGTGAGAGGGGTCTTGAATGGGGTAGGAACGATCCGGACCCGCAAATTCACTGCCGGGAAGACTATTGCGCTTTTTAGTTGTCAATAGGCTCATTTCTTTCTCCGCGCTGAAATCATGCTGCCCTTGCGCTCCGGCAGTTTCAATCCTTTGCTGGCTTCGTCCCACTCTTTTACGCCACTCGCCCCCAGAGCCTTCTTCCCCGAGGGCGAGTTAATCCAGCGTAATTGAGCAAGCGACTTAGCAGGCATTACCGCTCCTTAGTGTATCGGCAGGATGCTCAAGGAATCCAACTGGAATCCGCCGCTTGCGAATGCCGCCGCATTGATGACTTCCAGATCGAGCCATTGAACGCCGGTATCGGGAAGCGTGGAAACCACAGCTACATTCGTATCGGTCCAGACCGTAGCCGCCGCGCTTGCCGCTCCAGTATTCACGATGTCATAAGCGTGCGTCCAGGCGCTTGCTGTGGTAGCCCCCACCGCTGTAATGTCAACGGTAAAGCAGAACTGCGCAACCGCATTTCCGCTTGTCGCAGTTGAAGTCGCCGCAGTAGTTGTCGCCAACGCCACATCGGAATTGTTGTACTGGCCTTCCAGAAGCGCGAATTGCAACTGCGTTCCAGTTGTCGCATAAGTGAAGTGGCCCGAGCCGCAGACCCTGTACTCGCGGCCCACCTGCGCGAACAATGGCGCATTGATGGTGATGGCTGCAATGTGATAAGTAGCCGCAGCGGTGGAGGTAGCCGTGGGCTGCTCCAGAATCGTGACCGGAACCGGGCCGACAGCGCCGAAACTCTCGCTTGGCGCATATACGAACGCAGTTCGGTTCACAGTATCCGTCGCTCCGATAACGAGAGCCGATGTATTGACAGGATTGGCCGCGACCAGAGCCGCTGAGCTTGTCTGGCCGTAGGTTGTATTGGTGAGCGCGCAGGCGGGAATGACGCTTTCGAGCTTCGTCAGAGTGCAATTGGTCGAGGTCAATGGAACATAATACTCGTTTCCTGTACCCCCGCCATGCACTGTCATGTAGACGATGTAGCCTACCTGCCCGGCAGCCGCCGCAGGAGCGTTGACAGTAATGCTGGCGTTGGTCGAGGTTGCGGTAAGCGAACTGGCGACCTCCGAAGAAGCCTGCGAAACCTGCCCTTGAAGGTCAACATAGGCGGTTTTGAAGAAGTACGCTCCTGCCGTCAATGCGCCGCCGGCAGTGAGAGAACCGGTAGAAGCTGCCGCCGCCGCTGTCGTTGCCTGACTGGTGGCCGTAGGAACAAAATACCGCAAGCCAGGAGCGCCAGAATTGTCCAGAACGTAGACATTGGAGTATGGAACCGAAGCGGCAACGATCGCCTGAGTTCCGCCCAGCGCATACCACTGCGAATCGACCGCTACAATCCCGCCTACGCCGTAGGAATTAGCGTAATTGAGCGCCTCTTGCAATCCGTACGTTCCGGAAATCACCCTGTCGCCCGTCCCATGCGAATAGGTGAAATAGGCGGTGAAGGTGCAGGATTGATAAATCTGCGGCGTGGTGCAGCTTACGGCCGAAGGCGTCACCGTCTCCTGATTCGCTCCGCTGCCGATGGTGATCGGAGCGCTGATCGAAAGGGGCGCGATAACTGTTCCGTCGCCCAGCGTCACCGTGCCATACGCTACGCTGATTGTTGAGGTCGCAAGCGCCGGAGTCGGAGTATTCGGCGAATCTACTTGAAGGGCCGGAACCAACGTCCCGTTATTGCCATAGGCAAAGTTGTAGGCGCGAATCTCGCCCGCGAACTTGCTCTGAGAGTTTTGGGCGCACGCTGCTCCGACAAACCCGGTTACAGCGAACAGAATTGCGAGTGAGCGAAACAGCTTCATGTGATTCTCCTCAGTACAAACTCTGATTCTCTTCCGACTCAGGTCCGCCGTCTTCCTTTTCCTTGCCTTCCTGTTCCTCTTCGTCGAAGAATTTGCCCATGTGCGACTTGAGCGCTTCCAGATTCTCGTGATCGTGCGTGCCCTCTTCCGGCTCGTGCTTGCCGTCCTCATGGATGCCATGGGAACGGTAGGAATAGCCGTCATGCGACACGATCATGTGCTTGGACCCGGGTTCGGCGGTGTGGAGGGCCTCTGCCGCGGCGTGGTGATGGTCGCCCATTTCGCCGGTGTCCACATGTTCCGGGGCTTTCTCTTCCGGCTTGGATTCGGCGCGGGGATTGCGCAGACGCGACAGAGACTCAGCCATTGGCGGCCTCACCTTCACTTGAACCAGATTGTGTTGGTATCTCGGTCAACCCAGTCAATGGTTCCGAGGATGAGTCCGGCATAGGGTCCGGCGCTACCGCTGCGCTTCCCGGCACATGGTCATTCGGCGGCAATGCGCCTGCGTGATATGGCTGCGGCCCATCGTTGACATGCGGCTGCCCGAGAGTCGCGGCGCGCTCTGTCGCAGTATCATCAAGAGCTTTCTGCTGTTCAGGTGTCATGGTTGCTCCTCTTCTAACGTTGATTTTTCCAGCGCGGCCCGCGCCTGCATCCAGTTTACACGCTTTGGGACTGGCGGCTTCGGTTCTGTCTTCGTCTTTTCAGGTTCCTCCGTCAATTTATTTCGACATTCCAGCGCAATCTCTAAGGCCTTCCGCGCATCTTCTTCGACCGCTTCAACCCGTTTGCTTTGAGCCGTAAGCGCTTTAACTATGATGAGGTTCTCGTGCTCCAGGGCATTAAATCTCTTGTCATACCGTTTGCAGACGCCGTGGAACAGCCACCCGGTGAAAGCCCAAAGAACTGCCAGAACTATCGTACCGACCATCTTCCCCTCCGCTTTGGCTTGTTCCGCTCCCGCTCGTTGAACTTTCGCATAGCCATTGACAATTCCGTCATCTGCTCCGAAGTGGGCTGCGTTCCGGGCTCCACAATCGCCGCGGCGACCTCGGCTCTGCGCACTTCCGTTGGAACTTTGCTCGCGCCAAGCATATCCTGCAATCCGTAGCGAAGTTCATCCCCCACATCATCATACAGATGATCGGTTTTGAGGACATCCTCTCCGCCCTTATCTGAATCATACTCCAGAGATGGAATCGCGGCGATGGCTTCGGGACACATATCGGAGATGAACCAGGTATCGTCCTGGATCAGCGAGTGCATGAATCGCCAGCCGGGAACGCGGCTCCCCGGAGACATGTCCGCCTCTTGCGGATGCGGAAAAGTGTTTGCGCCCTGCCTAAGCAGTTCTGCCGGCGTATGTTGGCTGCTTTTCTTTCCGAACGCGTCTGCTGACAGAATCCACGCCTTGAGTTTTTGCGTGCCGTTCAGAGATTGAATCTTTCTTCCCAGCTCAATCTCGCTCTGGTCGTCATCCGCCAAAGTTGCAATATGTTCCCTTATAGTAAACACGCATTTGCGCGGCGCATCCCAATTTCTTCCAAGAAGTCGCGCCTGCGCTGGACTCACGAACCCGGCGGCGTGCCAATGCATCGGACTGGCGTGCTTATATCCCCAATCCTGGCTTACCCAGTGCGTCCACCACGATTGCACGATCTGCATCACAATCGCGTGCGGGATTTTACGTTCCGATTCCTCGAAGTTGATGAAATATTGGCCTTCGGGAACTTTCCAGTCCCCGTCCAGTAGTGCTTTCCGCTTCTTTTCCGGCAAACCTTCAAGCGATGCGCGATATTCTGGCCCGAGGTGCGGGTTATCAGAAAGCAGCGCCGGCACAAACTTGAACTCGTGCTTGATGTGCTGCAACTCTTTGGGAAACTTGGCGTCCGGCCATAACGCTTTGACCCATTGCAGGCCAATCCCGGTGGGATTCGTTGCGCCAAGAAAACAAGGTCGCGCAATCCCCGGCATACGCAGCCGGAACAGTACCAAATCCTCAAACACTTCGCGCTTGTTCTCAGTCAGCTCTTCAACGGCAATGTCGCAAAACTCGGCGGATTTATATGAATTAGGGTCTTGAAGGTTGCGAAGTGCGATGCGGCCGCCACCAAACTCCTCATTTAGAAAAAAGCATAATCCTTCTTTTTCGGTTCGGTGGGTCTTTCCGAGCCATTCTGGAAATTCACGCTCTATTTTGCTGATTTGGCGATCTTGCAGGGTTGGATAATCGATTGAAAACAGGCCAACTGTCAAACCTAAAATCCCTGTTTCCTCATACCGCTTCAGCAGTTGCCGAAGACACCACCAGCGCAGCAGATAGCTTTTGCCGCCGCCAGCCCCTCCACCATACAGTACGAATCGGTACTGATCAGTGAAAGCGATGCACTCTTCCTGCTTGGGAGTAGGCTTGAAGAGTTCATCGAAAAAATCTACTTCGACTACCTCGCCAGCCATGCGGTTCCAGCCGTGATCGCGCTTCCGCTCAGGTTCGCCAGCCGGTAATATCCCGCTGGACTGACATTAAACACGCTGGCATATGCAGCTTGAGCCACAGCAGCCTGGGTAAATTCGTTCATTACTTCGGTAAACGTCACATTATCTGGCGAAGTTTGCAGTGTGAGAGATTGTGCCGTCGAGTTGATGACTGTGAGATTGATAGCGCCGCCTCCAGGATCGGGCGTGAAGCATACAGACATTGTGGCTGCGTTATTTGCCAGGTTCTCACCGTTCAATACGGCCAACTTCTCGCCGGATGACAGCGTTGTCGGAGTTTGCACTGCGCCAAATTGCGGCATGAATCACCTCACCTATGAGTGTACATTTTCCAACACCAAAGACCCAACCCAAAAAGACAGCACTGGGCATGTGCTATCGAATCTTCACCACGCGCTTGACCGCGATCTCGCCAGAATGATTCAGATCCAGCTTATCGCCGAACTTCTTGGGAGCCAGCTTGGCCAGCAGCCATTTGCGCGATTCAATCCTCAACTTGCGGTGTTCCAGCATATCGCACATCTTTACTTCGCGCTCATCACCTTTGATTGTGATGATTTCGCCCATTTGCGGCGTGTCTGCGATTGGCTGGATTTCGTCCGCAAGTATCTGTAATTGCTCATCT
>Ga0181529_10001293_pt1 | contig 33034 bp, 21 predicted proteins | sample PEATcosm2014_Bin_36_FD_119763 | JGI IMG/M metagenome (GOLD analysis project Ga0181529, IMG submission 119763) | Peatland microbial communities from MTU Mesocosm Facility, Houghton, MI, USA - PEATcosm2014_Bin10_30_metaG | ecosystem: Environmental > Terrestrial > Soil > Wetlands > Peat | place... | reverse complement strand
CCTCGATATTGACCCACGGACAAACGAACTTATAACAAACGAGGTCTTCAAATGGCGGTCAGCGACCGATGAGATCACCTATTCGGGGAAGTCCTACATCCTTGAAGAGATCATGGAGGCCCGGGGCTGGAACGAGAACCGGATGAGGGAAGAGCTCAAGCGCCGGCAGGAAGTGCTGGAGTGGATGCGCATCAAAAAGATCCGGCATTACAAAGAGGTCGCAAAGGTTCTCATTTCCTATTACCGGGAACCCGACGCGATTATCGAACGTATAGAGAAGGACCTGTATGAATAGCGTTGAACGGCTCCGCTCTAATCAACCTCGCAGGTGGATAAAGGCACGGCGGGAACAGTACTCCAGGATTCGCGACTGCCTCCTCTCTGCTCTGCGTAAGGTTCATGAGACCGTCGCTTTTTTTTCTCACCCTGAAGACCGTGCCATGGCAGCCTGGGAACAAGAAATATGGCTCCCGAAAATAATGGATCCAGGTACCCCTGAACGTCGGAATGATCGGCATTGTATCGATAGTCCGAAAAACCGCATTTCCGATAAGGACCCTACCCGGTGAGAAGTTTTAGTACCTGCAATCAGGGATCCAGTGGTTTCTGCCGGTTCAGAGAATCGTAAGAATATCGGGATGGTGCGATATCCCGGACGATAAAAAGGCAATAGTTATCATTTCAGAATAGGATCAAAGGATTATGCGGAAAAGCATAATTATTTTTTTTCTGATTATTTGTATCACAGCGACCGTGCTTGCCGGATGCACGAGCAACCCTCAAAGCAGTATGCCGCAAACCAGTGCGACCCAAACTGGTATACCACAAACCAGTGTCATTCAAACGAGTGCCCCCCAGAGCCAGGAAGAGAAAAACATTGCGACAATCAAGGAAATTGTCGAAGAGTACCATAAAACCCACACCTATACTCTGGTTGACATGTATGTTTGTTCTCAGATGTCACAGGATGTCTGGGATATGGTGGAAACTCAGGGGATTAATGCAACTATCGAAATAGGTGATGTTACCCAGAATATTACCGCCGTTCAGGAATCAACCCATGCCTGGGTATTAGCGGAAGTCTCCCCCGGAGAATGGATCGCAATGGAAACGACGGGAGGATATCTTGTATGTGATAATCCGGGTATATGTGCGGTTAATAATCCGCTCTATTACAAAGGATGGATTTTTAACAGCCCAAAAGAATTGCAGGACTATCTGAAAAACGGCCCCTGTTCTGCGGGATATATTGTCGGAAGCGATAATCTGTGCCACCCGGCGTGTGGTGTCAATACTTATTGCAATGATAACGATGTTTGTGTCAACGGGCAATGTCACGGATGCAGCACGGGATACATCTTTGGGGAAGATTTACAGTGTCACCCGGCGTGTGGGAATACCTACTGTACCGGCAACGGAATGTGTGTCAGCGGACAATGCCGCTCATGCGATGCAGGGTATATTCTCGGGACCGATAATCAGTGTCACCAGGCTTGTGGTGTCAGTACCTATTGTACCGGTAACAGTGCCTGCGTCAATGGTCAATGTATCAGTTGTACTACAGGATACTACCTCGGAACAGATTTACAGTGTCACAAATCATAAACCCGGCACGGGAGTCATCAGGACAGGTCCAATCGTTACAGCCCATATTTTAAGAAAATAATTTATTAAAAAAACGACACCTCATTTTCGGGAATAACGATACCGGACCGGGCACTTTGGCAAGGACTCCCCGTATCAGAATGAGTGATGACGGTCATCCCGGGGCACCCCACGTGCGACAGCATCTCACAAATGGTTTGGAGTAATGTCAAATGAGCTGTGATGTTCTCACGTGCCATGATCGGGAAAATTATGACTGACGGGGATCAGCGGATCACTCATTGCAAAAATTGCAAACAAAGTGATACTTTTTAAGTATCCAGAAAAGTTTTTGTATCGGGATTATGATTGAAACAATCGTCGCTGCTATTGCAGCCGGCTCCTTTTTAGCACTGGCCGGACCCGGCAGAGGGCCTGTAACAAATCCTGGGAAAATTTTCAAGAAAACCCCTGGTGCAATCCTCATCGCGTATACACCTGGTAAGTCCATATCACGGTTCTGGATCGCGGGCGACCAGCTCCTCTTCGGAAACAGGTTACCCTGCCTCTTTTATATATGCGGCAAAGATAATAGTTCCATCAGGGGTATGAGGGGCGTGATGACGTTATGAAAAAAAACAAGACTGACGCAATCGCAGGAAATGCAGAGATCGAAAAAGTCCCATCAGGGATCAAGGGACTTGACGATATAACCCGGGGCGGACTCCCCAAAGGCCGTCCCACGCTTGTCAGCGGCGGCCCGGGGTGCGGGAAAACACTTTTTGCGATGGAGTTTGTTGTCCGGGGGATCACCGATTACGATGACCCCGGTGTCTTTGTCGCTTTTGAAGAGAAGATCGATGACCTGAAGATGAATTTCCGGTCGATGGGATTTGATCTCGACGAACTCGTCCGCAAAAAGAAACTGGTCCTCGACCATATCACTATCGAGCGCTCCGAGATCGAGGAGACCGGCGAGTACGATCTTGAAGGTTTGTTCATCAGGCTCGGCGCGCTCATCGATGAGGTCGGCGCAAAACGCGTTGCTATCGACACGCTCGAAGCCCTCTTCTCCGGTTTTGCAAACGAGGCGATCCTCCGGTCGGAGCTGCGCCGGCTCTTCCTCTGGCTTAAAGACCGTGGCGTGACCGCCATCGTTACGGGCGAGCGCGGGGACCGGTCGATCACCAAGTACGGCCTTGAAGAATATGTTGCGGACTGCGTCATTACCCTCGACCATAGAGTCACTAACCAGATCGCGACCCGGCGCCTGCACATCGTCAAGTACCGGGGCAGCATCCATGGTACTGACGAATACCCGTTCCTGATCAGCGAAGACGGTATTTCCGTTCTCCCTATTACCTCGATGTCCCTTACCCACAAGGCATCCCTTGAGCATATTTTTACCGGCATCCCCCGGCTCGACATGATGCTCGGGGAAAAAGGGTTCTACCGCGGGTCGTCCATCCTTATCTCCGGGCAGGCGGGGACCGGCAAGACCAGCATCGCTGCGACGTTTATCGATGCAGCGTGCAGGAGGAACGAGAAGTGCCTCTTCTTTATTTTCGAGGAATCCGAGAGTCAGCTTTTGCGGAACATGAAGTCTATCGGAGTAAATCTTGAACCCTGGGTCAAATCCGGTCTTTTAAAGTTCCACGCGGTCAGGCCGACGGCATACAGCCTCGAGATGCATCTCTCGGTGATGTTAAAACTTATCGGGGAGTTCAAGCCGGGTGTCGTGGCAGTCGATCCCATCTCCAACCTCTACCCGATAGGTGACGACATCCAGGTCCGCTCGATGCTGATGCGCCTCATCGACTTTGCCAAGTCCCTCCAGATAACCGGGGTCTTCACCAGTCTCTCGAACGATGTGGATGCCGGGGCCTATACGGTCGAACCGACCGAGATCCACGTATCTTCCTTAATGGATGCGTGGCTCATCCTCAAAAATGTCGAGGGGAACGGGGAGCGGAACCGTGCATTCTCTATTATCAAGGTGCGGGGGATGGCCCATTCGAACCAGCTCCGCGAGTTCATCCTGTCGGATAAGGGTATCCAGCTTCTCGATGTGTACAAGGGCAGCGAAGGCGTCCTCTTCGGCTCTGCCCGGATGGCACAGGAGGGAAGCGAGATCGACGACCGTCTCCGCAAGAACGAGGAGATCGAACGCAAGAAGCGTGAGCTCGAAAGCAGGCGGAAGCTGATGGAGAACGAGATCGCGCTGCTTCGGGAGCGGTTCGCACGCGAGGAGGACGAGATGAAGATCCTCATCGGGCAGGACATCTCCCGCGAGAAAGCGACAGCGAAGACCAAAACGGGGATCGCAATCCAGCGGCATGTCGACCGGTGATCCGGATCGCACGATAAGAAGAGGTGAAATTGTGCCAACTACATCGAATACAAAACGGAAGGAGAAGAAAAAGGAAAACGAAGAGTCAGCGGGAGATGCATGGATCCTGCGGCTGTACGTTGCCGGGCAGACCCCGAATTCTTTGACCGCTTTTGAAAATCTCAAGAAGATCTGCGAAAATTATCTCGAAAGCAAGTATACGATCGAGGTCATCGACCTCTTAAAAAACCCGCAGCTCGCAAAGGACCACCAGATCATCGCTATCCCCACCCTGATCCGGAAGCTCCCAACCCCGGTCAAGAAGATTATAGGGAACCTTTCCAACACCGAAAAAGTTCTGGTGGGACTGGACCTCAGGAAGGTGACGTGAGATGAAGGCCCCTGTAAAGAAGAAGGAACAAGGCGATGTGACCGCCGAGTACGAGACGGCACTAAAAAAACGGAAGACCGTTCACTACGTGCTCCGGCTCTACATCGCCGGCAACAACCCCCGGTCGCAGACCGCGGTCGAGAACGTGAAGAAGATCTGCGAGGAGTACCTGAACGGGAGGTACGATCTCGAAGTGATCGATATCTACCTGGACCGGACCAAGAACCCGGTCGACCTCGTGCTCGCAGCGCCGACCCTGATAAAAAAACTTCCCCTCCCCCTGCGTCGGATCATCGGGGATATGACCCGCAAAGAGAGAGTGCTCGTTGGTCTCGACCTTGTCCCGCGAACGTAACGGGCCCTGCATGGAAAAAACTGTCGGAAGATATGCATGAAACGGGAAGATGCTGACCTTAAAAAAGAAGTTGTGGAACTACGCGAGAAGGTCCGCGAGCTCGAGGAGACGCTCGATGCCATCCGTTCCGGCGAAGTGGATGCTATCGTTGTCTCGAAAGGCGATGTCCATCAGGTCTACACGCTCGAAGGGACCGATCACCCGTACCAGGCACTCATAGAGAATATCCGGGAAGGGGCGCTCACTCTCTCCCGGACCGGGATGATTCTGTACACGAACACGCAGTTTGCAGAGATGGTACAGGTTTCCCCTGACAAGGTGCCCGGCACCACTATCCTCGATTACATCTGCCCGGACCACCGTATGGAGATCGAAGAGGCACTGCGTGAGATTGTGAGGAGGGCATGCCGGATCCGGGTCCGTATCAGGCATGGATCTTCGTCCCTCCCTGTTCTGATCTCCATGAACCCCCTCTCCTCCGATGAGGATACGAAGATCAGCGTTGTCGTCACCGACCGAAGGAAAGACGATGCGCAGCTCAGGTTGCAGGGATGGATGCTCAATGCGGTCGGGGACGCAGTCATCGCGACCGACACCGATGAGAAGATCATCTACTGGAACGCGGCCGCGACGAAGACCTATGGCTGGAAACCGGATGAGATGATGGGGCACGTGTTTGCCGATGTTGCAACACCGGAGATCTCCAATGACGAAGCGCGGGAGATCGCGGCACGATTCATGAAGGGAGAGACATGGGCCGGGGAGTACTTCGTACGTCACCGGGACGGCCATGTGTTTCCCATCTATTCCCACGATGCCCCGGTCTTTGATGATGACGGCAAGCTCATCGCGATCATCCGTGCGAGCCACGACATCAGCGAACAAAAACGGGTGGAAAAAGAACTACGGAAGAGCGAGGAACGTTTCCATCTGGCACTCAGGAATGCACCGGTATCGGTAGCGATCCAGGATAAAAATCTGGTTTTCCAGTGGGCGTACTCCAAGGACACTCTCGGATCAGAATTGGTCAGGGGTAAGAGTGACATCGACCTCTACCCGCCGGAAGACGCGGCACAGTTGACCGGACTTAAGCGCAAGGTTCTTGAAACGGGGAAGAAAGTCAATGAGAAAATCTGGCTGAAGACAGGTGGCAGGCAATTGTATGTCGACCTGTATCTTGAACCCATGACGAACCAAGCCGGGCAGATCAACGGGATCGGGATTGCGATGGTCGATCTGACTGAACAAAAACGGGCAGATGATGCATTACGACAGAACGAGGAGAACCTTAACCGGGCGCATGAGCTGCTGGAGGCCGTAACAAAAGGAACCGATGTTATCATTGCGGTGCAGGACACGGACTTTCGGTATATTTTCTTCAACCAGACGTATAAGGAAGAGATTAAGCGACTCACCGGTAAGGATCTCACCTTAGGCGCCAGCATGATTGATCTCTACGCCGATATCCCCGGAGAGCAGAAAAGGACCATGGACGAGTGGCGCAGGGTACTGAGCGGGGAGTCGGTAAACCAGGTTATAGAATTCAACGAGGCCGGTAAACCCGGCAGGGTCTATCATGTACTCCACACTCCCCTACGGGATGCCCACGGGAATATTGTGGGTGCCGGAGAAGTCGCATTTGATGTAACCAAACAGGTACAGGTTGAGGAAAAGCTTCGTGAAACAAAGGAATATCTTGACAACCTTATCACCTACGCGAACGCCCCGATTATGGTTTGGGATCCGCAATTCCACATTACCCTGTTCAACCGTGCATTTGAACACCTTACGGGCAGGAAAGCGAAGGACGTCCTCGGACAGCCTGTGTATACGCTGCTTCCGGGGAAATGCGTGGATGAGGCGTTGGATCTTATCAAAAAGACCACGCTTGAAGGGGAACGATGGGACAGCGTGGAAATACCCATTCTCCACAAGAAGGGAGAGATCAGGACCGTACTCTGGAACTCGGCCTCCATTTTTGGAGTTGATGGGAAAACTATCGTTTCGACTATCGCGCAGGGGCAGGATATCACCGACCGGAAAAGGATAGAGGCCGAGTACAGGCTGCGGGCGGTGGGATATGCAAACATAAACGTGACGCTGAATGAGGAGATCAGGCAGAGAAAGTCAGCTGATACAATGCTTAAAAAAGCCCTGTCACTCCTCAGTGCATCTCTTGAATCAACAGCCGACGGCATCTATGTGGTTGACCCCCATGGTAACATCACCAGTTATAACCAGAATTTTATGAACCTGTGGAACATTACCCCGGATCTGCTGGCATCCGGAGAAAACGAGGGGGTAATAAAGTATGTCCTGCCGCAGCTCACGAATCCCGATGAATTTATTGCCAGCCTTAAAGATCTCGATTCCCATCCGGGACGCGAAAGCTTTGACATGATCGAATTTAAAGACGGGAAAATTATTGAACGCTATTCAAAACCCCAGAAAATCGGGAATACTGTGGTCGGCAGGGTCTGGAGTTTCCGGGACGTTACCGATCGCAAGCATGCAGAGGAAAAACTTGTTGCATCCGTACAGGAAAAGGAAGTGCTGCTTCGTGAGATCCACCACCGGGTCAAAAATAATCTTCAGCTGGTATCCGGCCTTCTTGATATGACCCGGATGCGTTCCACGGATGAAGCAACTACCGGCATATTGACCGATATGATGCTCAAGATCCAGACTATGGCACAGATCCATACCCGGCTCTATGAAAGTAAACAATTTGGGAGGATCAATATAACAGAACAGTGCAGGGACCAGGTAACTGCACTCGCAAATATTTACTCTCATAAGGGGCACGAGATCAACTGCGAGCTTAATTCCCCGGAGGTATTTCTCCCGGTAGACCTGGCCTTGCCCTGCGCACTCGTCGTCAATGAACTCCTCTCGAACGCGTATAAACATGCCTTTGTTGGGCGAAAAAAAGGGACTATTAAGATTTCTGTCGTGCAGGAAGACGGGAAGATCCATATTGCCGTCCTCGATAACGGTGTCGGGATACCGGAGAATTTTGATATCTATCATTCCAACAGTCTCGGACTTAAACTGATCAGGACACTGGTGCAGCACCAGTTGAAGGGAACACTCATGATAAACAGCCAGCATGGAACTGAAATTATTGTCGAATTTCCCAACATTCCCGGAGGTACATAACTATGTCAAAAATACTCGTGGTTGATGATGAAGCGATCATTACGCTGCAGCTCGAAGAACGTTTGAGCGCAATGGGATATACCGTTGCAGGCATGGTGGCCTCTGGTGAAGAGGCTGTCGATAAGGCACGAAGTCTCCATCCTGACCTTGTGCTGATGGATATCGTGATGCCAGGCAGGATGAATGGTATTGAAGCAGCAAAAATCATCACGAATGAACTGGATATCCCGGTTGTTTTTGTTACTTCGTATGCTGACGATACCATCATTGAAAAAGCAAAAAGTGTCAGGCCCTATGGGTATATCGTAAAACCGTTCAATGAACTGGAAATAAAAGCCGCCATCGAAGTGGCACTATTCCGGAAAGCGACAGAACTTGAGGAGCAGAAATTAAAAAAATCGGCACAGGAGAAAAGTATACAGGAGACCGAAGCCGGCACTCTGGCACAGGAGGGTCTTACCTATCTCGATTTACCGGAAATAAAAACCGTTCTTTTAAAAGATATCTTCACCGATATCGTTCTCTTCCTCTACACAGACCAGGTCGCAAAAGAACCAATATTTAAATTTTCACTGGAGGAGGGCATAAAAAAGGGAGGACGCAACCTGTTTGCCTATTCCCAGTCAAATCTCCCGAAATATTTCCCAAAGGAGATCCAGAAAAAGGAACTGTACACCCACCGGATAAAACGAAACGAAGTTTTTGCCCTGCTGCCGATCCTTGAAAAGTGTACCGAATCCCTGCTGGATGCAGGTACACCGGCTTCGCTGCAAATCCTGCTTGATTTTTCTGAAACCGAGGAGTTCGATGATATCCTCGCAATCCGGAAATTACTTCTTACCAAAAAGGAGAACGGGCTTCCCGTTTCCGGGATCGTTGCCCTGAATATCGGAAAAATCGATCATACCCGGATAAAAATCCTGGCTGAGGGCATCCCCAAGATCATCGTGTCTACCGGGAAAGAAACGACGCTTTCGTTTGCCCATCATACATTTCCGGCCGAATCCGTTTCTGTTGTTCCCCAGTCAACCATCGACGATGTCGTGAAAAAGTCACTGGAACCGGTGGTCCTTTCACTTCTCGATAAACCGATTTCAGGGTATGATATCGTTCATGAGATCCATAACCGGTACAAGGTGCTCATTCCGCAGGCACGGGTGTACACCCTCCTCCATGATCTTATGGAGGACGGGTACCTTGAGATCAGGGTTTCAGGAAAATCCAAATTGTATTGTCCTACAGAAACTGGAAAAAAGCACATCAGCCAGAAACTCAACGACTTCAAACTGGTGTTCCAGCATATTTTAGTTGGCGGAAGTGGAACAAACGCGGGTGTGAATAATAAAAAAGTATGAGGGGGAGTTTATTAAAGACCACAATGAACGAAAAAGGTGGTGCCCGGGGTCCGGGACATCCTGAATTGCAGAGTAACCTATCCCTCTGGTTGTCCACCCAACATTTTCAACCAACGGTTTTCATAGTTCCGGTGCGAACCGATCGGTTCATGCAGTTTTCTCCAGAACCAGTACTTTTCTGAATTGTCCTCCATGAACCCTGGATTATCCCTCCCCTGGTGAGGTAAAACCACCCTGCCATCCGACACACAGTCCCGCCCCATCAATCCGGGGCTGAAACGGGCGTTTTTTCCCATCAGGGCCCGGTGGTGAACACAAAAACAGGCCTCATTTGTTCGCCGCGGAAATTATCTCCGCGATTTGTGGCGAAAATCAAAAACCGGACAAATTGCAGGGAGTTATATATCCCCTTTAGCGGTGTTCTGGGAGGGGTGTTTTTTTGGTCGACCGGTTGATGGTCTGGTACCCGATCAGGCCCCCGGGATTCTATAGGGGCCCGAATCCGGATTGGGGGTGTACTGGAAAATGAGAAAAAGGGGGGGTTCCGGTTTCTACGTAACCGGTACCGGTTTTTTGGGGCTATGAATCCAATCTGAAATGTGTGAAGTACTAACAACAAAAAACGAAACAAGAATTGTAAAATCCAGTCTGCTTTATCTGCTTTCACAAAGTAGTAGCCATCAGGTAAAGTGTTACCTGTGGAAGGTGGGGTGTCATATTTGGGAAAAAGAAATCTTGAGAAAAAATGTCTCATTTAACCGTGTGGTGGCCGCCTGACAAGAACCGGCACAATGCCACGCGTGTATGTGCATCATGTGGAATCCCAAGACATCGGGAACGGGGATTTCACATGCTGACATCCGCAGAAAAATTTCCTCTAAAATAACATCTAACGTAATAATACATGGAACAGCTCCGTACATCAGGTTCACAAACGATGCCAGCACTGGAACATCTCACATGACCGGACCAATAAAAACCATCGAACCAGTGACAACTCTTTTTGATGACGGAAAATTCCTCCGCATCATTACAGAACTGCCCGGCATCGCCGAGGAGAAGATCAGGGTCGATCTTGAAAATTCCTCAACCATGGTTACCATTCTTGCAGCTGATACCGTGGTGCAGTACAAAAAAGTTATCACCGTCCCCTGCGACGTAAAATTCAGCAAGAAACGGTTTTCCGACGGGATCCTTGAACTAATCCTGGAAAAAAACTAATCCTGGTATTCTCTTCTATCAGGGCGATACAGTCCCCCTTTTAAAAACAGCAGATACGTTGTTTCTAAATTTTGCTCTAAAATCTGGTTCCTGACAACGATCCTATATCCTGAGCCGCCATCAAGGAGCAACATCAAGGAGTATAAACATGACACGTTTGAAAAAAAGCGGGGGAAAACATTTCTCCCTTGTTTTAACCGTAGCATTGATCTGCCTGATGGCAGCCGTGCTAGTTCCCGGCGTAATGGGCGCTGGACCCACCCCTTCTACTCTTGGAGGGGCCGCGAATTTCTCGATTCTGACAGGCACAGGCATCACGGACTCCGCATTCTCATCTGTAATAACGGGGAACATCGGTTCTAGTGGTATCACTGCAGCTTCGATGAATGATGTAGAATGCAGCCAATTACCCGGATATTACGTATTCGGTGATGCAGATGGAACTTATACCGGTGGCGCATGTTATGCGACAGGTGACACTACCACAGCAGCAGCAGCGCTTGCCGATATGAAGACCGCTTATACTAATGACAATGGACTAACCCCCGCAGTTCTGGGAGTTTTCCTTGACAATGGAACTCTTTCAACTGGATCTTCCGAGATTGGTGGGCAGACACTCGAGCCCGGTCTTTATACGTTTTCAACGGCTCATCCAGATGTGACATTAACGGGAGATGTCACCCTTGCGGGAACGTCTAGCGATGTATGGATCTTCCAGATCCCCGGAACTTTCACTGTCGCCTCTGGTGGCAGTCCCTCCGGTGGTGCGCACGTTCTCCTCACTGGCGGAGCAGTGCCAAAGAACGTCTACTGGGTGGTCGGCGGACAGACGGAACTGGGAACGTACTCTACGGTCAATGGAACTATCCTTGACGGAACGAGTATTGCACTCGATACCGGTGCAACCTTAAACGGCAGGGCACTGGCGCAGGCCGCGGTTACCCTGGACGCGAATACCGTGATCAACCCGACGGCATCGGCTCCGGCACCGGTAACCCTGAGCAGCATTGCAATCACAGCCAATGCAACCAAGTTGGCCTACACCGTTGGCGACACGCTGAACATCTCCGGCCTTCAAGTGACCGGGACATACAGTGACTCGACAACCCAAGTGGAAACTATAACCGCGGCGGATGTGACCGGCTTTAGCAGTACAACCGCTACCCCGTCCGAAACTCTGACCATTAACTATGGCGGCAAGACAACGACCTACGATATATCGGTCGCAGCAGCCCCGGCGACCCTGAGCAGCATTGCAATCACAGCCAATGCAACCAAGTTGGCCTACACCATTGGCGACACGCTGAACATCACCGGTCTGGAAGTGACCGGGACATACAGTGACTCGACAACCCAAGTGGAAACTATAACCGCGGCGGATGTGACCGGCTTTAGCAGTACAAGCGCTATCCCGTCCGAGACTTTGACCATCAACTATGGTGGCAAGACAACGACCTACGATATATCGGTCGCAGCAGCCTCGGCGACCCTGAGCAGCATTGCAATCACAGCCAATGCAACCAAGTTGGCCTACACCGTTGGCGACACGCTGAACATCTCCGGCCTTGAAGTGACCGGGACATACAGTGACTCGACAACTCAGGTGGAAACTATAACCACGGCAGATGTGACCGGCTTTAGCAGTACAAGCGCTATCCCGTCCGAGACTTTGACCATCAACTATAGCGGCAAGACAACGACCTACGACATATCGGTCGCGGCAGCCCCCAGTAACGGTGGCGCAACAGCCATAAATCTTGGAACGGCCGGTAATTTTGCGATTCTCGCAAAGACCGGGATCTCGACCACAACAGGCACTTCAATTGTCGGGGATATTGGCGTGAGCCCGGCCGCTGCGACGTACATAACCGGATTCGGCCTCGTCGCGGATGCCTCGAACCAGTTTTCGACATCGTCTCTGGTGACAGGAGATGCATATGCAGCTAACTATGCGCCTCCAACGCCAGCTACCATGACGACCGCTGTAAGCGACATGCAGACAGCGTACACTGATGGCGCCGGACGAGCGCCCAATGCAACCGAACTTGGCGCCGGAAATATCGGCGGGATGACCCTCGCCCCCGGTGTCTACAAATGGAGTACCGGTGTGACAATCCCGACGGACGTAACCCTCTCGGGCGGCCCGAATGATATCTGGATCTTCGAGATCGCACAAAATCTCGATGTCGCCTCTGGTGGCAGTCCCTCCGGTGGTGCGCATGTTCTCCTCACTGGAGGAGCAGTGCCAGAGAACGTCTACTGGGTAGTCGCTGGCCAGACAACACTTGGAACATACTCTACGTTAAACGGAACTATCCTTGATCAGACAGCAATTGTGCTCAACACTGGTGCAACATTAAACGGCAGGGCACTGGCACAATCAGCGGTTACCTTGGACGCAAATGTCGTGACCAACCCGACAGCGGCTACAGCAATAGCCCCGACAGCAGGTTTCACGTATACTCCGGCAAGCGGGACAATGCCTCTTGTTGTTACCTTCAACGATACTTCAGCACCCGCGGCTCAGATAACCAGCCGGCTATGGGACTTTGGCGATGGAAATACCTCGACCAGCACGAACCCGGTGTTTACTTACAATATCCCGGGAACGTACACCGTCAAACTGACGGTTACTGGTCCGGGTGGGAGTGATTCAAAGACTGTATCCGACGCTGTCAATGTGATTGCGCCGGGCGTTGCAACGGGATCAGGTACCAACACGACAGCCGCGATCAGTTCAGGAGCAACGACAACTCTTGACTTCTCAACGACAGCCGGTACTACTCTCACCTTCACTACAAACAACAGCGTAGATGCAGGCACACCGGTCACCGTGACTGAGTATACCAGCCCGCCGGTCGCAGGAATGCCACTGCCGACAATCGCTGCAGCAGGCCAATACATCACCATCGATGCACCGGGGCTGGAATCTAACGTCAGCTCGGTGATCATCAACATGCATTATACCCTGCCCCTCCCGGCAGGCGTCACCGAAGCAAACCTCGTAATCGAGTACTTCAACCCGGTGACGAACACCTGGACAGCGCTCCCGAGCACCGTTGATACCACGACCCAAATCGTATCCGCAACATCCACGCACTTTAGCACCTACGGACTGTTCTCATCCCCGGCCGGAAGCGGTGGCGCTTCAGCTGTGGATCTTGGAACAGCCAGTAACTTCGTTATCCTCGCACAAACCGGAATCTCGACCACTGCAGGCACTTCAATTGTCGGTAATATTGGTGTGAGCCCGGCAGCTGCGACCTACATAACAGGATTTGGTCTGATTCTGGATACTGCTGGTACGCCCCCAGGTCAATTCTCGACCTCGTCTCTGGTTACAGGCAATGTATATGCAGCAGATTATGCGGTTCCTACGCCAGCTACTATGACGACCGCAATAAGCGACATGCAGACAGCGTACACTACTGCAAACGGGCAAGCGGCCGGTGTCACTGAACTGGGCGCCGGAAATATCGGCGGGCTGATCCTCGCCCCCGGTGTCTACAAATGGAGTACCGGCGTGACCGTCCCAACCGATGTCACTCTGGACGCCCAAGGAAACTCGAGTGCAGTCTGGGTCTTCCAGATAGCACAGAATCTCGTTACCAGCTCGAATACGCACGTTATCCTCACTGGCGGTGCTCAGGCACAGAATGTCTACTGGATAGTAGCTGGCCAGACCACTCTGGGAACGTACTCTGTGTTCAATGGAAATGTTCTGGACCAGACAGCAATTGTGATTCAGACCGGCGCAACCTTAAACGGCAGGGCACTTGCACAATCAGCGGTTACCCTGGACGCGAATACAGTAACGATCGCCCTGACACCCACCCCCTCCCCGACGTCAGCCCCCAGTGGTGGCAGCAGCAGCGGCAGCAATGACGACGGTATGTACAGTGGCAGCTCGAGCAGCGGTGGTTCTTCAGGAGGCAGCAGCGGTGCAGGCATCGTTTCCTCCAACCAGCTGGCACCTGTTCAGGCTCCTGTTGTGTCGGTGAATAATCCGTCAACAGCAGCACCCGCAACTGGCGCAACTGGCCAGCTTGCACCTACCCAGACTCCAGTGGCAACGACAACGCAGGCAACAGCAGCACCCGGCGGCCTGTCCCTCATGGGAATTGCCGGCATCGTAGCACTGATTGCAATAATCGGTGTGGCACTGCTGATATTCCTCCGGAGGAACCCGTAAAAAGAGTAACACCTCTCCACACACCCCTTTTTTATGAGATCTTGTGGTATCACACCTTCGCGTTCAACCCGGTGCACTATAATGCACTACCGGGTTGTCACGCTGAAATGCCGGATTAACTGTATCCGGGAACAGATTCACAACAAAGGAACATCCCCAAGTAACAGAGAAAATATGGTTAATGAGGCCTGGAACGGTTCGGTTGAAACCCCCGAATGGATCTGGAGAGATAAGAACTCACATAATGTATAAATCCCCATGAACCAAGTGAACGCGTACTATGAAACATCGCCGGCAGATCCTGATACTGTGTATTATTTTTGGAATCGGGATCGTAGCGATACTCGCAGGAATCGTGACGTACATCAATGCCGGTGCCCCGACAATGACAACATCTGCTGAACAATTCCAGCATTCACCCACGGGACAATCAGCCCCGGGCGAAACTACGTCAACGGGTATTCCTGGATATAGTCTTTCGCTGTCAACCTTCGATGTGTCGACGGGGGAACCTCTTGGAGACGTTTCTGTGTATCTTGATGGCGGGTATGAAGATTCCACCTCTTCACAGGGGATGGTTGGGATCCTGAATATCAGCCAGGTATCTGAAGGCCAGCACACAATACGGGTTGCAAAATCCGGTTATGTGGACTTCACTCAAAGCGTTGTCGTTCCTTCTGCTTCACCGGTCAAAATCGGACTTCAGGGACAACTTCTCAGCACGGTCCAGGAAACCGGCACCCATGATACAAAGATCAATATTGTGTTTGTACCTTCGGGCACAACATACGACAGTGTCGAACAAAAGAAGATCAATACGACCGAGTACGTCACAAACCGAAGTGCATTTGTCACCGATGTCTACGGAATGGTTAATGAATCCCTCTTCACATTGGACACGATTACTGACAAAACAGATCCGATACCTGCCGATTACCGGGACCGTTTCAATATCTATTATTATTATGATCCTTCCCAGTTCGCTGACGCATTTAACGGGTGTGCAGGAACGGTCCCGGAGAAATTCTGGGATGCCGTGCCTTTTGCAGATGTCGTTGTAATCCTGTATCCTACGTACTATGGCCGTGATACCGGGCCACCGGATGAGCCAAACGGTTGTGTCAATCCCGGGACGGGCAGGACCTGGATGAAAACCCCGGCAGATCAGAAAGTTCTTTTCCTGCACGAGACCGGACACGCAGTTTTCGGCCTCATCGATACCTACTGCGGCAACACGTTGTACTGGCAGAATGATCCCGATCCGAATGTGTGGTCAAGTCAGGAAAACTGCGTGAATGATGCAATAAATAATTCGCGGGACCCTTCGGCATGCCGGCAGATCCAAGGAACCAGCCAGACCTGCACAAAACCGTTCTGGCGATGGGACCCTGATCCGGATATTATGCACGAAGGATATTCTGGCAAATTCGGGAGGGCCTCAACCCTCCGGATTACCAATATTCTGAATAATCCCAATGCATGGGAGAGTAAAATATGAAACTTTTATCCGGAGTCACTATTATCTTCATTTGTCTTGTCCTGATTGGTTTCACCGGCGTTGTTACAGCTGATCCTGCCCAGTACGACAAAAGCGTCAGCGTCAACATGCATATCGACAATGGGATAATTACGACAAAATCCACGGAAATCTATTACGGCTCTGCCCCGCACCTGTTCCCGTTGCAGGGAAGTTTCGAAGGGAAACTGATAGCTGCCGATGGATCGATCGTAAAAACATTTAGTGTTTGGGACCCCCGGATCCAGTTTGGGGATACTATTGTTAATGATTCAAACTATCCCCTGATCCAGGGTATTATAGATCGTCAGAACTCAGCAGATTTTGTTGTCATCTTCCCGTTCGATCGGAATGTTACCGAATTCAGGTTGTATGATTCCGCCGAGGGAACGCTCCTCACTTCAGTAAACTTAAAACCACAGGTGGACTCATTCTTTGCGTCATACCCCAAAGATCCTGATAATCCCGCGTTATCCGGGTCAGGGATTACGGCAATGGGAAATACCCCCGGGTCCGGTACACCGGCTCCCGTTGCAACGTCATCCGGGCAACTTAGTGGTCTTATAGGCATTGGATCCGGTGCTGTAATGCTCATGATCGGGGCATTTGCTTCTGTCCGCTCTGTCCGGTTCTGGCGGGCAAAACCAAAAAGTGTTCTCATTGTCGATGACAACGCCGATATCCTCGCAGTGATCGCCAGTATGCTCAAGAATGGGGGCGGATATGCCACCCGGGCTGCTGACAGTGGCGCGGAGTGTCTCAAGGAACTTGAATTAGCAGTTCCCGACCTTATCCTGCTTGACATCGGGATGGAACCGATGGACGGGTGGGAAACCCTCAAAAGGATCAAGAAAAATCCGGCGACCAAAAACATCCCGGTCATCATGCTCACAGGACTGCGGCTCACACCAAAGGATGTCGAAGATTACGGTATATGCATAGAAGATTACGTTGTGAAACCGGTAACCTCTGACGATTTGAACGATGCCATAACGCATGTATTTGCCCGAAGGCAGATGATCAGGGAGAAAATTGCCGCGGCAAAGGGAGCTGCTATCGACCGGAATGAACTCTGTGAATGCGCCCGTCTTACCCGGGTTGTTGACGTCAATAAACGATTATGGGCTCTCCTTGTCAGGACCTATCACCCGGATACCGACACAACAGTTTCCGGGAGCGAGATAGCACTCGCCATAAAGAATACGGAACGGAAGATCCGGGATCAGGAGCAACGGCTCGAAAAAATCCGGCATGACCTTGGTTCCCGTGTAAGATGGTGAGATCTCTATTCTCTTTTAAAAAACCGATCGGGGATCCATCCTCAAGATACCTTTAATGATTCAATACAATACTTGATCAGCTCTGTCATCCGTTCTTTTCATTCCTCCGAGCATCCTGATGCCATCGGGAACCCGCGACCGCAAAGGATTTTTCCCTCATGGAAATTGAGAGACCCACCAAATGTCTCTATGATTCTAAAAATTTTCATTTGCTGTTCTCATTGCAATAAATGCTGCAATAACTGCAATACCCGGGCGAGTATATCCGCCGGGCCGGCATTAATGACGACAGTCAAGGAGCAGAGCATATAGTATGGAAAAAATCTGGATTCAATTCAATGATGCCGATTATCAGATATACCATAATTATTGCCTCCGCTACTATACGATCAACGATACCACGAGAAAACGATCGATTCATTTGTTTCTTGAGTTATTTGAAAAAGATATGCTCCCTGTTAAGGAACATGACCTCAACAATGTTTTTCTCTTTTTTTCGAAAAAATGTGACGAGGCATATGCTGAACATAACCTTTTTGGGAAAATCAACCCTTCAACAGATCTTCCCCGACTCGAGGTTTGCGGAGATCTCCTGTCCCTTATTTCAGATTTTGAGAAAATATACCATCTCATCCAGAAAACAGGAGTGGAACCAAATTATCTGTTGGTATTAGCCACGTTTTCAAAGATTATCGAAGAAGAGAGAACCGCCTATATTTCTGCGGTCAATGAACAGGACCGGAAAAAAATAGAATTATGTGTACCTAGTATCACGGAAATTATCAGGACACGATTGGGTTCGGGTGCCGGGTGGGAATCCGTTCTTTATGAATTAATACGTGTCGTGCGAATGTTTAATCAGGCCTCTCCCCATCAGAAAATTGACCGGAATTGTATTTTTCTCCTTGGATCTGCAGTGGTCTCTCATTTTTATGCCGATATAGGGTACGGTGAAATCCAATCGACACTCGAAAGATATTTCGAAGAAAGTGAACTTGCAGAGTTCGAATCTCTTTTAGACAACACACCGTATTTACCGGATAATGATACGGATTATGATTTAAATGACTATGTCATTTTCGAAGCGCTGAAGTCGATCTCCACGAGCGACAGAGATACAGGACATCCTGACTTAGTTTCAAACCCCGGACTTCTCAAAATTGCCGATATTCTCCCGGCTACCCCTCGAAATTCAGAAGCGATCACCCGTTCAAAACAGACATTTCCACCGTCTTTTGTTAAAAGACAGGAAAAGTACTCCGGCAGATTTGATGTTAATGTAAGCGATACATCAAAAAGTCTCGTATTTTCAGCGGAAAAAAGGAACACTCCTCTCTCAAGCATGCATGTGAAGCCCGCGATAATTCAATATTCTATCTTATCCATGGCTTTAATCATTTTTATCCTGTTTGCCATCACCATCGGGCCCGCATCCGGAATCTGGAATCCGGTAAAATCCATAGCCAATACCAGTATGGGAGCCCCCAGTAATGGATCCAATCCGGCAGATCTTCAGAACAATTCCTCCTTGCCTGCAAAATATAATCCTGTAGTCGCGGTTGTAGCCAAAAAGACTATACCCGTGCAGTCTTTGACAAGCAAAACGGCGGTATCTTCTGCGGGTACTAATACTGGTACGGTACAGTCTCCTGCAAACAAAACGGCGGCATCTTCTGCAGATGCCAAAAAGCTTTTCATGAGCATCGCATTTGGTCCCAATAACGTCGTAATAAAAAAATCCGCAGTAAATCGCATAAGTCTGTCCATTTCTGGGGATTGCGATGATAATGACACCGCAACAATAGAACAGTTCAAGGCCAAGTTCAATAATTATTCATACACCAACAAATTCACATGGAATAAAAACACGCAAATGGCTACGATTAATGTGATGTTTTTACCTGAATCCTCATTGGAAAATGTTGAAAATTCTGCGGTTGACACAGTAATTTCCACAGATCCAAATACGGGTGTCATAGATTATATTCAGAGTACCGTTACGACTCCGTATTCTACGGTTGAAACCTTATATATTAATTCTGATTTTACCGGTGACGAGCGAACACACTGGACGTTACGGGGTTTATTGTCTGAATTAGGTTTTTGGGGAGAAACTGCGGATTATCCGGACAGTATTTTCTACTCTGGATCTGATACATCCGCACAGTTGAGTGATATCGACTGGAAAGCGGTAACGTTAATGTACGGTAGCAAAATAACCCCGGGGATGTCTTTTGATCGTGTGAAATCGTTGCTCATGATGTAATACGAAATAAACTTCTGGATGAATAAACGCACCAGAACCTTTTTCTTTACAATTCCTATTGGCATGGTTTAAATCCTTACGTTCGGGTCATCAGGCACACCATTGCACGGGTCCGGCGTGCTTCCCTCTGGCGTTTCGTGATCCCCCCCGGGCAAGTACCTTTCTTTATCTGGTAAACGAATGACACGATATTTTTCAGATTTAATCAATAATCCAACCGGCGGCCTGTCTATCGAACACACCGGCACATTTCATAATCCTTCTGGAAGTTCATACGAATCATCAGGGCTATACAAAAAACAAACAACTCTCCGTGTCCTGTAAACATCGCGATATGGTTTTCGGGAGAAGACCGGAGTAAAATTGTCCGCGACTGTATAGATTATGCATCTGATATCAGCCGGTTTTTTTGGGAAATATCGCAAAAACAGGGATATCCGCGACGGTGGTTACGATAAGGTAAGACTTTTCCGGTTCACGGCTTTAAGAATTCCAAGACCGGTTCGTCGAGTGTGCTGACATTTCCTGTCGTAATTATCTGGACATGCGAGCCGGTCACGTTCGTGTAGGCTTCAGTATAGAGTTCCCTGAAGGTGATGTTCGGGTTTTCCTGGATAAGGTTCACAGTTTCTGATGTAAATTCATCCGAAATCCATTGTTTGATATCGATATCGTAGGTCGCGGCAAACGAGGGCTCGGTACTGGAGGCTCCCGTAAGGTAGATGATACCCGGCGCCGTTACATTCGTGGCAATACTCTTGCCAAAACAGGTATCGTCCAGGAAAACGAGCTGCCGGTATTTCTGTTCCTGGCTCATCGCATTCGTTACGCTGGTAAAATCATCCGTGGTAAAGAGATCGTCGTTCCAGAAGTCGATCGTTCCCGGATCGCCATGGCCGACGATATAGATGAACACATCGGTATTCGCGTTGCTATCCAGTACCACCGGTGTTGAATCGGTTTTTGTACCTGTCAGGACATTTTTGAGCGTGGCAGCGGTCACCTGCGAACCGGAATAATCTACATTGGCCCCGATCCGGATATTCGGACCCTGGGGGACATGGTGGACATTTCCCTGGATGGGATTTTCCGGAAGGGTAGGGATATCGTCATACAGCATGAGGATGATGTGGTCTTCAGGGACCCCGTTATCACGGAGCAGGGAATACAGGGTAAGCCCGTCTGCCTGGTGCCGGTAATTAATCCATCCATCTGTAGGCGCAATTATGACTGCCTTAAAATCTGTTTTTGTGAGAAAAGGGACATTTTTCCCCGCCGCTTGGGGTGCTGATGAGATCCCGCTGTTGGAGGGGGGGCTCGGGGACTGGTTCCGGGTAACAGACTCGTCGTTTGCGCTCGCGTTTGCGAGAAGAGGATCGTTTTTCCCCGCCGCTTGGGGTGCTGATGAAATCCCACTGTTCGAGGGAGGGCTTGGCGGGGACTGGTCCCGGGCAACCGATACACCGTTTGCGCTCGCGTTTGCGAGGAGAGGATTGTTTTTCCCATCCGCTTGGTGTACTGACGAGATCCCGCTATTGGATGGAATGTTCTGGGGCGGTATCGTTGGCCGGCTCCGGGCAATCGACGCACCATTCGCGCTCGCGTTTGCCAAAAACACTCCGATCGTCTGGAAATCCCCGTCCCTGATGACCCAGTGGGAATAATAGGTCGTCAGCGGGTCTACGCCAACCTCCTTGTCAAAGACAAGCGGTCCGCTTGCTCCGCTGATCCTGGGGGTCTGTCCACTTTCGATCGCAAGAAGATTCCCGTGGACTGCCTGTGCATCCCAGCCGGATGAAGTACCGTTGCCGGACACCACGTTCCGTATCGAAGCGGCAATGGATTCAGAGGGGACCGCATCCTGCCGGGCCGAAGTATACGCGGCAAGCAGAAGGGTATCGTACGTTGTCGCTGCAAAGTCGTTTGGGGCATGGCCGGTTTTCACCTCATATGAATCTGAGAATCCGGAGGATGGATCTGCGGTGGGCGATGTGCCCTCGATTCCTTCAGCTGCAGACCCAAGCGAGCTGATAAGCGCCGGGGAGGTAGTCGCGTCGGTAAGGAAGAGTTTTGCCGGTTTGCCTGACCTGTCAATCGCCCGTTTTATCGTAGCTGCATCGGATGGATTGTCGCAGGCCGCAATGATATACTCAGGATCTGATTTCAGGGCGTTTGCAACATCCGTGTTGAGCGTGCTGCTCGCCGGGTCAAACTGCTGTATCGAGACGAGATCGAGGCCGTCTTCTATCGCAAAGAACCCGCTCCAGTCATAGAATGTCTCACCGTACGTGGTGTTTGCAGCAAGGAGGGCAACGCGGTGAGCTCCTTTTTGAGTTATGATGTTCATGATCACGTGAACCTGTGCCGCATCGCTCTGCGTAGTCCGCCAGAAGTATCCCTGGTTTCCGAATGCAAGAGTAATACTACCAGCGGTGGCCGACGGACTGATAAGGAGTTTTTTCTTTTTGATAAATTCCGGGGCAAGTGCGTAGACCTCGTCACTGGTCCGGGGCCCGATAACGATCTGTATAGAATCGTCCGTAAGAAGTTCTTCGGCCATCTGTGTGGTGTTGCCCGTACCGGTGTCCATGTATACAAGTTCGACCTGCCGCCCACCGATGCCACCCTGCTGGTTGACAGTATCTTTTGCCCATTCGAGCGGTTCTTTGATGTCGACGCCACCGGTGATAGGAAGGAGGACACCGATCCGGACTGGAGTACGTGCTTGCAGAATCGTATATCCGGTCCAGGCTACGGCTGCGATAATGAATACGACAAGAGCAATAAGCAAGAACTTCAGCCAGCGTTTTTTTTGTTTGATGTGTATCACCGCGTTTCAGGGTCCAAAGAGCCGGACTTCCGGTACACGTGTTTTGTGGCTCCCGGTTTTTGCGGCCCCCGATTAAGCGTATCTCTCTTTATGGAAGATGATAACTCTGACTGGATTTTACAAATCTTGGTTTGATGTTCATTCAAAGCGGGGATTGACCCATAAAAATAGAGTGAGATTAAATCGATCCGCCGGTGATGGGTGGGCATCACCTTTTCTTTCAAGTGCGTTTTGATTAAACCCCCCTTAAGATCAGCTCAATCTTGTTCATTGTTTAGAGCCAATGAAATTTACATTCACCTCGGTCAGGGCACCGTATTATCGATCAGGGTAACCGCGGTCTCTCTATATGTGGAAAGGGGATTATAGGGTGGAAGGTATACAAGCGGTTCTGGTTACTGATTGCAAACCACCGGGAGCTGGAACGGTGTGTGTCCCTGACCTGTTAAAGGGAGGAGCCGGCCTCAGGCAAGATATTCCTCTGGTAATCTGTTCCCTCAGCATGATCCTTTTCACACACAAAGGTAATGAGTTATAAGGCCGGGCATCAGGTGTGAACTACTATAGATACAAAATTTTAACGAGAGTGCCCGCTGGCGAACGCTTAAATAACGGCCGCGGCATCGGGCCCGGATAGTTCGATGAAGTGCAGGGATGTCCGCATCCCGCAGGTGGAATTTCATGGACGTAAAGAATACCGAAGATGCAGAGGAAGAACTCAGAGAGGACGTTATGAGACTTGGCAAGGGCGCCCGGGGCTTCGAAGAAGAATTCGTTGAGTTCCTGAAAAAAAATCAGGTTATCGGTCTTGCTGTCGCATTTATCATCGGGACCGCAGCAACGGCGCTGGTCACGGCGCTGGTAAAGGATATCGTCATGCCGGTAGTTGGTGTCATTCTCCCTGGCGGGAACTGGCAGACTGCACTCCTTCCGGTCGGGCCGATCAATTTTATGGCTGGTGACTTTGTCGGTGCCATGATCAATTTCATCATTATTGCGCTGGTGGTGTTCATGCTCGTGAAATATATCATGAAGGCAGACATGTCAAAAAAAGCCTGATCTTCCCGTTTTAAAACAGGGAACACACTCCCGTTTTCATTCCCGGACTTGTAATCATCACAGCTAATAAATAGCGTCCGGTACCCTATGCTCCCATGGAAAAACCATGCCGAAACCAGAAGAAGATACAATAATTACAGTTCTCGTCTTCCTTGACCCGCAGAAAAAAAGTGCAGCACAGCCCGCAACGCCATATTCCGCACAGGATACAACCACCTCCCTGAAAAATGCAGCCGTAATAGGGCGAAACGGTATTATGGCGTATGGTAAAGACGAGCCGACACCTGCCGGTATCATCCAGAATCCCATCCCTGCGATCCCCGATGCCTCGTTCATTTTCGGTACCGGTAAAAAGATTGCGAACGTGCGTCGGTCCGGTATGACGGGGGATACGCGGGGTGGCTGTCAAAACCCCATGTCATTCACGGTGCATGCAGGTATGATGACTGCACAAACGGAGACTTTGGTATGAGCACTGCAAAATATATCCGCTGGTTTGCGGAGATCAGGAATGAAGATGTCGCGAGCGTCGGGGGCAAGAACGCCTCGCTTGGCGAGATGTACCAGGACCTCACAAAGGTCGGTGTGAAAATTCCCAACGGGTTTGCCATCACCGCTGACGCGTACTGGCGGGTTGTGAAAACGGGTGGTGTTCTCGACGGGATCAGGGATACCCTGGCCGATCTCGATAAGACCAGCCTTGCCAATCTGGAAGGACGGGGAAAAAAAGTACGGGACCTGATCCTCGGTGCCGGTATACCCGACGATATCTGGAACGAGGTCAGCGCGGCCTACGACAAACTCTGTGAAGAATACGGCCCGGATACCGATGTTGCGGTCAGGAGCTCGGCTACCGCAGAAGACCTTCCCACCGCTTCATTTGCCGGCCAGCAGGAGACCTACCTGAACATACGGGGTTATCCTGCACTCAGGGAGGCCTGCAGCAAGTGTTTTGCATCCCTGTTCACCGACCGGGCGATATCCTACCGGATCGACCAGAACTTTGATCATTTCAAGGTCGCCCTCTCGATCGGGGTCATGAAGATGGTCCGCTCCGATATGGCTTCGAGCGGGGTGATTTTCACCCTGGACACCGAGACCGGGTTCCGGGATGTCGTCTTTGTCACCGGCTCGTACGGCCTTGGCGAGAACATCGTGCAGGGCGCCGTCAACCCGGATGAATTTTACGTCTTCAAGCCGACGCTGCGGACCGGGCATAGGGCCATTATCAGGAAAAACCTCGGCGATAAGAAGATCAAGATGATCTACGGGCAGGGGACGTCAAAGGTCCTCACAAGGAATGTGGACGTTCCTGAATCAGATGGCCGGCGTTTCTGTATCACGGATGACGAGATCCTCGAACTGGCACAGTACGCGATCAGGATCGAGGATCACTATTCAGAGAAAGCCCACCAGTCCGTCCCGATGGATATCGAATGGGCAAAGGACGGGATCACCGGGGAGTTGTTCATCGTACAGGCACGACCCGAGACCGTTCACTCACAGGAAGCGATGGACGTTCTTCTGACCTATCGCATGGAGCAGCGGGGCCCGGTGCTTGCGACGGGAAAGGGGGTCGGGGAAAAGATCGCGGCCGGCACGGCACGGGTGATCGCCGATGTGAGCCGCCTTGGCGAGTTCCGGCCCGGGGAGATCCTGATCGCTGACACAACAAACCCCGATTGGGAACCTGTCATGAAAACCGCATCAGCGATCGTTACCAACCGGGGGGGACGGACCTGCCATGCTGCAATCGTCAGCCGGGAACTCGGTGTCGCGGCAGTGGTCGGGACAAACGATGCGACGGAAAAGATCAGGACCGGACAGGCAGTCACCGTCAACTGCTCTGAGGGCGACGAGGGGATCGTGTATGACGGGATATTGCCGTTTTACGTCGAAAAAATATCCTTAAAAGACCTCAGGCGCCCGAAAACAAAGATCATGATGAACCTAGGGGAGCCTGACCAGGCCTTTGCCTTCTCGATGATCCCCAACAACGGCATCGGGCTTGCCCGGATGGAGTTTGTTATCAATACTTACATCAAAATCCACCCGATGGCGCTTGTCCACCCGGAAAAAGTCACCGATGAGACCGTGAAGGCAAAGATCGACGGACTTACCTATGGGTACGGGAACCCGGAAGAGTATTTTGTCGGGAAACTGTCGCAGGGCATCGGGACGATCGCGGCCGCCTTTTACCCGAAGCCGGTCGTCGTCCGGATGAGCGACTTTAAGACGAACGAGTACGCGGACCTCCTCGGGGGGAGTTATTTCGAACCGCAGGAGTCAAACCCGATGCTTGGCTTCCGCGGGGCGTCCCGGTACTACGATGAGAGGTACCGTGAAGGCTTTGCACTTGAATGCCGTGCGATGAAACGGGTAGTCGTGGAGATGGGTCTCGAAAACCTGGTCATCATGATCCCGTTCTGCCGGACTCTCGACGAGGGTGAAAAAGTGCTGGCTGAAATGGCGAAGAACGGGCTTGTGCGAGGCGAAAACGGTCTGAAGGTCTTTGTTATGTGCGAGATCCCGAACAACATCCTCCTTATCGATGAATTCAGTCGGTTGTTCGACGGGTTCTCGATCGGGTCAAACGACCTGACCCAGCTGACCCTCGGGGTCGATCGTGACTCCATGGTGGTTGCCCATGATTTCGACGAGCGCGACCCCGGTGTGATGAAATTCGTATCCATGGCGATACAGGGCGCACGGCGGAACGGGCGTCATTCCGGGCTCTGCGGGCAGGCGCCCAGCGATTACCCGGAGTTCGCCGAGTTCCTGGTCAGGGAAGGCATCGATTCGATATCCCTCAACCCGGATTCCGTGATGAAAATCACCCAGAAAGTTGTTGAAATGGAGGAACGTCTGGCAAAAGAGAGAACGAAATGAATGTTCCTGTAGCGTTACTCCGATCTCCTCACTTATGTCGGATTTATACGGATTTACAAAACCCTGTGACATTGTTTGAAAGATGCAATCGATATTGCGTTGTCCCGGCATACCGATCCTTGCCGGTGAGAGGTATACCCCGTTAATTTATCTTGTTTTTAAAAATATCCCTCCTTTTTAAAACAGCGCAGGTACATTGTTTCAAATTTTGTTCCAAAATTTGCTTTCTGGCGCAGATCCTATCTCCCAAGCCTGCAACTAGGCTGATTATCAAGGAGGTTGAAAATGTCAAGTTTGAAAAAAAGTGGAGGAAAACATTTCTCCCTTGTATTCAGTATAGCGTTACTCGTCCTGATGACAGCCGTGATAATCCCCGGCGTGATGGGATCTTCAGCAGCCGTAAATCTGGGATCGGCCGGCAATTATGCGATTCTATCAGAATCCGGAATCTCAACCACGGGAACCACATCAATTGTTGGAGATATTGGCGTAAGTCCAATCAATGCGACGGCCATAACGGGATTAGGACTCGTCATGGATCACTCGGGTCAGTTTTCGACATCGTCTCTGGTTAACGGGAAGGTATACGCAGCCGACTATGCGGGTTCTACCCCCGCTACGATGAATGCCGCTATAAGTGACATGGAAGCAGCGTATACTGATGCTCTTTCATGGTCACCCGGTGGTACCGAACTTGGCGCCGGGAATATCGGCGGTATGACCCTTGCCCCCGGTGTCTACAAATGGAGTACCGTTGTGTCAATCCCCACCGACGTCACCCTGTCAGGTGGCCCGAATGATGTCTGGATATTCCAGATAGCACAAGGTCTCGTTGTCAGCTCTGGCAAGCACGTAATTCTTAGTGGCGGAGCACAGGCAAAGAACGTCTACTGGGTGGTAGGCAGCCAGGCGACACTGGGAACAGGATCGGTATTCAATGGAAATATCCTGAGTAAAACAGCGACTGTTATAAAAACCGGTGCAACCTTAAACGGCAGAGCACTGGCACAGACCTCGGTTACCCTGGATGCGAACACCGTGACTAACCCTACTGCAACGGTAGCCCTCACTAACGGTGGCAGTGCAGCCCCCAGTAACAGCGGCTTTGCAACTGCCGTGAACCTTGGAACGGCCGGCAACTTCGTTATCCTGACAAAATCAGGAATCTCGACTACCGGAACCACGTCGATTGCTGGCAATGTTGGTACGAGCCCGGCCGCGGCGACGTACATAACCGGGTTTGGCCTCGTCATGGATCCCTCGAACCAGTTTGCGAAATCGTCTCTGGTTGTCGGAAATGTATATGCAGCTGACTATACGCCACCAACTCCGGCTACCATGACAATCGCAGTAAGCGACATGGAAACAGCATATACTGATGCAGCAGGCCGTGCTCCCGATGTAACAGAACTTGGCGCCGGGAATATTGGCGGTATGACTCTCGCCCCCGGTGTGTACAAATGGAGTACCGGTGTGACAATCCCCGCGGATGTCACCCTTGCGGGAAACTCAAATGACGTATGGATCTTCGAGATCGCACAAAATCTCGATATCAGCTCAGGTCAGCATGTTATTCTCAGTGGCGGCGCACAGGCCAAGAACGTCTACTGGGCAGTCGCTGGCCAGACGACGCTCGGAACAGGATCGGTATTCAATGGAATTATTCTGGATCAAACCGCGATTGTGGAAAAGACCGGTGCAACATTAAATGGCAAAGCACTGGCACAGACCGCGGTTACCCTTGATGCAAACACGGTGACCGATCCCGCAATGGGAATGTCAGCCCCCAGTAACAGCGGCTCTGCAACTGCCGTGAACCTTGGAACTGCCGGCAACTTCGTTATCCTGACAAAATCAGGAATCTCGACCACCGGAACCACGTCGATTGTTGGTAATGTTGGTGTGAGCCCGGCTGCAGCGACGTACATAACCGGGTTTGGCCTCGTTATGGATCCCTCAAACCAGTTTGCGAAATCGTCTCTGGTTGTCGGAAAGGTATATGCAGCTGACTATACGCCACCAACTCCGGCTACCATGACAATCGCAGTAAGCGACATGGAAACAGCATACACGGATGCAGCCGGCCGCGCTCCTGACGTCACCGAACTTGGCGCCGGGAATATTGGCGGTATGACTCTCGCCCCCGGTGTGTACAAGTGGAGTACCGGTGTGACAATCCCCACGGATGTCACCCTTGCGGGAAACTCAAATGACGTATGGATCTTCGAGATCGCACAAAATCTCGATTTCAGCTCAGGTCAGCATGTTATTCTCAGTGGCGGCGCACAGGCACAGAACGTCTACTGGGTAGTCGCTGGCCAGACAACTCTTGGAACAGGATCGGTATTCAATGGGATTATTCTGGATCAAACCGCGATTGTGGAAAAGACCGGTGCAGTATTATACGGCAGGGCACTGGCACAGACCGCAGTTACCCTTGACACAAACACAGTGATCGACCCCATAGCAACAGTGGCCCCCACGAACGGCGGCTCTGCAAAAGCAGTGAACCTTGGAACGGCCGGAAGCTTTGTTATCCTGACAAAATCAGGAATCTCAACCACCGGAACGACGTCAATTGTTGTCAATGTCGGCGTGAGCCCGGCCGCAGCGACGTATGTAACCGGGTTTGGCCTCGTCATGGACCCCTCGAACCAGTTTTCGACATCGTCTCTGATTAACGGGAGGGTATATGCAGCCGACTATACGCCACCAACGCCCGCTGCAATGACAACAGCAGTAAGCGCCATGGAAGCAGCATACACGGATGCAGCCGGCCGCGCTCCCGATGTCACCGAACTTGGCGCCGGGAATATCGGCGGAATGACTCTCGCCCCCGGTGTCTACAAATGGAGTACCGGTGTGACAATCCCCACCGATGTTACCCTTGCGGGAAACTCGAACGATGTATGGATTTTCGAGATCGCACAAAATCTCGATATCAGCTCAGGTCAGCACGTTACCCTCAGTGGCGGCGCACAGGCTAAAAACGTCTACTGGGTAGTCGCCGGCCAGACAACACTTGGAACAGGATCGGTGTTCAATGGAATTATTCTGGATCAAACCTCGATTGTGGAAAAGACCGGTGCAACATTAAATGGCAGAGCACTGGCACAGACTGCAGTTACGCTGGATGCAAATACGGTTACTGATCCCACAACTGGAATGTCAGCCCCCAGTAACAGCGGCTCAACTACAGCCGTGAACCTTGGAACGGCCGGTAATTTCGTTATCCTGACAAAATCAGGAATCTCAACCACCGGAACGACGTCAATTGTCGGCAATGTCGGCGTGAGCCCGGCCGCAGCGACGTATGTAACCGGGTTTGGCCTCGTTATGGATCCTTCGAACCAGTATTCGACATCTTCTCTGGTTAACGGGAAGGTATATGCAGCTGACTATGTGCCGCCAACTCCGGCTACCATGACAATCGCGATCAGCGACATGGAAGCAGCATATACTGATGCAGCCGGCCGTGCTCCCGGTGTTACCGAACTTGGCGCCGGGAATATCGGCGGAATGACTCTCGCCCCCGGTGTCTACAAATGGAGTACCGGTGTGACAATCCCCACCGATGTCACCTTGTCAGGCAGCTCGAATGACGTCTGGATCTTCGAGATCGCACAAAATCTCGATATCAGCTCAGGACAGCACGTTACCCTTAGTGGTGGCGCACAGGCCCAGAACGTCTACTGGGTGGTCGCCGGCCAGACGACACTCGGAACAGGATCGGTATTCAATGGAAATATCCTGGATCAAACATCGATTGTGGAAAAGACCGGTGCAGTATTACATGGCAGAGCACTGGCACAGAGTGCGGTTACTCTGGATGCAAACACGGTGAATTGATCCAACGCGATGATAGCCGGGTGTAACACACAGTGCCCGTAACCTTAAATGATCCCAAGGTGGAGCACCTCAAGATCGAGAGTGGGGTTTAATCAAACCACAATGAATAAAAAAAGGTGGTGCCAGATCATCAGCCACAGACAAGTTAAATCCCTCTCTTTTTTTAAGCGTTAATTTCTGGTTCTTATGAAAAATCGGCTCTGTTGAAGTCCTCACTGGCATTTAATACTCGCCGGTTTATGAAGACACGATCACGAGAAAAATTGATCTGTTTCAGGATTTTTTTGCAGTGCTGTAAGATCCGGGCAGCAGGTGGAGCCAGATTTTCCGCGAATTCAGCAAAAACGTTTTTTCGATGGAATCTTTGAACTACCCCTCGAAAAACCAATCTTGGTACTCCCCTCTCTCCGGGAGATCCATCTCCCCCCTTTTAAAAACAGCGGATATGTTGTTCCAAAATTTGCTCTAAAATCTGCTTTTAGACAGAGATCCTATAAAACTCCCTCGTCAATACTCGGGACGGGTGAGGACAATTCATGTCTTTGAAAATTCCCCGGGACTATTTCAGGCTGGCGAGGATATTGGCCATATCTGGGAAAACAGCCGAATTGCGAAACATAATTTCCATAAGTACAATGTGTCCTTATTTCAACGCTACGGAACATCATGTCCATCAACCGCGTGTGGCCACTGCGGGTTCCATGATTGTTTTTTCCGTGAATTTATCCGGGATTACTGGGATTTTCCCCATTGTGATTGATGCAAATACCGGATCTATGGAAAAAACCAATCAGATTGGACAAGTGGCAGTCACACCAGTATCAGGAATTGCGCCAAATTGCGGATTTTGAGGTGGAAAAATCCCGTATTGCAGTTACCCGTGGAGGATCACATCAATGTCAGACAAGAAAAGCGAATACAATGAGTCTCATTCATGGCGGCTGGACAACCAGCACACCTTTCCAAATCCAAACCTGGTAAGTGCAGTTGGAGATTTTTAATTTCATGAGCAGAGCGGGAATATCTAAAATCGGTTTTCGTAGTGTTCGCAAGAGTGAGCTAAAGATCCCGGAAAATCTGATAAAAACACAGGAGGCTCCTGTAGTAGAGGCCCTTGCTGGTGAAATATGAAACAGGGTAACCACATCACAAAAGATCGAAGGCGATCGAATGGAGAGATTCAGGCCTCCTGCGAGCAGCCTATTGCACCGGAGGAAAAAATCAGGCAGCAGCATCCGGCACTCGCTGAACCTGATGAAGCGATCCGTACACTCAACCGGGATCTTGAGAAACGCGTAGAGGAACGGACAAACGAACTCCGTCAGGCAAATAAGGAACTCAAAAATTATCAGGGCAAACTGCGCGAACAGATCGATGGACGTGCAGAGCGGGACAGACAACTGGCCGAAAGTGAGGAGCGGTTCCGCATCAGTGCCCAGAGTGTCAGCGATGTGATCTGGGACTGGGATATAAGACAGGGTACACTGAACTGGTATGGCAGGATCGATGAGATGCTGGGCTATGCCCCGGGTAAATTTCCCCGCACACTCGATGCATGGGAAAAGATCGTCCACCCGGATGACCGGGACCGGATCATATCGATGCGGAAGAGACACGTAAAGATACAGACCCCCTATGCTGCAGAGTATCGGGTGATACGGAAGGATGGGGAGATCCGCTACTGGACCGACCGGGGCACTGCCATGCGTGACAATCGGGGGACGGCGTACCGGATGGTGGGCTCCTTTAGCGACATTATCTGGCGCAAACGGGCTGAAGAGGAACGGGCACGTCTTGCCGGTATCGTGGAGTATTCAGAAGATGCAATCATCGGGAAAACACTGGACGGGATCGTCACAAGCTGGAACGCCGGTGCTGAGCGGATATACGGGTATTCTGCACAGGAGATGGTTGGTAAGAGCATCTCGCTGCTGACGCCTTCCGATATCCTGGATGACACTGCCTTAATTCTTGCAAGGATCAGGAACGGCGAATCGGTCATCCGTTACGAAACCCTGCGCAGGAAAAAAGATGGCGGGCTGATAAACATTACCCTGAATGCATCCCAGATCAGAGACACAAAAAACCGTCTGATCGGTGTTTCTACCATTGCCCATGATATCACCCAACGCAAACAGGCGGAAGATGCAATGCATGCTTCCGAGATGCGGTACCGGCGACTATTTGAGACAGCTCAGGATGGCATCCTTATTCTCGATGCCGACACCGGTCAGATCGTCGATGTAAATCCATTTCTGATTGCCATGCTGGGCTTCTCCCGCGAACAGTTTCTAGGTAAGAAAATCTGGGAGATCGGGCTCTTTAAGGATATCGTTGCCAATAAGGACAACTTCGAAGAACTGCAGCGGAAAGAATATATTCGGTACGAAGATATGCCCCTCGAAACCGCCGATGGACGAAGGATCGCCGTGGAGTTCGTCAGTAACGTCTACATGGTGAACAACAAGAAGGTCATCCAGTGTAATATCCGGGACAATACCGAGCGCAGACTGGCTGAAGAGGCACAAACTGCTTCCGAGATGCGGTATCGTCGGCTTTTCGAGACAGCACAGGATGGTATCCTCATCCTTGATGCCGAGTCTGGCCAGATCGTCGAAGTGAACCCGTTTTTAATCAACATGCTGGGCTTCTCCCGCGAACAGTTTCTGGGCAAGAAAATCTGGGAGATCGGGCTCTTTAAGGATATCGTTGCCAACAAGGACAACTTCGGAGAATTGCAACGGAAAGAATATATCCGG
>Ga0181529_10001291_pt1 | contig 33069 bp, 28 predicted proteins | sample PEATcosm2014_Bin_36_FD_119763 | JGI IMG/M metagenome (GOLD analysis project Ga0181529, IMG submission 119763) | Peatland microbial communities from MTU Mesocosm Facility, Houghton, MI, USA - PEATcosm2014_Bin10_30_metaG | ecosystem: Environmental > Terrestrial > Soil > Wetlands > Peat | place... | reverse complement strand
TGGTGCTCAAGCTCAAGAAGCGAAGAATCGTTTATCTCGGCCCACGTGCTGGATGCTTTCAAGCATCTTTCGCCCTAAGCGACACCGCTGTAACTGCAGCTCGCGCCAGCAACCATCCCAAGCCCATCCTGAACCTCCTCAATGACGCTCCACATTACGCGGAAGGCACCGGATTGCCCCTCATCGTTAAAACCGCCAAGGACCGGCCAGCGATCCGCAACCTCGTTCAGTTCAAGCTGGCGAATTGACGGCCCGCTCGCCTAAAGCGAGCACTCTCTCCTCGCCGCCCGGCAGTGGCACAACTCCGGCCCAAGAAAACACTGAGCCCGCCGCAGCCTGCAACCCTCCCAAATTCACGCGCGTCGTCATTAGAGCCAACCAGCCACCGGGCGCAACCAACCGCGCGGCCGCCTCCACCGCCTTAGCCATCTTGTCGACAGCGCGCAGCGTTACGCAGTCGAAGCGCGTCACAAGCAGTTCCGCCCGCTGCGCATGTACGTTTGCCGAGATTCCCAGCACCCGCACCGCCTCCTGCAAAAAGGCCGCCTTCTTTCCTTGGGACTCGGCCAGAGTCACCTCGATCTCCGGCCTGCATACCGCAATCGGAATCCCTGGAAAGCCCCCGCCTGATCCAAAGTCCAGCAGAGTCGAAATTGCTGTTGGCAACGCGCGCGCACACGCAATCGACTCGACGAAGTGGCGGGAGAGAATGCCATCTTCATCTCGAACCGATGTCAGGTTGATGCGCGCATTCCAGCGAACAAACAGCGAAATATAGCTCTCGAATCTACCAGCCTTCACAGCATCAAGAGGAGCCAACCCAGCCTGAGCCAGCATCGCATTAAGCCGCTCGCCAAGCGAGCTTTCCCCGTCACTCATGTCCGAGAGACCGACTCTTCAACCCACGGAGGATGCCATCCCGCAGCCGCTTGCACAAAGGCCGCAAAGATCCCCCGCGAAGAGGCCATCCGTGTGTATGTCCTCTCCGGGTGCCACTGGACCCCCACAACAAAGTGATCCGGGGTGTCCAACTCGACCGCCTCAATCACCCCGTCTTGCGGAGACACGGCACTCACCAGCAGCTTGTCCCCAGGCATACGCACTGCCTGATGGTGACTTGAATTCACCATGATCTCAAGCCGCTCTCCCGGCGCCAGGAGCCCGCTCAGTCGCGACCCCTGCGCAATCTTTACCGGATGCGCCTCCACCACTTCCCGGCCTGGTCGGTGATTGACCTCTGTTTTCAAATCCTGAATTAACGAGCCGCTGCGCCACACGTTCAGGTTCTGAATACCGTGACAGATGGCCAGAATCGGCTTCCGCAAATTGAAACCGTCCTGCAGCAGAAGCTCATCCACAGCGGTGCGGACCGGGTCCGCCGCGCCGCATTCCGGAACGCGTGCTTCGCCGTACCTCTCCGGATCCACATCGAAGCCGCTCCCTGGCAATAAGATCCCCCGCACCCCGGCCAGCAAACTGGCCACGAGATCCTGGGACCAATTAACCGGCACCACAATCGGCAAGGCACCTGCGGCCTCCAGTGCGGCCATGTACTGAGGCAGTGAACGCTGATTGTAGGCTGCGTCGCTGCTGGTGGGCTCGGGGATTGCAATGGTCACAGTCATTGAAATTCCAGTGTAACCAGAGACTCTGTTCGGCCGGTAGGGTTTTTCCAATTGTCAGTCGCTCGCGGGCAACGCGTCTTTATCAACAGACTCGCCAGCAAGCGCGTCTTCTGGCTCAAGAAGCCGCTCAATCGCAGCACGGAGCTTTGCGTTCAATTCGTCCGTCTGGCGCGGAGTCATCCCTTTGGTCTCGATCGGATCACCCACGTGCACCGTAAGCTCTCCTGGATACAAATGACGAGTATGAATCGGCAACAGATCGTAAACCCCAGTGAGTGCAATCGGCACCAGCGGCACCTGTGCGCGAATCGCTAAATAAGCTGCCCCGGAGAGAAACGGCTTGAGTCCCCCCGTGGCTGTCCGCCCGCCTTCCGGAAAGACAAACAGCGATGTTCCTGAGCGAAGCGCCTTCACGCCCACACTCAGGCTCGACAATGTAGCGCGCGGATTGGCAGTATCGATCGGAATCTGCCCCGACCGGTTCAGGTACCAACCGATGAAAGCGATCGGCCACAGCTCTTTCTTTGCGAGGATGCGAAACTGAAATGGCAGGGCCCCGAAGATCACCGGCGTGTCCATGTACGAGGTGTGATTCGATGCACACACAGCGACGGGCTGGCTGCGCAGATTCTCCATTCCGCGCACTGTAATTGTGCAGCCGGCGACCCACACTACGGCCCGCGCCCAGAATCGCGCGATCCGATGTTGCATCCGGCCCTTCTTGTCAGCGAAGGAGAAAAGCAGCGAAAGCGACCCACAGAGAGCCGTAATCACCGTCAGAATCGGAAGCTGAATAAGGTTCGTACGCCAACGATAAAGCCGCGGCAAAGGATCGGGCCGAGAGTTCATGCTTGTGCCCCTTCCCCACCCAGCAACAAGGTACGCACCTCACCCACCAGGTATACCGAGCCCGAAACAACAATCACTCCCCCGCGCGTGCCTTCCTCCGCAAGTTCTAATGCCTTGCCGACGGATTCCGCTGCGACAGCAGTTGTTCCCGTGGCCCTCGCAGCGGCCAGCAGATCGTTCAGACCTGTAGCGCGGGCCGCATGAATCGGCGCAAGAATCACTTTCTCAAACAGCGGAAAGAGAATCTGCGCCATCTCTGCCACTGGTTTGTCGCGCAGGCAACTGAAAATCAGCGTCTGCGGCGGTCGACTTAATCCCACTACGCTGCGAAGCCCGGCGCGCAGAGCCCAGGCGCCGGCAGGATTATGCGCCACGTCCAGAATCCATTCCACGCCGTGCCGCTCAATCCGCTCAAACCGGCCGGGCCACCGCGTCCCACGAATTCCCGCCTCAATGCTCGCAGGCGTTATGGGAAATCCATCACAGCTCGCCAACTCTACTGCGGCCGCAATCGCCAGCGCCAGATTCCTGTGCTGGTGTGCCCCGCAGAGCTGCGAATCGACAATAATCTCTGTTCCCATCACCTGAATCGAGTATGGACCAACAACGTCAGCGCTCGGCACATACTGTGCCGCGCTAACGTCATGTACTTCAAGCTCAGTCGCCATCTCATCCAAAACCTTGTTCGCCTCCGGGTGCTGCGGCAACGTAACCATCGTCCCGCCCCGACGCAGAATCCCAGCCTTTTCCCGTGTGATTGCAGAAATCGTCGATCCAAGCCACTCCATGTGATCCAGCGAGATATCGGTAATCACCGAGAGCAGCGGGTCCACAACGTTGGTAGCGTCCAGCCGCCCGCCCATGCCCACTTCAAGCACCACAATCTCAGCTTTTGCTTCAACGAAATGCAACAAAGCCTGGGCCGTCAGAATCTCGAAGTAGCTGGGCAGTTGCGGCAGCCTTCCATTGAGCACCAGTTGCTGCGCCGCATCGTGCACGCGAAAGTACAGCCTGGCAAAATCGTCGTCTGCAATCTCCACGCCGTCCACGCGAATTCGCTCATTGGCCCGCGCCAGATGAGGAGATGTGTAGAGCCCTGTGCGAAGCCCCGACGCCCTGAGAATCGAAGCCAAAGTGGCAGCAGTCGATCCCTTTCCGTTGGTTCCCGCAATCAGCGCAGACGGGAACGACTGCTGGGGATTCCCGAGTACCCCCAACAGAATGCGAATTTCATCCAGAGAGAATTTGCGCCGCGGTTGTCCCGTACCCGTGTAGAGCTCCGGGACCAGCGCATTGAGTTCACTGATAGCTGCTGCGTAAGACATGCAAGGACAAGTATAAAAGCTGCGTCCCAAACCGTATCCGATTTGGCTCAGTCACGCAATAATAGTTGCAGCGCCTGCCGCGCATTTTGCAGGCACTCCCGCGCCTCATCTTCAGACATCAGTCCCTGATGAACAGCCTTTTTGCCCACATCGTTCACCTTGTTGGCCAGTGCCGGAAAATCTCCGTCGATCCCCGTCAATCTCAGGTTATTATTCACTTCGTGAAGCAGGTTGCCCAGCGTCGCGGCATTTCGATACCGTGCGTTCACCTGGCGCGCTAATCCTCCGGGCAGTTTCTGCTTAATCGCCTCCTCAAGTACCGACCGGCACATCACGGCGCAGGCTGTAAAAAGGCCAAGGAAGTAGCATCGTGTCGCCTCGTCCAAATACCGATCAGCCTCCTCTGAGCTGGCTGTAACTACAACGCACTCCCGCAGATGGGTAGCTCGCAACACAGCCGGCTCTACCAGTTCCAGCAACTCCAGCGCAATCGCCGCCCGCAGCAAGTCGTTCTGTTGTCCATCGACCGCACGCTGAATCTCCTGCCAAGCTGGGGTGTTCGTACTACCGCCGAGCTGCTGCAACCTGGTGAGTGAAGTCAACCGCTGCCGTGCATGCTGCACAAACCCCAGCCGCATCTCCTGCGCCAGCATATGCCAACTCGCCACAAACGCCGCGGAGTCTTGTTGGTACCTCGCCCAGAGCTCCTCGTACACAATTCCCGGCAGCACGTCACGCAGTTGCGCAAACCGCCCTGTCGCCGCCAATTCCGAGATTGCCTCGCAAAACTCGCGCCCTGGCGCACCTTCTGCGGACATCTCCATCAACTCGCGTTCCAGCCGACCCACATCGATAGTCATTTACGAACCCCGCGCTCAAACCAAATCCCAAATCGGAAATCGCTAAGCAAAAGTCTAGGCCGCGACCCGACAATCCTGCCCCATCCACCGACACGCCCCTTTCTTCCTCGTACAGGAACGGGAACCCGTCAACCCATCCATCCTCTACGGGACTCCGCGCCAAATCCCTCACGCTTCAAACCCTCATCATCGTTCCTTGAATTCTTTCCAAAACCTTCGCTACCTGTGGACGATCAGGCATTTCGAACCCCTTGATTTATGCGTCCTTGAACCTGCTATTCACATAAACAGTTCCCTTTACACAGCCCTTTTCTCATTGCATGTGGAAGACGTGGGAAACGGCGCTCCTCCCTGCGCAACCCAGTCCTCTTTTCCAAGACTCCAGAATTGCACAGCCATAATTTAGAAAACTCACCCCCTCGCCAAACCACCTTCTCCCAACCACATCGGAAGGTTTCCCACTTTTCCTACTTGAACTACGGGTACTACTATCTTTTCTTTTAAACTTCTATCCTTTTTCCTATTACCCGTCAGGCCTTCTCCACAGCCACGCAAAACCAGCGTTGTTAGCGGCATTGCCCATGCACTGTGCCTCAACCACCCGTCAACACTTACCTAACCCAGTAATACAGAGAACCGCACCGGTTTTCCACGCGCACAGACACCCCAAGATGAATACAATCAAGAGGGACAAAAGACAGCCATTCCGCGGGACCGCAATGTGTCGTAGAGTGTGGCCATAGCGAATGATGGCTTCTGAAGCTGGGGTACACGTATGCCGATCGTGGAAACCGACGTCGAGAAGCTGGCCGCACAGGGGGCAGCGATGGAAATTACCGTAAGCCGCCAGGATCTGGTTAGGGAACTCACGGCAACGCAAAGCGTAGTCGAGCGCAAGACTACGATTCCGATTCTGTCGAATTTTCTTCTCGAAGCCGAAGACGACCGCCTGAGCATCACCGCAACCGATCTCGATCAAGCCATCCGCACCAGCACTGCCGTCAAGGTCAAAAAGCCTGGCTCCTGCACTATTCCAGCGCGGAAACTCTACGACTACATCAAACTGCTCCCCGACGGCGACATTTCCATCAAGCTGCTTGACAACCACTGGGTCCAGATCCGCAGCGGCCGCTCCAATACCAAAATCGTTGGCATGGCACGCGCTAACTATCCCCAGGTCCCAGAGTTTCCTTCCATCGCCGCCACCAGCATTTCGCTCATTGCTCTCAAGACTCTCATCGCGCGCACCATCTTCGCCATATCCAACGAAGAGTCCCGCTATACACTCAACGGCGCCCTGCTCGTCATCAAAGCGGAGTCACTCGCCATGGTTGCCACCGACGGCCATCGCCTCTCCTTCGTTGAAAAACCAAACGAGACGCTCGAAGGCATCAGCGGCGAGAAGCGCGTCCTCATTCCCCGCAAGGCGCTTCAGGAGCTTCAGCAGTTGCTCACCAACACCGAAGCCGATAAAGTAGAATTCGCCGACGATGAGCACACTCTATTCTTCCGCATCGGCCATCGCACCCTTAGCACCCGTAAGCTCTCTGGCCAATTCCCGAACTTCGAGGCGGTTATGCCTCGCGACAACACAAAGTTCGCTGTAGTGCGTTCCAGCGAGCTTTCAGCGGCCATCCAGCGCGTCGCCCAGTTCGCCGATGAGCGCTCCGGAGCCATCCGCCTGCGTCTGGAAGGCAACGAACTCAAAATCAGCGCCAACTCCACCGAATCCGGCGAGAGCGAAGATACAATCGACACCCCCTATTCCAGCGACCCCATCATCGTCGGCTTCAACTCCATCTACATCCTCGATTTCCTTAAAGCTCTCAGCAACGAGGGCGAAGTCCGCCTCGAATTCAAGGACTCGCAGTCCGCCGGCCAGATGCGTCCCGAAGACCCCGACGCCGAGTACAAGTACCGCTACGTCCTCATGCCTATGCGCATCTGATCGATAAATTCCATTTTCTGATAGTCATATATGATTCATTGTATTTTCCTCAAATTATGTGCAATTACGCAGCCGCACACGTACCCGTCTGTGTCTGATAAGTCGTTTTGATATAAAATTTAGCCAAGTGATGGTACCACCTTTGAGGAATGGTACTAGGATTGCCCTTCCAGCCATACTTAGTCGGCAGCGAAGTCCCCCGCCATCCAACGTCTACCGGCATTCATTCAAATCCAGCCGCATGTTCGGGACTTCGGCACGAGCCCAAGATTTAGATATGAAACCCGTGTATTCAGGAGAAGCAGCCCCATGCGTCTTAGGAACAGAATAGCGTCAACATTATTCATATTATTCATACTGACCGGCGCGGCCTTCGCACAGACCGGCGGCATTGTCGGCCAGATCTCAGACGAGTCCGGTGCGGTCATCACCAACGCCCAGATCGCTGCCACGTCGACCCTGACAGGAATTAGTCGCACCGCCAGCACCACCTCAGCCGGTGTTTACTCGCTGCCCGCTCTGCCACCGTCAACTTACGATGTGACCGTTACTGCGCCCGGCTTCCAGTCGCAAACGAAAAAAAGCGTGATTCTCACGGTCGCGGCCAGCCTCCCGCTTAATTTCACCCTCGCCGTGGCAGGGGACACTACAACGGTCGCGGTTGAAGAAGCCGCCCCCGCTGCGGCAGAAACGGACAACTTCCAGCTCTCTACAGTCGTCGACTCAAAGCAGATTAACGACCTTCCTCTCATTCTTCGTGATCCATACCAGCTTGTACTCCTCTCCCCAGGCGCCGTCTCGGCAACAAATAACGATGGTGGTGTTTCCGTCAACGGCCAGCGCGACCGTAACAATAACTTCATGCTCGATGGCACCGACAATAACGACACTTCTGTCCCAGGTGGCCTCGGCGGCATCTCTTCCGCTAATCCTGACTCTGCCCAAGAATTCCGCGTCATCACCAACAACTTCGACGCGGAGTTCGGACGCAATACCGGAGCTATTGTCGATGTCGTCACGCGCGGTGGTTCCAACCAGTTCCATGGGGACGCCTACGAATTCGGTCGCTACAACGCGCTAGGAGCCCGCGATTTCTTCAACAAGACGAGCAATGGCCCGCAGGACCCCTACGTTCGCAATGACTTCGGTGCGTCTGTCGGTGGACCGCTGTGGAAAGATCACACCTTCTTCTTCCTTAACGGCGAAGCACAGCGCTTCCGCACCACCCGCTCCTATTCTCAAATCACTCCGACAGCAGCGTTTAAAACGGGCGTATTTACCTTTATCGATCCCACCGATGGCAGCATGACTCCGGTCGACCTCATCACCAACCCCGTCACCAACCCGAACAACCTTTCGGGGCTGGGGCAGGATCCGACCGTGAATCAGGTATTTGCCGTCATGCCCATCGGTCAATACGACAATGGCGACGGTGTTAGCACCACCTACATTTTTCCGTCGCCCGATCCCCTGAATAGCTATGAGTTCACCGGCCGTTTCGATCAGAAACTCTCTGAAAAGCACCAGCTCACCGTCCGCTATATTTACGGACACTCAAACGACGGTGACCCATTCCACGACGAAGATCTGCCCGGCTACGGTAAAACGGCCGTCATCGCCACCGAACATAATGGCGCAGTTTCCATCGCCTCCTCGCTGACGCCGACCATAACCAATCTCTTCAAGGGCGGTTATAACCTCAACAACGCAGGATTTTACTGCGACCACGCCGGCCTCGATTCCCTGCTTGGTACCGATACCTTTGGCAACGGCCGCGACGTCGTCATACCCTACTTCTTCACGATGGGCTGCTGGGATCTCGGAGACAGCAACGGCCAGGCCCGCCTGAGCTCGACTCTCTTCCTCGCCGACACCCTCAACCTCACCCGTGGTGCACACTCCTTCAAGTTTGGCGGCGAGTACCGCAGCGTCAAAGATACAAATTTCGACAACTTCTACTCGCGCGATACGCTGTCGCTCAACAATTTCACCACCTACGGCCAGCCATCCTACAACATAGCCAACCCCAATTCAGAATCGCTCACCAACTTCGAGGATATGGTCTGGGGCGCCCAAGGCGCCGTGGCCAACGCATACGAGTATCAGTTCTTCACCAAAAGCGGAGTCCGGCGCGCCAATGACACCGACCGGTTCCGTCAACATGAGTGGGCACTGTTCGCGCAGGATACCTGGAAGATCACCCCGCATCTTTCCTTGATTGCGGGTCTTCGCTATGCATTCAACGGTGTCCCGTATGAAAAAGACGGCGACTTCTCCAACTTCTATGGAAATGCCTCAGCCGCACTTCCTTCCGTCGGCTACTTCGCCTTTACAACCGTAGGTCCGGGAACGGGCAAGCAACTCTACTCTGACAGTTGGCTCATGTTCGAACCGCGCCTGGGCTTCGCCTACGATCTCACCGGCGACGGCAAGACTGCTATTCGCGGTGGTTTCGGCATCTTCCACGACCGCGTCTTCGACAACCTGTTCGGCAACGCGAAGGCTAATCCGCCCTTCCAGGCTTCATTCAACGACTATCCGCAGACTTTCGACCCCTCAACACCCACGGTCACTACCTACCCCAGCCCGGGGAACCTCACTCCGTCACCCGATATCACCAACGGCGACTATTATGAGGCCATCGTCATCGATCCCAACCTTAAGATGCCCACAAGTTACAGTTGGAACATCGGCGTCCAGCGGGAGATCCGCAGCGGCCTCACGGCAGAAATCAACTATGTCGGCAACCACGGTACGCACGGCCTTCGCGAAATCGATAAAGCTCCGCCACAACCTTCCATCGTTCAGGCTGAACTCTCCGCTGGCGTCCCTCCTTTGGCCCTTACCTACACATCTCTCTACCTCGGCGGCACCTATACTGACAGCAACGGAAATACCCAGAGCTTCAACCCCGCCGTGAACAACACCGCCTTCTACCATGACCTTTTTCAGACCTCCATGGTTAGCAGCAACTACAACGCCCTGCAGGCTACTGTAAGGGGCGAAATCCATCGCCTCACAATCACAGGCAGCTATACCCTCTCGCACTCGCTTGATAACGGCTCCGATCCGCTGGTTCCCGGTGCCGGCGGTACGGGACTTCCCGTTGACAGCTTTAACCTGGGTCCGGAATACGGAAATTCTGATTTTGACGTTCGCCAACGCGGTGTTCTTGCCGCAACCTACGCGCTGCCCATCGGTATGGGAGCCGGCTTCCTCAACCAAGGCGTCATCGGCCACATCTTCGAAGGCATCCAGATCTCCGGCATCCAGCAGGCGCAAGGCGGCCTGCCCTTCGATCTGCGCGGTACCATCGACAGTCTCCACACCAGCCTTACTAACCGGCCCCAGCTGATCGGGCAGGCATACCCCTCCAATCGGGGCTCTATCGTCACGCTCGGCAAGATTACCGGTCCGGCTCGGGCCGCTTTTGGAAACGCACCCTACGACACAAATCTGGCCATTCACCGCAACCAGTATTACGGAGCTAGCTTCGTCAACACGGATGCCGTATTCCAGAAATCCCAGACCCTCCATGAAGAAATCAAGCTCGTCTTCCGAGCAGAAAGCTACAACGTCTTGAACCATCCGAATATGAGTGCGCCAGCCTCGGATGCCATCGATTCACCCTATTTCGGAATCTCGACAAGTCAGATTGGACAGAACGATGGCACAACCGGCGCCCGTCAGATCCAAGGCGCTCTCAAGGTCATCTTCTAGACATTACCGGGTTCCCAAAACCAACGCCCTGACGGCCTGGATGTACCGCAAACGGGGCCGACAGCATGGCGACGAAAGCTCGGGGTCTTACGGGACTTCCTCAAGTACGGGCGATGCCGTGAAAAGCTCAATGCTGTTCCGACGCAGATCGCAGCACCCAAGTACACGCAGACATTCGTTCCATATGTCCACTCCTGGCGGGAGCTTCGTCTGCTGTTGGACGCAACGCCTCGTTCGCAGGAGGATGTAGACCACGAGGAATTGCAGCGCTATCAAGCCCCGCGATTCCAGCTGTACATGCCACGGCGAACCTGTCTGGTTGGGCGCGATGGGCTGGAGCCTTACGCCCAAAACCATCGTAGTTCCAATCGGCAACACTCTGTGGCAATCGGAGAGCTGATCCTAACCCGCCCGCTCCAGTCGCTTTGGCCTTAACATCCGCATGAGCACGTAAACCAGGAGTTGCATCGCCAGTGCACCGCCGCAATCCAGCAGAACGTCCCACGGAGACCCGGTCCGGTTGGGCAGGAACGACTGGTGAAACTCATCGGCGCTCGCGGTCATTGCTGTTCCCAGCAAAGCGAGCACGGCGTCCACCAGGAACATCGAGCGGGGCAAGGTCATCCACCACGCGCGCAGCCATGCCAGCCCCAGCAACCCATAGCCAATAAAGTGGCCGGACTTGCGGACGAGGAGATGAATCAAAGCCCAGCGCGCGTCGCTCACAGGTCCGAAGATCGCCTGGTAGAGCCACCGCAGCGGACCGGAGGTGTGGTCTGCGCCGAATTCCGGCGTCGACTCGATTGCAATGATGCAGATACCCAAAGCAACCGGCCACCAGGCGTTTATCCAAAACTTGAGGCGGCGTTCGTTACTCGACATGATAGTTAGGCGCCTCTCGGGTAATGATCACGTCGTGCACGTGACTCTCGCGTAGCCCAGCGCCTGAGATGCGCACAAAACGCGCCTTCTCCTGCACTTCCAGAATCGTGCCGCACCCCAGGTAGCCCATGCCGGAGCGCAAGCCGCCCACGAGCTGGAACACCATGGATTCAAGCGGACCCCGGTAGGGGACGCGCCCTTCAATGCCCTCGGGAACGAACTTCGCCAGGCGATTCTGGCTGGCCCGCTCGCGCTGCACCACACCCTCGCTCCCCAACTCCGCGCTGGCCAGGTCGGATGTGCTCTGGAAGTACCGCTCGCCCGACCCCTGGCTCATGGCGGTCAGCGAACCCATGCCGCGATAACTCTTGAAGCTGCGCCCCTGGTAGAGGATGGTTTCGCCGGGGCTCTCGTCGACGCCCGCAAACAGCGAGCCGATCATCACCGAACTGGCGCCAGCCGCTATAGCTTTCGTAATCTCCCCGGAGTACTTGATGCCGCCGTCGGCGATCACGGGAATCCCACGCTCCCGGCACGCCCGGTAAGCTTCGGCGATGGCCGTGATCTGCGGCATGCCCGCGCCTGTAACCATGCGCGTGGTGCAGATCGAACCAGGTCCAATGCCAACTTTCACCGCATCGGCGCCCGCGTCCATCATCGCTACCGCTCCCTCATATGTCGCGATGTTCCCAGCTAGCAGGCCGACGCTGGGGAACATCTTCTTCACCTCGCGGATCGCATCGAGCACTCGCGAAGAGTGTCCGTGCGCGGAGTCGATCGCCAGCACGTCGGCGCGCGCCCTCACCAGTTCAGCCGCGCGCTCCAGAAAGTCGCCCGTCGCGCCAATAGCCCCGCCCACGCGCAGCCGGCCCTGATCGTCCTTGCTCGCCATCGGGTATTTCAGCTTTTTCTGGATGTCCTTGACCGTGATGAGGCCCTTCAACTCGTACTGATCGTTCACCACCAACAGCTTCTCAACACGGTGCTTGTGCAGAATCCGTTCGGCTTCTTCGAGCGTAGTTCCGACCGGGACGGTGATCAGGTTCTCTTTCGTCATCACGTCGCCGATGGGAATATCCGTCCGTGTCTCGAACCGCAGATCGCGGTTGGTCAGGATCCCCACCAGACGTTTGCCCTGCGTCACCGGTACGCCTGAAATCTTGTAGCGCCGCATCACATCGAGAGCATCGCCAATCATCTGGTCCGGGCCAATGGTCACCGGGTCCACGATCATGCCGCTCTCCGACCGCTTCACCTTGTCGATTTCGCCAGCTTGGTCCGTGATAGTCAGATTGCGATGCACAATCCCGATACCGCCCTGCTGTGCCATGGCAATGGCCATCCGCGATTCTGTCACCGTGTCCATCGCCGACGAGATGAGCGGCGTATTCAGCGTGATGTCGCGCGTCAACTGGGTTTGGGTGCTCACCGTAACGGGCACCACCTCGCTGTAGGAGGGAACCAGCAACACATCGTCGAAAGTAAGGGCTTCAGGTAAGTTTTCTGCCAGCATAATGCTCTGATGCGCCTGGCGGCCGGCGGACTCGTGTCCACAGGCAGCAGGCGCTTAAACACTATTGTAGCGGAGAAGGCCTCAGAGGTCGGAGATCAGGATTATGGGCAATTGAACAAGATTATCGTCGATGCTGCAAAGTCTTGGAATCCCTCCATCAGTCCTCTGGCGGCGGCTCATGCTTCCAGAAAACATGACTGATCGAAGTCACGAAGGGAAAGGAGACAATAACACCCCCAAGAAAACATGCAGGTACACCGAGAAGAATTGCTAAAAACCAGAGTCCGGATTCCCTGTCCTCAAGAAGAAGGAGTTTCCAGAGAAAAAGCCTAAAGTAACGGATGAGATGAGCATCGCCAGTAGAGTGCCGAAAAATGCAAAGAGCACCCTCCCGAAATCTGCGGTATCAGCGTGCTCCCGAACCCTCCTATGCGTAATGACAAGCACGCATCCTAGAAGAATGGCACAGACTATAAGAACAGGTGGTAAGAAGACTGCGTCCATTGGCTATCCTGTGATTCTCATGCCCGCGTCCAACACGCTCTCAAACCCCCACAGGAAACGGCTTCGGACTCGACTCATCTGTATTGGCTGTGGTGCCCGTCCGCCAGCGTTCAAACCGCCCCTGCAGCAAGCTCATCAACCCCGTGTACCAGTAGCCGATGACGAACAAAATCAAAAACGGAGCCGTAAAGTAATTCTGGTTCGAGAATGTATAGAGAATCGCCAGGAAGAAGTAGGTGCCAAGCAGCAGCTCGATCCACGGGGCCAGGACCAGCCGCTTGCGGTACTTCGCGGCCTGCGACTTCTCGCCCTTCTTGGCAACCCGGTACTTAGGCGTACGCACAAACGCGCTCTTGATGCCGAACAGAGCCTCCATCACCGCCTTGGTGTTGGTCACGGTGAGGCCAATGCCCAAAGCCATGAGAAATGGCAGATAGTAAAAAGTCCTTTTCCAGGTTTTTGGGAAGAGCTCCCGCTCGCTCATCAGGTAGAACACGGCGATCGAAAAGGTGGAGGCAGTGAACAAGGGGAAATCGATCAGCAGCATCTGGAACCACCCCTGGTAGAAACGGCAGATCATGGCAGGCATCAGCGCCGCGGACATGATCACCATCAGCGGATAGCTCAAGTTGGCGGTCAAATGATAAACAGCCTCAACCTTGATCCTGCGCGGCACATCGGACTTGAAGACCTGAGGCAGGACCTTGATACTGGTCTGGATAAGTCCCTTGGCCCACCGAGCCTGTTGAGTCTTGAAAGCCGTCATCTCGATCGGCAGCTCGGAAGGGCACTCAACGTCGGGCAGATATTTGAATTTCCAGCCGGCGAGCTGCGAGCGATAGCTCAGGTCCGTATCTTCGGTGAGCGTGTCGTGCTGCCAGCCGCCGCCGTCCGTGATTGCCTGAATACGCCACATGCCCGCGGTTCCGTTGAAGTTGAAGTAGTCGCCGGTGCGCACGCGGGCGCCGTGCTCCATCACAAAGTGGCCGTCCAGCAGGATGGCCTCTATCTGGGTCAACATGCTGTAGTTGCGGTTCAGGTGCGACCAGCGCGTCTGCACCATCCCGATCCCCGGCTCGGCAAAGTGATGAATGACCTTCATCAGCCAGTCTGGGGGCGGGACAAAATCAGCGTCGAAGATAGCAACATATTCACCTTTGGCCACTTTCAGCCCTGCATCGAGCGCCCCGGCCTTATAACCGTAGCGATTGGTGCGATGGATGTAGACGATGGGATGGCCAAGAGCCGCATAGCGCTCGACGATGCCCGACGCTACCTCGAAAGTTTCGTCGGTCGAATCGTCCAGCACCTGTATCTCGAGCTTCTCGTGAGGGTACTCCATCGCACAGACCGCCTCGATAAGCCGGTCGATGACGAACTGCTCGTTGAAGATGGGCAGTTGCACCGTCACCCGGGGCAGTTCATTGAAGTGGTTGGGAGGATTGGGGTTGTAGTTCTTGCGGTACTTGAAATAGAGGTAACACATGGTGTAGCGGTGCACGCCGTAGAGGGCCAGCACGATCATTACCGCGAAGTAGGGCAGCAGCACCGCCGCGTCAAAGAGATTCCAGTGGTAAAGTCCCTTGAAGGTCTGATCCTGGTACTGCATTTTTAGGTAGTGGCGCAGTCCATTCTGGGAGGCAAAAGTCAGATACGTGGCCACTTGGGCAGGCAACGCCCCAAGACTCAAATGGAGCGGGCCAGCGGCTGGAATCAGACGGGTCGCAAGTGCGGTGAACAGGGCGGGCCTCCACAGTCCGGATATCGTTCATTGTATGCGACGGAGGCGCTTGGGACCGCGAGGTCGAAGCCCTCACCCGAGCTATCGGATGAGGTTAATCGAGTCCGGGTCGTGGCAATACGGTAACGTATGTGTTACCCTAAGGCGTGATCGAGCTCCGAGAATACATCGATGCGCGGGGCAGGAACCCCTACCGCAAGTGGGTGGCTGAGCTTGAGATTGGCACAAGAGCCCGGGTCATTGCCGGGGTGCTGCGTCTAGGGGACGGAAACTTCTCCGCGGTGAAAAGTGCGGGCGCAGGCATTCTTGAGTTGCGAATGGACTTTGGGCCAGGCTATCGAGTGTATTTCGGAAAAGACGGTGAGCAATTGGTAATTCTGCTTGGCGGCGGATCAAAGCGGCGCCAGCAGAAAGACATTGAAGCAGCCAAGACGCTCTGGTCTGAGTACAAGAGATACAAGAGGGAGGGATAGATGGCGCTCACACGAAGCTTTCGAGATACGGTGAAGGAAGAATTGGCGAGTGAGGACTTTCGCCGTGCATTCCTCTGTGAAGCGATCCGCGCGATGGTGGCCGGGGACCTGGAGACGGCTAAGGTTGTCCTCCGCGAATATGTCAACGGAACAATCGGGTTTCCTAAACTGGGCGCGGCGTTAGGCCGTTCTCCCAAGAGTCTTATGCGGATGCTGAGTCCGACCGGGAACCCACAGGCGCGGAATCTCTTCGAGATGGTCGCGTATCTCCAGAAGATTGAAGGAACGGTACTGGAAGTGCGCGCCACGGATGCGACCGCCGCCTGACGGGGCGCTACCGGGCCGGCCTGAATGCGTTGCGCAGGTTTTGCGCAGTTGAACGTCTCTAGCCTGTTGGCGTATTGTCATCTGACAGTTGGAGAAAGTTCGCAATGAGCACATCCACTGTATCGCCCATCGTTGCCGCCCCTGGCGGCAGTTTTCTTCTTGAGACCCGCACCCCGGCAGAGGTCTTTACGCCCGAAGATCTGACCGAGGAGCAGCGCCAGATCGCCGCCACGGCAGCTCGGTTCGCTCGTGAGGAGATTCAGCCGGCGATTGCCGCCATCGAGGCCAAGGACCCTGGGGTTCTGGCCGGACTCATGCGCAAGGCCGCTGATCTGGGCTTTGCATCCGTCGATATCCCTGAAGAATATGGCGGCATGGGCCTGGATAAGATCAGCTCCACGCTCATTACAGACCACATATCGGTGCTAGCGAGCTTCTCTACAGCCTTTGGCGCGCACATCGGCATTGCCACACTTCCCTTGGTCTGGTACGGCACCGAGGAGCAGAAAGAGCGCTACCTGCCCAAGCTCGGGAGCTGCGAGTGGATCGGCTCCTACGGGTTGTCGGAAGCCAGCTCCGGCTCCGATGCCATGAACATCCGCACGCGCGCCGTGCTCGCGGCCGACGGCACCTCGTACACCCTCAACGGCGAAAAGCAGTGGATTACCAATTGCGGCATCGCCGGACTCTACACCGTCTTTGCCAAAATCGTCGACGAAGCAACTGGAACCGAGAAGTTCTCCGCCTTCCTCATCGAGCGCGACACTCCTGGTCTGACTGTGGGCCCCGAGGAACACAAGCTTGGAATTCACGGCTCCTCCACCTGTGCCCTCGTTCTTCAAGATTGCAAGGTGCCCGCCGCAAATCTGCTAGGCGAGCCGGGCAAGGGGCACCATATCGCCTTCAACGTACTGAACGTGGGCCGGTTCAAGCTGGGTGTGGCTTGCATCGGCGGAGCCCGATACGTGCTCACCCACATGATTCGCTATGCCAAAGAGCGGCAAGCGTTCGGCAAGCCAATTGCGGAGTTCGGGTTGATTCAGCGCAAAATCTCCACCTCGGCCACGCAGCTTTATGCAGCCGAAAGCATGGCCTACCGGACGGCGGGCCTCATGGATGCGAGTCTGGGCAATGCCGGCGGCGCCCCCGCGCACTCTGCGCGGGAGACGCAAAAGAGAATCGAGGAATACGCCATCGAGTGCTCCATCCTGAAAGTCTACGGGTCGGAGATGCTGAGCCTGGTCGCGGACGAGCTGGTGGCTACCATGGGCGGATACGGGTACGTCGAGGAGTATCCGGCGGAACGTTTCTACCGCGACGCGCGCATCAACCGGATCTTCGAAGGCACCAACGAGATTAACCGGATGATTATTACCGGCTGGATGATGAAGCGGGCCATGAGCGGGCAACTGCCGCTGATGACGGCCATCAAGAGAGTGATGGACGAGGTGATGGAGCCCCCTAGCTTCGACGCCGGGACAGACACCGGCGAGCCGCTCGCCCGCGAATCTGCGGTGCTGGCGGCCGTAAAAAAGATGGCTCTGTTTACAGCAGGCGTTGCCAGCCAAAAGTTCATGACCGCATTGCAGGACGAGCAGGAAGTGATGGCCGACCTCGCCGACAGCATTAGCCAGATCTTTGCCTTGGAGTCGGCTCTTCTGCGGGCGCAAAAACTGGCCGAAGGCCTCAAAAGCTCCGCTGAAGCGGCCGCGGCGATGACCGGCCTGCTTGCGGACGAGACCATGGCGCTGACTGAACAGGCCGCCCGGCGGGTGCTGGCGGCCTGCGCCGAGGGCGACATGCTGCGCACCCAACTCGCAATTCTGCGCCGCCTCGCGCGATTCACTCCAGGAGACGCGGTCGGAATGAGCCGAACCGTAGCAAAAGCTGCCCTTGCCCTGGAACGGTACCCGCTTTAGATGGGCCGGTGGTCAGTGCTATACGATTCACCGGTTCCCGCGCAGCGTCAAACGCTCACCTGACTTTTCTGACGGACCTCGGCCTCTCAAGAGGTCGAAGTCCGCGGAAAGCCTTCAGGGCAGTTCCGTAACCTTGAAGTCCTTAAATTCAATTCGATAGCCTTCGGATTCCAGGCCAATGTAACCTCTTTCAAGCCCAACATGAACGGTGTTCACCGTCACGTCATTTACAGCGAGCGTACAAGTATCGCCCACGCAGCGGATGTCATAGACGTTCCATTGTCCCGCCGGCTTCACGCGGTTCTCCTTCATATTCTTGATCTCGTTGAATGAAGTCGGCTTCCCGTCGACAGGCGTCACGCCAAAAATATAGCCGCCCTCTGGCGAAGTCTGCGCCTGGTGCCAGATGTTCCCCATCGCGTCATTCCGGAAGAAGACGCCGCTGTTGTATTTGGGTGGACCGGGCACCGGGGTAAAACGCCATTTGACGTGAAACGTGAAATGGCCAAGTTCCTTGTTGAAGCGCAGCCAGTCGTGCCCTCCGTTCCCATCGCACAGAATCTGGCGCTTCGCCGCATCGATATGCCACTGCGCCACTTGGCTAACAGGATTCGTGGGCGGAATCGCGACCCGCGTCCACTGTACCTGAGCGTCGGCCGGAAACAAGTTGACGGTCTGTGCCGATGCGGGCAGCACCGCCGCGAAAAGCGTGAAGCCGAGCAGGCTGCCACTCGCTTGCAGGAACCGAATAGTAGTCTTGACCGGGTGAATGACAGAGCCGTGGAATCTAAAACTACTCATTCAGTCTTCTCCGAACGTGGAACATTATTCCCCAAAAATTCGAACGAATTGTAGCACCGCAAATCCGCGCGGAACGTGCTCGGGAGATACTTACTCCGACGCAAATCCGGGCGCAACATTCGGCGGTTTGGCAATGCTCCCAAGACGCGCCAACAAAGTCTCCTTCAGCGCCTGCAATCTCAGCGTCCCTGGGCCATTCTCACCTTCTGTCTTCTGGCGGAGTTCGAGAGCCACGTTTACCACCAGAAGTGCTGACCGGTTCAAGCCGGCCCGGTAACGTCGTTGGGCCTCGTCTTCGGCAATATCCGCTGCGCGGGAAAGGTTACCTGCGAAGTAAGCAGCCGTCCTTTCGTCGAACGTCGTCACCGCCTCGACTACGGATGGCAACCCTTCAGGATACGCGCGGTGAATTCTTGCCAATTCGGCCAGCAACTGCGGCGCATCGGTACTTTGCGGATTGGCAATCAGCGCCGCGGAAGCGTGCGCCTCCGCTGCAACCAATCCGTAAGGAAGAATGCTGCCCACCGCGCATGCCGTAATCCATTCGGCACGGCGCATGAACTGCTCCGACGCATTCACGGCAACCTTTGCCTTCTCCGCAGGCATTCGGCTGGCAGCTTGTTGCAGTTGATTATCGAGTTCCTTGACATGCTCTTCAAGAGTCTTCAGATGCGACTCCCTGGCGTCCTTTTCGGCTTCGAGGCCGTGGATCCGCAGTTCCAATTGCTCCACGCCAGCGCTTCGTTCGAGCGCCTCCTGGTGCACGCTCAACTTTTCACTCTCGCTCTTGAGCATTGCCTGCTGCAGTTGGTCTTCGAGGTACTGCGAGCGCTCCTGAGCCGCTGTCAGACTGGCAATGCTCGCAGCTTCCACCTCGCGTATCCGTTGTTCGAACTGGTCCACGGTCGCCCGATGAGCCTGCGCCTGTTCACCCGCCTGCGCCGTGAGCCGGTCATTCTGAACAGAAGCCTGTTGCAGTTGGTCTTCGAGTCCTCTCGAACGCTCATGAACCGCAGTCAGGCTGGCAGCGCTCGCAGCTTCCATCTCGCGGATGCGTTGTTCGAGTTGCTCCACGGTCGTCCGATCAGCCTGCGCCTGCTCTCCGGCCTGAACCCTGACACTTTCATGCTGGATGGCCGCTTGCTGCAGTTGGTCTTCAAGGTCCTTCGAGCGCTGGCGCAGCGCCGCTATATTGGCATCGCCCTCGGCTTCCATCGCGCGCATGCGTTGTTCGAGTTGCTCCACGGCTACCAGGTGCGCCTGCGCCTGTTCGCCAGCCTGCGCCGAGAGTTTCTCGTTCAGGATGCGCGCTCGCTGCAGTTGGTCTTCAAGATCTTTCGAGCGCTGTTGCAGCGCCGCCATAGTCGAAACGCCCTCGGCTTCCATCTCGCGCAAGCGTTGCTCAAGGTCGTCAACGGTGGTTCGATAGGCCTGCATCTGTTCGCCGGATTCCGCCGTGACCCTCTCATGTCGCACGGCCGCCCGCTGCAATTGTTCCTCGAGTTCCTTCGAGCGCTGCTGAAGCGGGGCAAGATAGGCATTGCTCTCGGCTTCCATGTCGCGTGTGCGCTGTTCAAGCTGCTCCACTGCCATCCGATGAGCCTTCGCCTGTTCCTCGGCCTGCGCACTGAGCTGGTCATTGTGGAAGAGCGCCTGGTGCAGTTGTTCTTCAAGCTCCTTTGCGCGGCGCTCAAGGGCGGCTACAAAGGCACTGCCCTCAGCCTCCATTTGGCGGATCCGCTCCTCGAACTGCGACACGGTGATTTGATGGGCCTGCGCCTGCTCGCTGGCCTGTGCCGTGGCCTGTTCGTTCTGGAAGGCCGCCTGTTGCAGTTGATCCTCCAGATCTTTCGAGCGGCGCTGAGACGCGGTCAGATCGGCTATGTGCTCGGCTTCCTTGTCGCGCATGCGTTGTTCGTGCTGCTCCAAGGCCTTTTGATGAGCCTGCGCCTGGTCGTTGGCCAGAGCCGTGACCTTGTCGCTCCAAAGGTTCGCCTGCTGCAGTTTGTCTTCAAGCTCCCTCGCTCGTTGTTGAGCCGCGGCCACATTGGCACTGTTCTCGGTTTCCACGTCGCGCATACGCTGTTCGAGCTGCTCCAAGGCAATCCGATGGGCCTCGGTCTGTTCGACGGCCAGCGCCGCGGCCTTGTCGTTTTGGGCGCGCGCCTGCTGCAGTTGGTCATCCAGTTCCTTTGAGCGTCGATGAAGCGCTGTCAGTTCGACGAGTTTGTCTTCGCCATCGCCCTCCAGCGCGCGTACGCGCTGCTCCAACTCCTCTACATTTGGCTTTGCGTCGCGCCCAACCATCCCTTCCGGAAATTCTTCCTCGAAAATATCCTTCAGGTTTCCGTATGGAGGCTCATACCCCAGGCGCTCCACAACCTGGTAGACAATTGCCCGCAAGCCTCTCAGCTTCGCGAACAAATACAGCGAAAGAATTGCAAGCAGAAGAGCGATAAAAAGTGCGACGGTGGCAGCGCCGGATGGATGAAGGCCGAACCGGCTTTGGAGAAGCTGAAAGAAGGCATCGATATTATCGGACATTGGATGAAGCCTCGCGATGAGGACAACAGCTTACCATGAGAACGCGCACACCATCGTGGCATCCGGCGCTGTGCGCGGAATCGTTCGATATCGGGCAACTTGGAGCCGGCTCCTTCCCCGGGGTAGCGAACGAACCGGCTCAGTGGAACAATCGAGTTGAATTACGCCTTGGCGGAGGTCAGCGCCCCCAGGTCGGCAGCCAGCTTTTCCGTCGAGAAGGCTTCGATCAGGTCGCCTTCCTTCAGATCACTGAAGCCGGCCAGGCCGATGCCGCACTCCATGCCGTTGGTTACTTCCTTGGCATCGTCCTTGAACCGCTTAAGCGAGCCGATCTTCCCCTTGAAGACCTGCTCGTCTCCGCGCATGACCTTCACTTCCGCATCCCGGCGGATGACCCCATCCTGAACGCGGCAGCCGGCGATGGTGCCGACCTTGGGAATGCGGAAGATGTTGAGCACTTCGGCGCGCCCAAGGTAGTTCTCCTTGAACGTTGGATCAAGCAGGCCCATCATGGCCAGCCGGATTTCATCCTGCAACTCGTAGATGATCGAGTGCAGGCGAATCTCGATGCCTTCCTGCTGGGCCAGCTCCGCGGCCTTGCGCTCGGGGCGAACATTGAAGCCGATGATGATGGTGTTGGAGGCGGTAGCCAGCAGCACATCGCTCTCGGTAATCGAGCCGACCCCGGAGTGGATGACCTTGATGCGCACCTTCTCGGTAGACATGCGGGTGAGCGAATCGGCCAGCACTTCCACCGATCCGGTGACGTCGCCCTTGATAATGAGGGGCAGGTCCTTGACTCCAGCGGTACGAATCTGTTCGGCCAGGCCTTCCAGCGACACGCGCGAGCTCTTGGCCAGTTGGGCATCGCGTTCCTTCATCTTGCGGTACTGGGCAATGCCCTTGGCTTTGTCGCGATCGGCCACAACCAGGAAAGTGTCGCCCGAGTCCGGCATCGACTCCAGACCCAGCACTTCAACCGGCGTGGATGGGCCGGCCTCCTCGATTGCACGCCCGCGGTCGTCGAACATGGCGCGAACCTTGCCGAATGTGTTGCCAACGATGTAGCTGTCGTTGAGCCGCAGCGTTCCGTCCTGCACCAGCACCGTGGCCACGGCGCCACGCCCGCGATCGAGCTTGGCTTCAATGACCGAACCGACAGCTTTGCGTCCGGGAGTCGCCTTGGGCGCGCGAATGTCGGAGACCAGGCAGATCATTTCAAGCAGCAGGTCGAGGTGAATGCGCTTCTTGGCCGAGACTTCGACAAAGACCGTGCCTTCCTGCCCCGCACCCGCCCACTCTTCAGGAATCAGGCCGCGGTCGGCAAGCTGCTTCTTGACGCGATCAGGATTGGCTTCGGGCTTGTCGATCTTGTTCACGGCCACAATGATGGGGACGCCGGCAGCCTTCGCGTGGTCGATCGCCTCAAGCGTCTGCGGCATCACGCCGTCATCTGCGGCAACCACGATCACCACAATGTCCGTGATCTTGGCTCCGCGCGCCCTCATGCGGGTGAATGCCTCGTGCCCAGGGGTATCCAGGAAGACGATTTCGCGTCCGGAAGCGGGCGAGCCTTCCTTGGCGAACTTCACCTTGTACGCGCCGATGTGCTGGGTAATGCCGCCGGCTTCCCCTGCGGCAACATCCGTCTCGCGGATGGCGTCGAGCAGCGATGTCTTGCCGTGATCGACGTGGCCCATGACCGTGACAACTGGTGAACGCGGAACCTCCAGTTCCTCCGTGTTGTCGGCTTCGAGAACTTCTTCGATTGCTTGGTTGGCAATCTCTTCTTCGTAGCTGATAACGGAGGCAGCCGCGCCGAACTTGGCGGCAACTTCCTTCACCATCTCCGCGTCGAGCGACTGGTTTACCGTGACAAAGACGCCGCCCATCAGCAGCGTCGCGATCAGGTCCTTGGCGCGGACTTCAAGCTTCTCGGCCAGGTCCTTCACGCTGATGCCTTCGGTGACGGTGATCTCGCGAGTAATGGGGAGCGGCTCACCGCCATATTGCACGCCGCCATAGCGTGGCGGCGGCACAAAGCCCTTCATCGGGCCTTCTTTGGTCTTCGGGTACTGTGGACGTCCACCGCGCCCACGCGAAGGAGCGCGCTGCGGACGAGGCGCCTCGCCGGTTGGCGGAGCTCCGCCCGCGCCCGGTCGTGCGCCAAATCCTGGTCGAGGTGGTCCGCCAAAGCCAGGACGAGCGCCAAATCCGGGCCGTGCTCCTGGTCCGCCTGGGCCGCCAGGGCCCATCGGCGTGCGCGTCGGGTGTTTGGGGCGCGGTCCACCGGGGAACTGTCCGGGAGCTGGAGCACCGCCGGGTGTCCGCTGCGGATAACTGCCAGGGCCGCCCGCGGGACGGCGATCAAAGATGGGTCTGCCGCGCTGAATTCCCGCACCAGGAGCGAGATTGCCGGTTCCGGGTTCGGCAGGTGGCAAAATGGGAGCCTTGTAAACCGGCCTCGGGCCAGTCTGCGGCATCACCATTCGGCGAGCAGGCGGCGCGGGAGGCGCAGGCGACTTGGCGCGGCCGGCAGTCGCGTGCGCGGTGGTGGACTCGGCGGAAATCGAGGAGACGGAAGCCTCCATAACCGGTTCTTCCGCGTGAACTTCAATTGCTTCAGGAGTGGAAACGGCAATTGGCTCAATGGCATGCGGCGCGCTCGCGACTGGCACTTCGACAATGGCTGCGGCCGGCGCCGGGACCTCAAGCGCGGCTACTGCGGCTTTGGCTGGCGGCTTTGCAACTGCGGCGGGCTTTTCAGCAGCTTCCTTTTGGGGAGCCGCTGGCGGCTTTACCATGATGGTCCCCGGAGGTGGTGCAACCACGACAACCGGACGGGCGACAACAGCGCCTGCTGGAGCCTTGGCGACAACCGCACCGGCGGGCGGCTTGGAAGCAATGGCGGGGGGCGCGGCAGGGGTCACAATGTTTGGCGCCGAGCGAGGCTGGGGAACAATCTTGCGCGGTTCCGGACGTGCCGGAGCCGAGGCCACTGGTGCCGCTGCCACAATCGGCGCAGCCGGTGGCGCCACATGGGTCCTAGCCTGGGCGGGAGCCTTTGCGGGCGTCGCGGTCACAGGCGTTCCCGGCCGATGTGGGTGGCGCGCCTCTTCCTCCTCCTCCTTTTTCTTGGCCAGGATAGCCTTGAGTACGTCGCCCGGCTTGGAGATATGCGAGAGGTCGATTTTTGGAGTTATCGCCTGAGGAGCGCGCGAAGACCCAGCGCCTGTGTGACCGGCTGAGCGCATTCCGCGCTCAAAATGCGCACGAACCTTCTCTGCCTCATCCGACTCCAGTGAGCTGGAGTGGGTCTTTCCTGCGCCCAGGCCGAGTTCCGCCAAAATGTCGAGAATCTGCCTGCTCTTGACTTCCATCTCGCGCGCGAGATCGTTGATACGAACCTTACTCATCCGCCTCTTTTCAGAATCTGGCTCCAATCCACTTAGTCGCTCATAGCTACCTCGTGGCAATGGATGTTTTTCAAACTTCCAAGTTGATTCGATTGGCTTTGAAGGTTCCGGCGCATCTTACGCGCCGTCCTCTTCAGCCGCCTGCTCTTCTTCTACCGCAATTTCGGTTTCATTGGCGTCCGGCTCCGGAACCACTCCTTCGCCGATAGCATCCACTTCGTCTTGATCAGCTTCCTCGGATTCCGCTTCCATTTCCACGTCTGCCGTGCTTTCTGCTTCTTCAATGACCTCCGCGGAGTTTTCCGCCTCGGCTTCTTCCGTAGCTTCGCCGGCCTCGGAGGGCTCGATGGTTTCCAAGGTTCCTTCCGTTGCGCCAGTCTCTTCCGTTGCGGCGCCTTCTGGCACATGGCCTTCTTCGCCCTCTTCAAAGTGTCCAAAATAGTGGCGAACCGCGACGGAGATCTTCTCCAGCGTCTTTTCGCCGATGCCGGGAATCTCCTCGAGCTGCTCGGGAGTCATGTCGGCAAGAGCCTCGACGGTGGTAATGCCGGCGGCGACCAGCTTCTGGATGATCCCGTCGCCCAGTTCGGTAACCTGCTCGATAGGCGTCGAAGGTCCGGTGCCGAAGGAGCCCATCTGCTGCTCCACCTCCTGGCGCTTCTCCTCTTCGCTCTTGATGTCGATCTTCCAGCCCAGCAGCTTTGCGGCCAGGCGGACATTCTGTCCCTTCTTGCCAATGGCAAGCGAGAGCTGCGTATCGTCGACAATCACTTCCAACTGCTTTTCGGTCAGGTCGGTAATGGAAACACGGCTCACCTTGGCCGGTTGCAGGGCCTTCTCGGCGAAGGTCGTAATTTCGTCGCTGTACTCGATGATGTCGATCTTTTCTCCGCGTAGCTCGCGGATGATCGACTGCACGCGCATGCCCTTCATGCCCACGCAGGCGCCGACCGGGTCCACGTCCTTGTCGCGGCTCTGCACGGCGATCTTGGTGCGCTCGCCGGCCTCGCGCGCAATGGCGCGAATGGTCACCGTGTTGTCGTAGATCTCCGGAACTTCCGACTGGAACAGATTCGACACCAGCTCCGGCGCGGCCCTGGAGACAATCACCTGCGGACCCTTGGCGGCGCGGTCCACCTTCAGCAGCACCACGCGCACACGCTCGCCGATCGAGAACTGCTCCAGCCGCGACTGCTCGCGCTTGGGGCAGCGGGCTTCCGCTTTGCCCAGGTCGTAGATCACGTCCTGGCCCTCGATCCGCTTTACCGTGGCGTTCAGGACTTCCTTTTCGCGGTGTGCATATTCCTGGAATACCGTGTCGCGCTCCGCCTCGCGGACCTTCTGGAAGATCACCTGCTTGGCGAGCTGCGCGGCGATGCGCCCCAGTGGACTGGTGTCGCGATACATGCGAATCTCGGAGCCGACTTCTACGCCGGGGGCCAGCTCATTGGCCTCTTCCAGCGTGATCTGGTTCAGCGGGTCTTCCACTTGGTCCGCGTCCGCTACCACCGTCTTGTAGATGTAAGCCGTAATTTCGCCCGTCTCTTTGTTGAGTTCCCCGCGCATGTTTTCCTGGGTCTTGTAGTACTTGCGCGTAGCCAGGGCAATGGCTTCCTCCACCGCGCCCACAACAATGGCGGGGTCGATGCCCTTCTCCTGGCTGAGGAGCTCGATGCTTTGATACAAAACGCTGCTGGCCATACTCTGCTTACTCTCTCATTGATCTTTTGCGGCCGGGTTAGCTCTGTTCGTGGCCGGTTCTGTTGGTGTTGTGGAAAGGCTGGATAGTCACAACCCTCAACCCTTCCGATGTCAGGCTAGAAGCCGGGGGCCCCAGGTCTCGCTCTTGAGACCTGGGAATCCACGAACTCTAGATCTCCGGCACCAGTTGCGCCTTCTCGATATTCCCCAAGGCGATCTCAACGGTGCTGACGCCGGCCTTTCGGCTCTTGCTGTTCTGCTTGACCGCGTTCAGGTCCAGCGTGATTGTCTTTCCCGCCCCCGCCGTCAGGCGTCCCTGCCAGTGCCTGTTGTTGCGGATCGGCTCAAAGGTCTGCACTTTCACCAGGCACCCTTGAAACCGCTCAAAATCCTCTGCCCGGCTCAGCTTGCGATCCAAACCCGGCGAACTGGCTTCCAGCGTGTATTCCGCTCCTGGAACCAGGTCCTCCACGTCCAGCAGCACGCCAAAATCGCGGCTGAAAGCTGCGCAATCCTCATGCGTCACGCCAGACAACCGCTCCACGCTCAACGAGCCCTCTACCAGCCGCTCCGGAAGCCCTTCGGCCCCGTCTGCAATGGCCGCGTTGAGCTTTGCGCGTCCTTCTGCGTTCTTCTCCAGATAAATCCGAAGAGTCCGCTCCTTCGCGGGGCCTATAAACTCCAGGTCCACCACGTCCAGTCCATGCGAAGCGGCCACCCGTACCGCCGTCGCTCGGATTTCGTCCAGCTTGACTGCCATCGTTCCCACACCCCAACCAGCCCCAACAGCTCATCAGGGAACCCTAGCCTCTACCGCACCTTGGCGGCCTTCTGCGGGGTGTTTCTCCCGCTAAATTTGCCGCAAATAAAAAGTGGGCTATGAGCCCACTCATCTCTCCGCCAGCCGGTGCGCACACGGCAGTTCTCTGGCGGACAAATTCGTCTGCACCCTTAGCATAGGCGAAATTGCGGGGAAATTCAATGGGGAAGTGCGCCTTAACGGTGAAAATCGTCATTTGAAATGCGGCGTTTAAATCCGGGCTTGGGGCCGAAGATGACAGGTCCAAAGCGAATTGTCCCCCGGCAGCGGCAAGATCTCTCCCCTCCGCTTGACAATTTCCGCTCTTCCGCTAAGCTGAAAGTATGTCAAGCCGAAGTTCATCCACGGTGACCACAGTGAGCCGGATCGGGCAGCGGCGGCAGGTCGTCATACCCAAGCGCGTATTCGATGCTCTGAAATTGCGTGCTGGTGACTTTGTCGAAGTGAGTGCCGAAGGTGGACGTCTACAGATGCGCCCCAAACGGCTCGTCGACATCGGCGGCGAAGTCTTGACAGCGGGTGAGGCGGCTATAGTTCGTAGTGGCGAGGCGGAGATCAAAGCCGGACGTTCAAAACCCTGGCGATCGGTTAAAGATGAACTGGGCCGTTGAGCTATCCGCTTCGGCCATCAAGGAGTTGAAAAAGATCCCTCGTGATCGGCAGGCGCAGATCAAGCGCGCCATCGACGAGATGGAATCCGATCCCATGGCCGGGGATGTCATTCCGCTCAAAGGCGCTGAATGGAAGGGCCGCTTCCGCAAACCTGTCGGTGCCTACCGGATCATCTTCGCATTGGACCGCAAAGCCGCGGCAGTAACTATCTCCGCGATCCTAATCTGTTCCGAGAAGACCTATAGGTAGTAGCTGTCAGATCGTTGCTTGCCCGGACCGGTGCAAGGGACGACAATAGCGGAATGAATTCGCTCCGGAAAATAGCCCTGCTGCTGCTCGCCGCCTCCACAGCCATCCCCACCCTGTGCGCCCTCGAAAAGCTGCCCGCCAGCGTCTACCACGCTCGGCGCATGGCCCTCGCCGCCAAACTACACGGTGGCGTTGCTGTGCTGTTCGCCGCCGAAGAGCCCCTGCTCGATCTCACCCCCTATCGCCAGGACGCGGACTTTTACTACCTCACCGGTTGGACCGAGCCCGGTGCGGCGCTGATGGTCGTCGGCGAGCCGCAAAGTGGCGCAGCGGCCGTCGGATACAAGGAGATTCTCTTCCTGCCCACCCGCGACCTGCGCATGGAAAAGTACACCGGCATCAAGCTCGATTCCACCTCGCCCGGCGTCGCGCAGATCACAGGCGTCGACGCCGTCGAACAGATGACCGACCTTCCCGCAGCTCTCAACGCCCTCATCGACCAGGACCGCCGCCTCTTCTACAACCTCTGGACCCAGCCCACCGCTCCGCAAGCGAAGGCGCTCGTCGATTTCACAGCTGTCACTCTCGGGACAGCATCCGTCTCCACACACGACGTGACCAGCCTGACCGCGGTATTGCGGATGGTAAAGGACAATGGCGAAATCGACCTCTTAAAGAAGGCCTCCGCCGCCTCCATCGCCGGCCAGCGCGTGATGATGCGGACCGTAAAGCCCGGTATCACCGAGCGCTCCGTTGCCGGCCAGATGACGGCGGCATGGATGGAGAACGGCTGTGAACGAGCCAGTTACGCGGCCATTGTCGGCTCTGGCCTAAACTCCACCACGCTGCACTACGCAGAAAACCACCGCACCATCGAAGACGGCGACATCGTAGTGGTCGACGCGGCCTGCGAGTACTCCATGTACGCCGCCGACATTACGCGCACCGTGCCCGCCAACGGCCATTTCACCCCGCGCCAGCGCGAGATTTACTCGATCGTCCTCGGCGCCCAGCAGGCGGCTATCGACGCATTCATCGCCGGCAAATCCACCGTCAACGACCGCGACCGCCGCGACCCCAACTCGCTCGACACGGCTGCCTACAACTACATCGACGCGCACGGCAAAGACCTGCACGGCCAGCCGCTCGGTCAGTACTGGCTGCACGGCCTGGGCCACATGCTGGGCATCGACGTGCACGATCCCGTTGACCGCTATCCGGCAGTGCTGAAGCCGGGAATGGTCTTCACCATCGAACCCGGCATCTACATCCCCGAAGAGAAGCTCGGGGTCCGCATCGAGTGCGATTTCCTGGTTGGCGCCGATGGAAAGCTGATTGATCTGGATGCGGACCTCGCGCACACCGCCGACGATGTGGAAGCGGCGATGCGTGGCAAGTAGCGACAGGATGCTGAAGAAATGATGATCGACCCGCGTGATGAAGCAAATTCCGAAGAAATGGTGATGCTGGAGAGCGCCTTTAGTGAGCAACTTCTGGCCTGCCTCGACGAGTGTGCACGTGGCCGCCGGGGCCTGTTCTCCGAGTCTGTCAGCGATCAGGACGAAGGCGGCGCCTGGCCCGAAGCTGCACGGCTCCGCGAACTCGCGGTCGCCCTGCAGTCGATCTTTGCGCAATTGGAAGAACGCAATGCGCTCTGCGACGAATTCCTCGACCTGTGCACGATTCACGGCGAGAGCCATCCGGGCGAGCGCAGGCTGGCGCGAGCGTTTCTCGAGCGCATTGAGCGCGGCGAAGTGGGCACGTCGACCCAGGAGGAAAGAAAGCCGTGGTAGCCCTTCATGCATTTCTGGCGCTGGCAGCCGGATTCATTACCATGGCCCTTCTCGTGGCCATTATGACCGCGGTGCTGGCGCGGCTCACGCCTAGTTGGGTCAGCGGCGAGGGCAAGCCGCAGCCGGGATACATCTTTGTCAACCTCGGCTACTCGTTTCTGGCGGCAGCGGTCGGCGGATATGTCGCGGCCTGGCTGGCGGTCGCAAACCCGCTCTACCACGTGCTCGCGCTGGGCATCATTGTGCTGGCGCTGGCCGCGTTGAGTGCGTTGCAATCCAAGGGCAAGCAGCCAATCTGGTATCAACTAGCTCTTGTAGCCCTGACGCCGATCGGCGTGCTCGCCGGCGGCCTCGTGCGCCTCCGAGTAGTAGGGATTTTGTAAAGGCGCGGATTTGGCCGATCGGAATCTGTGGTACCCACCCTTTCCGCAGAAAGAAGCGGAAAGGATGGGGCACGGGACTGAATTGAGAACCCAGGCCTGAGAAGGGGGTTCAATGGTTTCGCGTTGCTTTGGCGGCCCTAGAAACGCACGCCGACAGATATGGGGATTACCTTTGTGCCGGCGGCTACGGTGGTTGTTCCCAGGCCGTTGGGCTGTGTTGTCACGGCGGGCGTCAGCACATCCACGTAGCGGACTTCGGCGAAGAGCTTCGTTTTGCTGTCCTGGTACATGCCGCCTAAGCGGTGCTGGTAGCCGCCGCCGATGTTGAAACCGCCCTGGTTCGATGAGAAGTGGCCGACGACTGTGTTCACCGTTGCGATACCGCAGTAGTAGTAACTGCAGTACTCTTCTTCCTCGGGATCGGTGAAGCTGGTCACCTTGCGATAAAATCCGCCGCCGCCCGTGACATAAATGTCGTTGCTGGACTTGGGAAAGAGGCTTACGACCGGATCGAGCGTCAGCGACCAGATGTGCGCGTGGCCGCCGCTGGCGCCCGTCTCGGCGATCAATGCGCCGGGCAACTTGTCGTCGATCAATTGATATTCCGCCAGCAGGGCAAAGCGCTTCGAGAAGTTGACCCCGCCGCCGACGGTAAACTGGCCGCCCCAGGTGATGTAGTTCTTGTCCGTGGGGGCATCGAAGCCGCCGCCGAACTCCAGGGCATATTTGCTCGCCACCTCGTGCTTCCACCCGCGGCCACTATCCTGGCTGGCCCCCGAGGCTGCCGGTTCGGGCGCGGAGGGCAGAGCAGCAAGGCCTGCGGGAGCGACGGATTCCGCCATCTGCACCTGAGTGGGATCGTTTGAGGAAGAAAACCCCGCAGAACTGGTCCGGCTGGGGGTAGGGGAGGACTGAGCGCTTGCCAAACCGGCAGCAAGAAGGGCGGTAGATCCAAGCAAACTAGCACGCCGCACAAGCGACATCCATTTAGTAAGTGACATGTCTGAACCTCAAATAAAGAATTGAACTAAATACGTTTGGGCATACAGTGCCCTGTAATCGGTTAGACACCAATTCAACCCGGAAGGTTGCGGCCGGCCGAAATACTCGGTCGGTGGGACAAAATCGCACTGTGCCACTTCGATATTTAGTGACACTTTGATATGATGGTGTCACGCAAGGCGTGGAGGGACAGATGGAACTGATGGAGCGTAACGAACTTAGGGCGCGAACCCGCTTGGGCCAGAAGGGTCGGTTTGTGATTCCGGCACCAATGCGCGAGGCGCTCGGGCTCGACGTCGGCGGCGTGCTGGATCTGCGCCTCGTCGATGGCGAACTACGGATCTCGACTCTGCGGAGCCGGATCCAGCGCGCGCAGGAGAGGGCGCGGCAGATCATTCCGCACGGAGTCAGCCTTTCAGAAGAACTAAGCGCGGAGCGGCGCGAGGCTGCAAAACATGAATGAGGTAGTGATGGACGCATCCGCCATTCTCGCTCTAATTCAAGATGAACGGGGCGCGGAGAATCTGACAGCCGAGATCATGGACGATGCGATCATCAGCACGGTCAATCTCGCGGAGGTGCAGTCCAAGTTGGTTAAGAACGGGTACGCTGCGGACGAAGCCTGGGAAACCGCCTTGTCGCTGATTAAGGCCGCAGAGCCTTATACCAGCGAGCAAGGCAGAATCGCCGGAGACTTGATTACAGAGACCGAGAAATATGGACTGTCGTTGGGAGACCGTTCCTGCCTCGCTCTTGCGATTGCGCTCAAGGCCCCCGTGTACACCACCGAGCAGCTTTGGAGAAACCTGAAAGTGGGCATTCCCATTCATGTGATCAGGTGAAACAGGCCAGGCATCATAAGGCAGAAACACTGAAGGCCGAAGTTCTGCTCCGGCCTTCAGTGTTTTCAGTGGTTAGATTCTTACCGTTTCATTCGTGAGCAAGAATACTTCAACAAGTTCATGCAGCTTCGAGCAATTGGATGATGTTTTGGATGCAGTGGCCGGCTTGGTGGAAGGCGGTTTCGAGCTTGCTGTCTGGTCGTGGTGCTTTGGCGGGTTAATGGTGAAATAGGCTGTTGGCAAGCGGTCCGCAGAGTTGCTTGTGGAAGAGGACGAAGAGGAGCGCGACGTTGCTTCCTTTCTCAGTCATCATAATCTGTCTTCGTTACGTTGACACCGACCGAGTAATGCTTCATGTCCGGGGCGATATTCTCGCCCTCCTTAATCTGCAAGAACCGCAATTCCTCGGCTTCGTTTTTCATTCCCTCCTGTTCATACCTTTCGATAACCGGCTGCAACCACGCCATCGCAAGCGTGGAGTTTGCCTTCTCGGGCATTGTTACGAATGGCCCGCTCGACATTGGTTCTATCATTCTTCTTCTTATAATGTTGGACCAGGCGTTTAGCAGCGGCCTGCGCACCATACGGGTTGAACTCATTCGGTTCTCCGACGACTGTTAACCTGCTCAGCATCGCTTCGAGATCGCTGATTATCTGAGCTTCCTGCGATGTAGATATTCCCAGGTGACTCTCCAGACAGACCACTGTTGGGCACAAGCCTGGCGCACATGCATACGAAGGTTTGCCGTCCGGGAAGCGGGAAGAAACGAAAATTCATCTTCCCCAAGGAATTCGTACTGCACTCGCTCCGCCATACGTCCCTTACAAGGATGGGGGAATCTGAAGCTGATCCATTTACAATAATGAAGCCGGCAGGGCACGCCAATGTCACAATCTCACAGAGGTACGTGCATCCCACGCGCGAGACAGTTCAGGTTGTATTCGACAGGCTTGAGACGCTCAATCGGAAGGCTCTGGAGGCATCAAACGGTGGCAAGAAGCTACGTTTCTAGATACAGTTCATTAGTCATCGAGAAGCGCAGCCAGTAAACTACTCATTCTAAGCAGCGGGCCTGTAGCTCAACGGTTAGAGCAGGGGACTCATAATCCCTTGGTTCGGGGTTCGAATCCCTGCAGGCCCACCACCAACTCTTCAGGTGTCTAAAGACCCTTGCTCCCTCCTCAAGAAGAAGCAAAGACCGGTCACAACTCTCCTATTC
>Ga0181529_10001290_pt1 | contig 33088 bp, 23 predicted proteins | sample PEATcosm2014_Bin_36_FD_119763 | JGI IMG/M metagenome (GOLD analysis project Ga0181529, IMG submission 119763) | Peatland microbial communities from MTU Mesocosm Facility, Houghton, MI, USA - PEATcosm2014_Bin10_30_metaG | ecosystem: Environmental > Terrestrial > Soil > Wetlands > Peat | place... | reverse complement strand
TTTTGGGACGCCGCGCCCGCTTGGCCACACCCCGCAGCTTACCCCGATCCCGCGTAAAGAAGTTGACGACGAGGTCGGCCTCTTTCAGCGGATACGTACGGATAACAAGGCTTTCGCTGACACGCGCTGGCACACGTGGAAATTTCAGAGTAACACAGATGATTCGGTAGGACAGGCCATCGCTGCTTGTGGCCTGTCGCCCTCACTTCGCCCGCGCAGCGTGACAGACGACACAACCCGATCGTCTGTCCCACGGTGTACCATAGCCCCATGGTGCGATTCCTGCCACTTCTGCTCACATTCCTGGTGGTCGCCATGGCCGCCGACCTTCCCAGCCGCAAGTACCTGAATCTCGCGGCCATCAAAACCCTGGTCGCCGCCGCCGAGAGCGAGGCCCAGAACCGCAACGTGCATGTGACCATCTGCATCGTCGATGAGAGCGGCAACCTTCTCTTCCTGCAGAAGGCCGACAACACCAGCCTGAACACCGTACAGTTCGCGCAACGCAAAGCGCGCTACGCCGCGATCTATGGACGCCCGTCGAAAGTGGCCGCCGACCAGCTCAAGGGCGGCGACATGGCTCAGCTTGTTTTCCCCGACGGTTTTCCAAACCAGGGCGGCGTGCCCATTAAAGTGGATGGCCAGACCATCGGCGCCATCGCCTGCAGCGGCGGCCCCTCGGAAGTTGACGAAGCCATCGCACAATTCGCCGTCGATGCGCTGCTGAAGAAGTAAGCGGAAGGCGGGATCACGGTTCTAAAGCCGAGCCTCTGTTTTTGAATTCTTGCATGTGGCGCTCACCGCACGGCTTCAATCCTTTGCCGCATCGATCTGCAAAGGCAGACACGAAACTTCAAACTGACGGTATGGCTTGGCTTCCGAAATCCAACCGGGGCCTGGGCTTCGTGGTCCGACCAAATCTCGCTGTGCGAATAATTCCGGTCTTGCGGCTCATGTCGCATGAAGAACACGAAGGTGGGCCCGTGAGGTTGGTCGATCCTTTCTGGAATGTCCGCCACTCTGAATTCGACGACGCCGAGGCCGTCGTATTCTCCTGTCTCGGAGAACAGAACGTCCTCGGGTTCGCTAAGCGTTCCCCGATTGACAGACTGCTTCAACTGGGCCCGAACGCCTTCGGGCAAAAGCTGTCCCTCGACAAAGTGTTGACGCATGTACCGGAGATAAAGCGGCTCCGGACCGGCGAAGTCTGGGATAACTTCGCGGCCGCGCCGATACATTCGCTCCGGACGTTCACGCGGCGAGATGTACACGTATTTGCTCGATGGAATGCAGCAATGGAGCGTCCGCGGGTTCGACATCCCACACCGCCGGTTCACCCCGATCGGAATACGTTGCCACCGCGATCTCGCCGGAGTTGTACACTTCAATCACTGCGCGGCTGCGGCCCTCCACAAAGGAAAGGGCGATTCCACCCTCCACCGTCGGTGTCAACTGCGTTGGCGCAAGCGCAGCCGCCTCCAGAACATTGAGGATCTTCGCGGCCAGATCGCGGGCAGCGGCATTCGGCGGCTCTGAATCATAGCTATCCCAACCTTTGGCGAGGGAGGCTGTCGCGTTGAGCCGCTGCCGAGCATCCGCGAAACGCGCCTTTGTCAGCCAGAAGCTGCTCTTGAAGATCTGTTCGAGAGCGGAGCGCAGGCCGGTCGCATACGCCGGAGAGGTCACTGCCTCATCGTTTTGCCCGATTACTCCGTAGATCCCAGCCATCGGTCTGTAATTTGCCTCGGATACCGGTGCGTTGAGCAGCATAATCAGGACTCCTGCCTATTCCCAAATAAGGCGCGGGTTCTATCAGTGATACAGCCCTCGAAAAACTCATTCTTCTTGTCACGTAGCACTTCAAGCAACCCCCAAACCTCCTCATCATCGGCCAGTGCAGCCTCCTTCGATACGTCGATATCGAGGATCACTGAATTCGTGTTCGGGTTGGGTGCGGGAACCGCCGCTTGGGTGAGGATCAACAGTCCCCCGAAGTCGGGTTGCGGAAACTGAAGCTGCATGAAAAAGCCACTGAGGCCTTGCGGCAGAACGGGGGACACCTCGGGCGTCGTCCGAAAGTAGTCCTTGTGCTCGATCGCAGGGAGCGGAATGTCAATTTGATTGATATATCGGACCGCCACCCGATCAATCGTCTCCGGAGTCACCACTTCCCGATAAATCTCCCACAAACGCCGGGCTTCGTCCCTCAACTCACGCCAACTGACGTACGGTCGAAGGCGGCTAAAGGTAAAGCCGTCGTGCCGGGCTTGAAAGACTTGCCTGCCGTCTTCGGAGCTGAAGGCAAACCCCGTTTGGGTCTGGGTAGCCGAGGCGCCGACTGCATCTCCGCCGGAAAACCGCCCAAGCACGTGGAGGGTTCTCTTCTTTCCAGGATATGTACCTCTGACACGCCCGTGGACGGACTCCAGCAGTCGAAGCCCCGTAGCGCTAACCGGCAGGTTAACCCTGATGTCAATGAGCGCTTCCGTTATCGGTGCATTCTCGTAGTGGATTGTCACGCTTCTCCAGTCCTGGCAGCCAACAACAAAGCTACAGTCCACCCAAACAAAGTGTACCAAAACCGTTTGGCGGGGGAAGGCTACGCCTCCCAGCGTCAGGGGCTGAACCCGCTTTTCGGCCCCTCTCAATCATAACCAGGGGCCGGATCATAAGCGATCGGCATCCGCTGCCAGCCCTCCACCGCCAGGCTCTCCTACCAAAAACACGTAGCCACCACCTTCGGCGGCCCCGCATTTCCGCCGACCATCGCCGTCTTCAGCACCACCTGGATGTTCCTGCGATACCACCCCGCCGGCGCATTCCGAAAAGCCTCCTGCATGTAGCCCGCGTTGGTCAGAAAGTCGCCGCCCGCCAGCGTACCCTTGAAGGTCATCCCGACCACCGTGACGACCGTGCTCTCCGTGGCCGGATTGAGCATCCGGCTCACAATGGCGTACTCCTCCGGCCGGCTGGAGCTCTGCGAGGCCGACGCAATCACCTTCCCCCGATTCTGGCGGTCGCGGACCTGGTACAGGCGGTTCGGCATATCGCGGTCCAGGTAGTAGCGCACTCCGGCGGTGAGCCCCTGCGTCCAGCGGTTGTTGAATTGGCCCAGCAGAATCGCCGGCTTGCCGCGCAAATCGTAATATGTGGCGATTCGGTCGCCCAGAACCTGGAACGGCTTCCGACGCCTCGCCAGCAATTCGGAGATGCGCACCGCGGCCATCAGGTCGCCGAAGGTGAAATACTGGTCGCCGGCCGCTCTCAGGTCGGAGAGCTTGACCTGGGTGTTCTCGAGGACGTCCTTCGATGCGGGCGGAGTGGTTCCATTGCCCACCATCTTGTCGTTCAGTTCTTCGTAGCGCGGGCCCTCGATGCGGTAGATCTTCAGCGGCTGTCCAATGCAAACCACCGCCTCGCCCCGGTCTTCGATCAGCGGTTTCCAGAAGCGCTCGAGCGCCGGTTCCCGGGACTGCCACCACCACGCGCCGCCCGCCGCCACCAGCACCGCCGCAATCGCCGCCCGGAATCGCCACCCGGGCCGCGAAAAACGGGCTGCATTTGTCCGCACTTCCACAACCACCGGGGATAGCGGAGAGGCCGCGTGGAATTCCGGCGCATAACTGCCCGCCGGAAGCGACAATCGCAATTCTTCCTCATGGCCCGGCTCCAGGTAGTATTGAGCCAGCCGCTTTCGAACCTCGGCCGCCGTGGTACGGACCACCGAATCGTGATTCGTATCGTACCCTGCGTCGCGATGAAATACTTCGGACCCGATGATCCGCTCTTTCACCCGGTCCAGCGCGCCTTCCAGGTGGGCATCCACAACGTACTTCAACAGGGCCAAACAGCGCTTACTATTGCGGAAGTGATGGCTCCCGAGAAGCCGCTCCAACTGGGCGCGCACGGCTCCCGGTTCGGGCTGAAACGCCTCCCGCGGCGCAACCGGTTCCGCCTCTGTCTCGGTGTTTTGCCCCTTCGGCTCCATGGCCTTTCTTCCCCCGATAGTATCACAGCACCAGGTATAGAACGTCCTTTCCCGAATGCCTGAACGTCCCCAAAAACCATTGATGACAAGCCACTTAGCCGGCTATACGTCAATCTTTGTGTAGACCACCTAGACACCTCGCGGACATCGGTTTAGCGTACTTCTTCACTATCTCCATGTGGCGGAAAAAACTAGCGGTACTGTGGCTGGCGGTGGCTTCGGCCTGTTTCGGGGGCCAGGATCGCCGCGTCAAAATCGTCCTCGTCGGCGATTCCACGGTGAATGACGAAGGCGGATGGGGACCCGGTTTCCGCGCTTTCTTCGACCCGCATGTAGAGGTCGTCAATCTCGCCAGGAACGGCACAAGTTCGAAAAGCTTTCGCGATCGGGGGATGTGGAACCCGGCGTTGGCGGCCAAGCCGGAGTACATCCTGATCCAGTTTGGCCACAACGACGTCCCCGGCAAGGGGCCCGATCGCGAAACCGACGCCACCACCACCTATCGCCAAAATCTGAAGCGCTATGTCGCCGAAGCCCGCTCCGTGGGCGCCATTCCGGTTCTGGTGACTTCCATTGTCAGGCGCGAATTCACGCCCGAGGGCAGGTTCCAACCGGATTCCCTGGTCCCCTACGCGGCGGCGGTCCGCCAGGTGGCCACCGAGGAAGGCGTACTCCTGCTCGATCTCTATTCGCTGACTCTGGCCCAAGCCGAACGGCTGGGCCCGGCGGGCTGTGAAGAAATCGGCGCCATCGCCAAAGACGGAAAGCCCGACCATACGCACTTGGGGCCGAAAGGACGCCAGGAAATCGGCGTCATGGCGGCACGAGAACTGGTAAGGCTCGAGCCCAAGCTCAAGCCTTACGTGACAAGCACCGAACCTTAATCGAATTGCCTTAGGAGACCGAAACCATGAAATGCAGCCTGGTAGCTGCCCTCGTAGTAACGCTTCCTCTCGCGTCGTTCTCGCAAGAGTTCCGCGGCACCATCAGCGGCGCGGTTACCGACGCCACCGGCGCATCCGTCGCGGGAGCGAAAATCACCGTCACCGAAACCCATACCAACGTCAAAACTCAGGCGGCTTCCGAATCCACGGGGCAATACACCGTGCCCTTCCTGCTGGCCGGCGACTACGACGTTGCCGCACAGATGCAGGGATTCAAGGAGTTCATCCGCAAGGGCGTGCACCTGGGCGCCGGCGAGCATCCCACCATCGACATCGCGTTGCAGATCGGCGACGCTAACCAATCCGTCGAAGTCACCGCCGAAGTGCCCCTGGTGAGTAGCGAAAGCGCCTCCGTCGGCACCGCCATTACTACCAAGGAAGTGGAAGACCTGCCGCTCAATGGAGGGTCGCCGCTGATGCTGGCGCAGTTGGAGATGGGCGTGATCTACTCTCCCTTCACCAGCAATGGCACTGCCTCCGGCGTGGTGCAGACCTACGACTCGTCCAACAATTTCAGCATCGCCGGCACCCCCACCCAGGCCAGCGAGATGTTACTCAACGGCGCGCCCGACGCCACCTGGGATATGCGGTCGGCCTACACCCCTCCCAGGGACGCCGTGCAGCAAGTCAGCGCCAAAGTTGTGGATACCGACGCGGGCTTCGGCCATACGCGCGGCGGCACCATCAACCAGGTGTTGAAGTCCGGAACCAACCAGTTGCACGGGACCGCGTCGGAGTTCACCCAGCCTTCGCTGCTCAGCGCCAACAGCTTCTTCAACAACCGCAGCGGCCTGGGCAATCCCGTGACGCACTTCAACCAATACGGGGTGACCGCCGGCGGTCCGCTGTGGATTCCCAAAGTGTACAACGGCAAGGACAAGCTGTTCTGGTTCTTCGCCTGGCAGAACGACGCCAACAGCACGCCGCTGACTAACTTCCTCAGCGTCCCCACCGATGCCGAGAAGAACGGCGACTTCTCGCAGATTCTCAAGACCGATGGAACCCAGCTTTACGACCCATACGGCGGTACCCAGGTGGGCAGCGCCATCACCCGCGCGCCGCTTCCGAACAACCAGATTCCCTCCAGCCGGTTCAACTCCATCGCCACTCAGTATCTGAAGTACTTTCCCGAGCCGAACGTCACGGGAAGTAACACCACCTCGCGTCCGGACGGTTACTACAATTACGGCACCACCGCCCCCAATACCAATAAAGCCAATAACGAAATGGGGCAGCTCGATTACAGCATGAGCGCCAGGAACCGCATGTCGTTCATGGTCCGCCACAATGCTCTGTCCGCCGTGAAGAACAACTACTTCGACAACATTGCCAGCGGCCAGGTGACCGGCCGCGAAAACTGGGGCGGCAGCCTCGACGACGTGCTGGTGGTCAATCCTACGAATATCGTCAACCTGCGGCTCAATTACACGTATATGTACGAGAGCAGTACCGATCCCAGCGAGGGCTTCAACCCGACCTCTATCGGTTTCCCGACTTACATAGCCGGTAACTCCGAGAGACCGGCACTGCCGTACGTCTACTTCGACACCAGCACCGCTTATCAGAGCCTCAGCTACAATCAGGCGGCCAAACGGCCCTCTCAGTCGCTGCAACTCTACAGTAGTTGGACCCGGATCAAGGGCAATCACACGTTGCGGGCCGGTGCCGACCTGCGCCAGTATCGCCTCAGCACCATTACTTATGCCATGGCCGCCGGCGGCTATAACTTCGGCGGCAATCGCTGGGTGAATAGCAATGCCTCCGCCTCCGCCACCGAAGCCATGGGACAGGATATGGCCCAGTTCCTCTACGGCCTGCCCACCCAGGGCTTCTTCGACATCAATACGTATGGCTCCTGGTACTCGTATTTCGCCTCGGGTTTCGTACAGGACGACTGGCGTGTCCGCCGCAATCTCACCATCAATCTCGGCGTGCGCTACGACTACGACGGGCCGTTCCACGAAAAGTGGGGCCGCACCGAAACCGGATGGGGCGCCAACACACCCAATCCCGTCGCCGCCCAAGCCATTGCCAAGTTAGCCACCCTGAATCTCTCGCAGATTCCCGCGGCCAGCTTCAAGGTGAACGGCGGGCTGCTCTATCCCACCGGCGACGCCGCCGCTTACCAGAACACCTCTCACCTGGTGAGCCCCCGCGTGGGACTCGCCTGGTCTCCCGACCGTTTCCACGGCAACACCGTGATCCGCACCGGGTTCGGCATGTTCGTGGCGCCCACCACCATCTCCACCCTGGCGCAAAACGGCAACTACTCCTCCACTCCCATCACCAACCAGGAGGGTTTCAGCCAGGAGACCGCCATGAACGTGAGCGGCAATAACTTCCTGTCGCCCGGCCCGGCCACTTTCAGCGATCCCTTCCCCGGCGGCGCGATCCTGCGGCCCAGCGGATCGTCGGCCGGCATGGCTACCTTCCTAGGCCAGACCGTTTCGTTCCTCAATCCGCAGTCCAAAAGCCCCTACTCCTTGCGATGGAACTTCGGTTTCCAACACTCGCTCTCGAAGAACATGGTTCTCGAAGCCGTCTACATCGGCAACCACTCCGTACACACGCCCATCAACCTCACTCAGTTGAACGGCGTCCCGCGCCAGTATCTCAGCAGCCTGCCGGTCCGCGACACGACGTTAATCAACAATCTGAATGCCACGGTTTCGAATCCCCTCTACGGCTTGGTCACCACCGGTACGCCCAATGGCACCACCACCAGCGTGGCGCAGCTTCTCTCCTTCTATCCGGAGTTTCCGCTGGGATACACCAACGGTGGATTCACGGGGTCGGGCGGCGTGATGGAACAGAACCTGAATGTCGGCAGCTCTTACTTCCATAGCCTGAACCTGCGCCTGCAGCGGCGGTTGTCGAGCGGCCTGATGATCATCGGTAACTACGTCTTCTCGAAACTAATGGAGCAAGATACCTGGCTCAACGACACCGATCCCCGGCCCGAAAAGCGCATCGGCGTCTTCGACCATACCCATCGCGGCGTGATTACGGTGACTTACGAACTGCCCATCGGCGCCGGAAAAGCCATTCCTCTGACTTCCCGCTGGGCCAATTCGATTCTGGGCGGCTGGCAAGTCAACGGCATCTACACCAAGCAAAGCGGTCAGCCCTTCACCTGGATGGGAACCAGTTCCACCACCATCGGCGACCTGGTCTACTTCGGCCAGACACTACACTTCAACCCCCGCCAGGTGGATGGCGTGGCGTTCAATACTTCGGCGTTCGATATGAAGTCGGCCGACCAGTTCGCCTACCACATCCGCACCTTCTCCACCACCTTTTCCAGTCTTCGCGGAGATGGCACTAACGAGGTGAATGCGTCGGTGTTGAAGCGTTTCGCAATTCGCGACGATGGCAAAACCTACTTCCAGCTTCGGGGCGAATTCTTCAACGTCTTGAACCATCCGACATTCGCCTTCCCCAACCTGGCGCCCACCAATTCGGCGTTCGGTCTGATCACCGCGACATCCAACCGTTCGCGCCAGGTCCAATTGGGGGCCAGGCTGGTGTTCTAAAGTACTCCGTCTTATGTGGGGCAGGATGGTATCCTGCGGCCGAGTGGTACTCGGCCTGCCGACCAGTATGCAGATGCCGACCAGGCCGAGTACCACTCGGCCGCAGGTTGCCAACCTGCCCCACATAAGACGTGGCGTACCGACCGGGCCGCCTGAATGCGATTTGGCAAGAGTCTTGCCAAAGGCAATGATAAAGATCTTGTTTTCAGCTACTTACAAAATACCCGTTGGCAAGGGTCTGGCCATGGCGGCAGGACGGCCTGCATTCCCGCGATCTCACTTCCCGTCCACTCCCGCGATCCGGGCGATCTCCGCCAGGGCCAACTGGTAGGCCATCCGGGCTCCCAGTTCGTCCACTTCCGCACCGCGAGTGGCGGCCACGGTGTCCGCGTTTTTAGCGTCCGAGGTCAAGCCGGCCTTGAGTTGATCGGCGCTGATGCGGCCGCCTTCCTGTCTGAGCGCCAGCGCTTCCCGGGCCACATCCACCATCATCTGGGTCCGCTCCAATTTGCGGTAAGCCTTCTCCACATCGACCGTAATGCGGTCGGCGATGCGGCGGACGTTCTCTTCGGCTTGGGTCAGTTGGGCCTCGCGCTCACCCACCACGCCTCTGCGTTTCCCCCAGTCGAACACGTTCCAGGTCATCTGTAGACCGAAGGTGCCGAAGTTGTGCGCCACAAAGGGCACGCCGCTCTGATAGGTCTCGCGGGCGAAGGCGCCGATATTCGGGATGTATTCGTAGCGGGCCGCCAGCACTGCGCTGCGCGCTTTGGATACGGTTTCTTTCGCCGCCTGCAATTCCGGATTTCGGTCCAGCGCCAGCTTCAGGTATTGCTCGCTGGTCAGCCGTTCGCCCGCCGGCATGCCGGCATCCACCAGTTCCAACTCGGTGTCCAAGGGAAGCCCCAGCAGGTCGTCCATCTCTTCATTCAAGTCGGAAACCTGGTTCTCGGCCGCCAGCAGCGCCTGCCGGTTCTTCAACAGGGACGCCCTTCCGCCCAGCGACGCCACCTCCAGCGCATTGCCTGCGCTCACGGCGCTCTCGGCCTCGCGCAGGGTTTCCCGTGCCGCCGCGATCTGCGCCTCCAGCGCGCCGATCTGTTTCCGCGCCGTCAGCAGGCCGTAGTAGAGCTGGTGTACGCCCAGCACCACCTGGTCTTCCGCCTGCTTCAGCTCGGCTTCGGTGATACGTTCGTTGGCGGCCGCCACGCGGACAGCCTGGTGGATCTTGAGCAGTTGCGTAAGGGGCTGGCCCAGCGTGGTATTGGCCAGGATCACGGTGCTCGACCCCTGGTCGAACGTCATGGTTTGGGTGGGAAACGGTCCCAGCCCCGGTATGGTCCCCAGCGCTCCGGCCGGCACCGACACCAACTCCTTGTTGGAGATGCCCATCAGATTGGTATCGTTGGAGAGTTGCGGATAGTAGTCGGCGCGCGCGGTGACGCTCTTTTGTTGGTTCTCGCGGACACGGGCCCGCGCAATCTTGAGCGAAGTGTTCTGCTTGAGCGCCAGCGAAACCGCCTCAGGCAAGGTAATGGTGCGCGTGGCCGCGTGTGCCGGAACGGCGCCCATCGCCAGCACCAGGAGGATCGCCGTCACTGCTGTCACCGCGGCGGCGGGCGGCTTCGAGAGGTGCGACTTCACCAGTACGAAGAGCACCGGGACCACAATCAGCGTGAAGAACATGGATGAAATCAGCCCCACCGCGATTACGCTGGCGAGCGGCCCCCACAAGCTGGACCCGGAGAGGATCATGGGCGTAACGCCCACCGCCGCCGCCATGGTGGTGAGGAAGATGGGCCGCAAGCGGCGCTCCCCGGCCTCCGTTGCCGCCTGTTCCAGCGAGCGTCCGTCGCGCAATTTCTCATTGATATAGTCCACCAGAATGATCGAATTCCGGACCACGATGCCGCACAGGGCGATCAACCCGGTGAAAGCCGTGAACCCGAAAGGATAGTGCGCCAGCATCAGCCCCAGCATGGCGCCGAACAGAGTCAGCGGAATCGACGACATCACAATCAGCGGCTCCGATAAGTTGCGGAACTGGACCAGCAGCACCAGGAAGATGGCCACCAGGCTGATGGCCAGCGCCGCTTCCATCGCCGGCATGGTCTCGCCGGTATTGGTCCGCTCGCCGCCATACTCGGTGCGATATCCGGCCGGCAGCGCCAGCGCCTGAATCTGCGGATCGATGGCCTGGATCACCTGCGAGGCATAATGTCCGTGGCTCGGGAAGGCGCGCACCGTCAGCGTCCGCACGCCGTCGCGCCGGACAATCCGGCTGGGTTGCCATTGCGGATCGAGATGCGCCACCGAGCGCAGCGGAACGCTGGCGTGTGTGATAGCCGAAGTCATATACGCGTCGCGCACGTTTTCGAAGGAACTCCGGTCTTGCGGGTCGAGCCGCAGCACGATATCGACGGCGCGGTTTCCCTCCCAGAAGGTGCTCACCGGCGCGCCGCTGAAGGCTCCCGCCAGCAACTGCGAGACTCCCGCATTGGTTAGCCCGAGCCGGTTCGATAGCTCGGCGTTGACGTCCACATCCACCATGTAAGAGTCGTTGAAATAGTCGTTGTGAACCATCTCCGCGTACGGTACCTTGCGAACGATGTCCTCAATCCGCTGGCCGATCCGCTGCAGTGTGGCGATATCGTAACCCGACACGCGGACTTCCACGGGCGCTTCCATAATCATCCCCTGCTGCAATTCCTTGACGATTACCAGCGCCTCGGGCGCCACGTGGGCCAGGCTATTGCGCAACTCGGCCACCAGTGCCGGCACCGCCTTCTCCGATTTGGTGTTGACGATGAACTGTCCGTAGGCCAGGTCGGGAAGCTGCGGGTTGACGTTGTAATAGAAACGCGGAGCGCTCTGGCCCACGAAGCTGGCAAAGTGAGCCACCTCGCCGTGGGCGCGCAGGCTGCGCTCGACTCGGCTCATGGCTTCCTCGGTGGCTTCGATGCGCGTGCCCTGGGGCATCCACAGGTCGATCACAAATTGATTGCGCTCAGCCGAGGGAAAGAACTGCTGGGGAAGCGCCATCTTCAGCAACACTCCGCCAATCACCGCCGCCAGGCCCAGCGCCACCGCAAATAGCTTCCGTCGCATGAAGAATACGATGGTTCGGTTGTAGACCGTTTGCAGCCGGTCCAGCATGGTGGTTTTCTGTTTGGATCCGGCCGTGTGCAGCCCCGTGCGGATGAAGAAGCGGCACAGCAGCGGGGTGAGCATTACGGCGACGATGAAGGACACCGAGAGCGCCACGGCCACCGTGACCGGCAGAGCTTGAATGAACTCGCCCACCGAGCCGTTCAGAATCAGCAGCGGCAGGAAGGAGGCGATGATCGTCAGCGTCGCCGTGATCACCGGAACCAGCACTTCGCGTACGCATTGCCAGGCCGCGTCGCTTCGCGGGATGCCGCGGTCCAGGCAATCCACATAGTTGTCGGCGATGACGATGGCGTCGTCCACCACAATCCCCAGCACCACGATCAGGGCGGCGATGGAAACCTGGTGCAACTGAATGCCAATAGTGTTCAACACCCCTAGCGACGTGCAGACGGTCACCGGAATGGCCACCGCCGCGATCACCGCGACGCGTAATGGCAGCAGAACGATGGTGACCAGAATGACCGCGCCGATGGCCAGCAGGAACTCGCGGCCCAGGTCCGTCATGCGCTCGCGCACCACGGCCGGCTGGTTCGCCACCATGTCCAGGTGGACGTCGGGAGGCAGGATCTTGTCAACCCGCGCGAAGACTTCCGCGATCTGGTCGCCAAGCTGCACGATGTTCTTGCCCTTTTGCATCTCGATGGAGAGCAGAACGCTGGGCTCGCCGTCGTAGCGGACCACGAAGGTGGGGTCCTGATAGCGACGCTCCACGTCGGCGAAATCGCGGATGTAAACCGGCTGCCCGGTGCGCGAAACGTCCACCAGTACGCTGCGGATCTGGTCCTCGGTAGTGAAAAGCCCGGTGGTGCGCAAGGGCACCTTGTCCGCGCCGGCGTCGAGATTTCCGGAACTTTGGATGATGTTGCGCTGCTGCAACGCCTGAATGACGTGCAGCGGATCGGCGAAATATTGCGACAGCCGTTCCAGGCTGCTGGTGACGCGGATCTCCTCGCTCTGCTCGCCGTAGGTGGCCAGCTTGCCCACGTTGCGCACGGTGCGCAGCTCGTCCTTGATGCGGTCCGCGTAATCGTGCAACTCGCGATATCCGTAGCGCTGGCCGTGGATGGCCAGCAGCATGGCCACGGTGTCTCCGAAATCCGAATTGACCAGCGGCCCGAGCACGCCCTTCGGCAGTTCCATGGCGCTGGTCTCGTTCATCTCATGGCGCAGCCGGGCCCAGAAGGCCTGCGCGTCCTTCACGTTCTCTTCCAGTTCCACGGTGATGAAGACCAGCCCGGGCCGGCTGGTGGAATAGGTCTTCTGCTTGCGCACCTCGGGGAACTTGAAGATGTGTTCCTCGAGCTTCTGGGTGACCTCTTTCTCCACCTGCTCGGAGGTGGCGCCGGGGTATGCCGCCAGCACCAGTCCCTGGCGGATGGTGATGCTGGGGTCCTCGGTCCGCGGCATGTTCAGCAGGGCGTTCACGCCCACGCCCACCACCATGGCGGTGAGAATGGCCGTGACGATGGGGTAATGCAGGGAAGCTTTGACGGGATTCATGAGCGCTTACCTCGCCTCCGCCGCCGGCGCTTCCACGGCCGCCACCGTGGACCCGTCGCGCAGCTTGTTTTGCCCCGCCAGCACCAGCAACTCCGTCCCGGAGAGTCCCTTTTTGATCTCCACCTCGGTTCCGTACACCGTACCCACTTCCACGCTCCTCGAATAGACGCGTCCCTGGTCGGGGAAGTAAACGAACACGATGGTGGCGCCTTGCGGGTCGTGAACGATGGCGTCTCCAGCCAGCGTCATCACGTCCAATTGGCGGTCGCCGCGGATCTGCGCTTCGGCGATCATGCCCAGCCGCAGCTCATGCTTGGGGTTGGGAACGGCGATGCGCACCATGTAGGTTCGGGTGCTGGGGTCGGCCGAAACATTGATGACCCGCACCACGCCCTGGAACGCCGAGCCTGGCAGCGCGGGGACCTGGACCGCGGCCGGCTGGCCCACGCGCACCAGGTGAATGTCGGTCTCCGGCACGCCCACGTTGATCTCCACGGGGTCCATCTGCACAATCTGGAACACCGGCCGTCCGGCGCTTGCCATATCCCCCAGCTCAATAGACCGGCTGGCTACGAAGCCGTCCAGAGGCGCCGTCAGCGTGGCGTCCGCCAAGTGCTTACGGGCCATCTTTTCGGCGGCCGCGGCCTGGTCGAAAGCGGCCTGCACCTGGGCCCGGTCCTCCTTCTGGCCGCCCGCGCGCGCCTGGTCGTACTGCTGCCGCGCCGCTTCGTACGCGGCTTTGAACTTCTGAAAATCGTTGGGCGGCAGACTCTTCGAGTCGTACACCTGTTTCATCCGCCGATACTCGTCCTCGGCGCGCTCGAAGGCCACGCGGGCTTGCTCCAACATCTCCGGACGCACTGGCGAATCCACCTTATCCATGACGGCTTTGGCGGCCGCGGTCTGGGCCACGGCGGCGCTCACGGCGAGGGAATAGTCGGTCGGGTCGATCACCGCCAGCACCTGTCCCCGCTTCACGAAGTCGCCTTCGCGCGGACCGACCTGAATCACCTTACCCGGCACCAGGAAGGCGACGTTCGACGGGTTCTCCGGCGAGACCACCGATCCGCTGACCGGCACCGTGGCAGGCGCCTGAATGCGGTGGGGCCGTCCCACCTTGACGGGCACCGCCGTGGCCGCCGGTGTACCCGAGGGGCGGGGGGAGCAAGCACCCAAAATCGCGGCGAGAGAAATGACAACTGCCAGTTTCTTATCCATTCGTCAGATTCCTTTAATTGGCCGCGGTTGCGGTCTTTTCCGTCCCGATCAGCCGGTTGAACACCAGGTTGCGAGCCTCGGCGTATCTCTCCGGTGCGTCGCGGTTCGCATCGACCAACGACAAGCTGGCCAGGCCCAGCACGATGGCCATCAGAGAGAGGGCCACAGTCTCCGCCCGGCCGTCCATGGGATGCCCGGTCTCGGAGAAGTACTGGGCGACCAGCGCGGAGTAGCTCTCTAGCTCCTGCCGCTGGAGGCTCGCCAGGCGCGACTTGACCGTGCGATTGCGGAGAGCGCGCAGGGTGAACTCGGTTTCGAGGATAGTCCACGACTTCTGCTTTTCCTGGCTCACGTACCAGTCGCGCACGGCCAGCAGCCGTCTGGCGGCGTTCGTCTCGCGGCGGAAGATCTCGGCGAGCGCTCCGGCGATCTCCAGCCGCTTCTTGTTGAGAACCGCGATGAAGAGCTCGTCCTTGTCTTCGAAATTCGAATAGAAGGCGCCCCGCGAAAAGCCGGCGGCCTCGGCAATCCGCTCGACCGATGAAGCGTCGAATCCGGAGCGGACGAAGACCATCTCGGCCGCCTCGATCAATTTGGCTCGGGTGGCCTCGCGGCTTTCAAGGCGCGTCAGACGTCGCGGCTGTTTCATATACAGTAGTGTATCTCGATACACTACTGTATGGAAAAATGTCTTATGTGGGGCAGGTTGGTAACCTGCGGCCGAGTGGTACTCGGCCTGGTCGGCATTTGCATACTGGTGGGCAGGCCGGTTGCCAACCGGCCGCAGGATACCATCCTGCCCCACATAAGATCAGTACTTCGGAACGCTGGGGTCCACCTGGTCGCTCCAGGCCAGAATGCCGCCCACCAGGTTGCGCACGTGCTGGAATCCGGCCTGGCGGAGGAAGCCGCAGGCTCGCGCGCTGCGCATTCCCGACTTGCAGTGAACCACGATGTCGGCCGCCGGATCGAATTCTCCGACGCGCTTCGGAAGATCTCCCAGCGGGATCAGTTTCGAACCTGGAATGTTGCAGATCCGGTACTCATGCGGTTCGCGCACGTCGATCAGCACGAAGCTGTCGCCGCGGTCGAACTTCTCTTTCAATTCGGTAGCGCCGATTTCGCCTTCGTTCATCTTGGCCTCTGGCTGCGCCGGAACGCCGCAGAATTGATGATAATCGATCAGCCTGGTGATGGTGGGGTGTTCTCCGCACATCGGGCATTCCGGGTTTTTGCGCAGTTTCAACTCGCGGAAGCGCATCCCCAGTGCGTCGTAGAGCAGCAGGCGTCCCACCAGCGGCTCGCCGATCCCCAGAATCAGCTTGACCGTCTCGGTGGCCTGAATCAGTCCGATGGTCCCCGGCAAAATCCCCAGCACGCCGCCCTCGGCGCAACTCGGCACCAGACCGGGAGGCGGCGGTTCCGAATACAGGCAGCGGTAGCACGGGCCGCCGGGGTAGGCGAAGATGGTCGCCTGGCCTTCGAAGCGGAAGATCGAGCCGTACACGTTGGGCTTGCCCAGCAGCACGCAGGCGTCGTTCACCAGGTAGCGGGTGGGGAAGTTGTCGGTGCCATCCACCACCAGGTCGTAGTCCTTCAAAATGTCGAGGGCGTTCTCGCTGGTGAGCGCGGTTTCGTGCTTGGTCACGCGCAGGGTGGGGTTGATCGCCAGCATCTTTTCGGCGGCCGAATCGAGCTTCTTGCGGCCCACGTCGCGCGTCGAGTGAATCACCTGGCGCTGCAGATTGGTGACGTCCACCACGTCGAAGTCCACGATTCCGATGTGCCCGATGCCCGCCGCGGTCAGATACAGTCCCAGCGGCGCGCCCAACCCGCCCGCGCCCACCAGCAGCACCTTCGCGGCCTTGAGCTTCTGCTGGCCTTCGATGCCCACTTCGGGGATGATCAGGTGCCGGCTGTAGCGCAGAACCTCGTCCTTGGTGAGCTCGGCGGCGGCGTTGGCGGGTCCCGCGGGCGGCGCCACTGCCGACCCGCCCGCGATCGAGGGCACCAGCGAGACCGTGTCGCCATCGGCGGCGGGCGTATCGCTCTTCGCAAGGTAGCGGATGTCTTCGTCGTTCAGATAGACATTGACGAAGCTGCGCAGCTTGCCTTCGTCGTTGAAAATCTGCTTACGCAGGTCGGGGAATTGCGTGGTGAGGCCATTCAGGACCTCGCCTACCGTGGCTCCCGAGACGCTCACCGCATCCTGTTTTCCGGTGAACTGCCGCAGGGGCGTGGGGATGGAAACTTTGGCCATGTTAGTAAGTCAACTCCTCTTTCGCCGCTTCGGTCTGGTCGAAGTTCGGCAGCCAGCTATTGGCGTGATGAAACTCGCCGTTGCGGATGGAGAGCACGACGAAGGAATACCACGGACAGGAATTCTGCAGGTCCGTCTTGGAAAAATAGGCGTCGCAATCGGGGTGCGAATGGTAGATTCCGATCAGGTCCATCTTTTGTTCGCGCGCCGCTCTGTCGGCCGCCAACAGATCTTCGGGGCGCAGCTCGTAGCGGGCCGCCTGGGCGCCTTCGAAGGCGTTTTCCAGCCGCAGCGCCGCGCGGACCAGCTTGGCGTCTCCCTCGACGGAGCCCAGCATGGCGCCGCAACATTCGTTAGGATACGCTTCGCGGGCGTGCGCCGCCATCACCGCCCAGGGTTCCGCTTCGATGTGGATCATTCCTCGTTCCAGAAGTGCTCGCTCAAATATTTGTCGGCATTGTCGCACAGGAAAGTCACGATGCTCGCCGATTCCCCCCGCTCCGCCAAGCGGCCTGCCAACACGGTCGCCGCGTGGACGTTGCAGCCCGACGAAATCCCGACCAGCAATCCTTCTTCCTTAGCCAGCCGCCGCACCATGCGGTAGGCGTCCTCGGTTTCGATCCACAGGTTGCCGTCGGCCAGTTTCTCGTCGTAGATGCCGGGCACGATGGCGGTGGGCATGTGCTTGAGACCCTCCAGGCCGTGGAAGCCGCTGGACGGCTGCACCGAGTAGCATTCCACGTGAGGGAGGTCGCGCTTCAGACGCCGCGCGACGCCCATGAACGTCCCGCTGGTGCCCATTGCCGTGACGAAGTGCGTGAGCCGGCCGCCGGTCTGCTGGATGATCTCCGGCCCGGTGGTTTCGAAGTGCGCTTTCGGGTTGGCCGGGTTGTTGTATTGGTCGGGGTAGAAATACCGGTCCGGGTCGGCCAGATACAACTCGTGGCACAGCCGGATGGCGCCGTCGGAGCCGTCGGCCGGATCGCTGAACACCGTCTCCGCGCCGTAGGCTTTGAGGATGCGCTTGCGCTCCGGGGAGGCGTTGGCCGGCAGCACCAGTTTCACCTTATATCCCAGGTTCGCGCCGATCATGGCATAGGCGATTCCGGTATTGCCGCTGGTGGCGTCCAGAATGACGCGCCGGTGATTCAACTTGCCCGAGCGCTCGCCGTCCAGTACCATATTGCGCGCCGCGCGGTCCTTCACCGATCCGCCGGGATTGAAGTATTCCGCCTTGGCGTAGATGCGGATATTGGGAAATTCGCGCGGGATCTTCTGCAGGCGGATCAGCGGCGTATGGCCGACGGTAGCCAGCAGCGGTTCGGCTTCAAAGCGCGCCGGATTCGGGATGAGTTGCGGGTCGGCCATCAGCACCTACTTGGATTCACCCCTTGGCTGACTGGATGCAGAGATCGCATGTCCGTGCAAGCAAAGGGATTGCTCTCTTGGATCAATGGCCCATTATACCATCACCCTAAATCCAGTCAATGTAGTAGAGAAGACCGGTCAAGCGCGACGAAGAAGTGGGCGCCGAGGGGATTCGCTTGCAAAATGGCTGGAATCCGAGCGTACTTGTGCGTGAGGTTCAGTGCGCCGATGTGGGGCAGGTTGAAATCCTGTCCCACATCACTTGATCGAATCCACTTCTATGGCGCACCCGGAAGGCTGGCCCAGCATTGTTTCTGCGCGGAACGGGGCGGATGGCGCGCGCCAACCGCCCCTTTCTTTCACTGAATCGCCAGTGTGACACCCGGCTGAGCGGCCGCATTGCCAACGTGCAGCGTCACCGGTACGGCTGTGCCCGTCCGCACGGTGGCTGGCACCACCACATCCACCTGCAACATCCCTGCTACCAGCGTCGGGGCGGCGCCGGCCCACAGCACCTGCGCGGCTTCGCCGTCGATGGTTACCGTCACGGCGGCCAGCGGCGTGGCCAGTTGCGACACCATCTGACCATCGGCCAGAGTCTGGTTCATCTGCCCGGCCCCCGTGGCGTAAATTGCCACCACCGAGTTCGGAGCGGCCGGATGCGTCGTCAGGTTCTGCGTCATGTCCGCGTTGAGAATCGCGCCCTGGCCGCTTCCCGTGGAATCCGCGGTGAAGAGCCCGGGCGCGCTGGCCGCAACGGGCACCGAGAGTGCCGCCGACTGGACCCCTTGATACGCCACCTGCACCGCGGTCGCCTGTGCGCCAGCCACACTGAAGGGCACGATGGCGTTCACCTGCGAGGCGGATACATAGAGGATGGGAGCGGGGTGACCGTCGAACAGAATCTGGACGCCCGCCAGTCCCGTCGGATACGTGCCGGAGGCATCGGCCACCGCCGCGCTGCCTTCAGAGGGTCCGAGATACGTGCCGGCGATGGAAACCAGCTCGCCCGGCGCGACGGAGCCCGAAAGCTGGGAAGCGGCATTCTTCACCGCGCCGCTGGAGATCTGCGGTGCCGCACCGGTCACCGCGACGGCCAGGGCGTTGGACGGCGCGGCGCCCGGATCCACCACCGTCAGACTCAGGGAGTTGCCCGCGGTCAGGATCGAGGCCGGAAGCGCGACCTGCAGAGTATTGGCATCGACGAAGGTTGTGCTCAGCGTCTGATCCGCCACTACATTGGCAATGCCGAGATGCACCGCCGCGCCGCTGACGAAGCCCGTACCCTTGAGCGTCACCACCGGCTGCACCGCATTCGCCGCCACGCTGGAGGGCGAGACCGAGATCAGCGCGGCGGGCGCCGGGGCCACCTGCAGCGTTACGGGAATGTCCACGCTGGCGCCACCGCCGGTAATGGCGATGCTGGCGAGATAGCTCCCCGCGAGCAAGCCGCCAGCGGAGACGGAGACGGTGAGTTTCGCCGGCGTGTTCCCGCTCGACGGACTCACCGAGAGCCACGTGCCCCCGCTCACGCTGGCGGTAAAGCTCACCGCCGCGCCGGTGGATGTGGCATTCAAGGTCTGCGGTTGCGGCGCCGCCCCTCCGGCCACTGCGCCGAAGGTCAGCGAGGAGGGGCTGACGGCCGGTGGCGCCGTCTGTACGGTAAGCGTAACAGGCACGTCGATGGACCCGGCCGTCGCCGACGATACATGCACAATCCCGCTATAGACCCCACTGGCGAGCGACGCCGTGTTGGCCGAAATCGAGAGCTTGGCCGGCAACGTGCCGCTCTGCGGGCTGACCGACAGCCAACTCGCTCCACTGGTAACGGCGGCGCTGTAGGACGCCGACCCGCCACTGGAGCCGATGTTGACGGTCTGAGCCGCGGGAGGCGCTCCACCCACAGCCGCCTGGAAGGTGACGCTCGCAGGGCTGGCGGTCAACGATGCCTGCTGCGATTGGGTCACGATCAGCGTAGCGTTGATATCCAGACCGACACCGCCGGCCGGCGCCAGGTGTACGGTTCCGTTATACGTGCCCTGAGCCAGGCCGTTGGCGTTCGCCACCACGGTGAGGGCCGCGGCGGTAGTGAAACTGGTTGGGCTCACCGAGAGCCAACTCCCCCCGGAGGAGGTGCTGGCGGAGGCCGTCACGTTGACGGAACTGCCGTCGGAGGCGCGGACGTAGACTTGGGTCTGCCCACTTCCCGCAAAGGCGAGATTCGGGGCGCTGACTTGGAGAATTGAGGCCGGCGACGACACCGTCAGCGAGACCACGATATCGATCGCACTGAAGTTTGCGGCCGTCGCGTGGATAGTTCCGGAGTAAGCGCCCACGGCCAGCCCCGCGGGGTTCGCCGTCACCGAAAGCTGCGCTGGAGTGGTGCCGCTTGTAGTGCCGATCGACAGCCAGTTCCCGCCGGAAGAAGTGGATACGGCGACGGTGAATGGCGTCGCGGCTCCCGTCGAAGTGCCGATGCCGAAGCTCTGCTGCGCAGGCTGCGCGCCGCCCGTCACATAAGCAAAGTTGAGAATTCCGGGAGTGGCAGTGAGCGAGGGGCCGCTCGACTGCGATCCACCGCCTGTCAGTTTGACCAGGAAAGCGGTGAAAGCGCCACTGCCGTTCAAGGTGCTCTGGTAGGCGTTCTTGGTGGGGAAATCGTCGGACGCGGTCGCGCCCGCCGCCCACAGCGCGCCTGAAGAATCCAGCGTCAAGGCCGACACCGAGTCCTGGTATTTCGTGCCCCCGAGCAGGGTCGAATAAATCAGGCTTTGCCCGTCGGACGAGAGTTCCGTCACGAACCCCCAGGTTCCGGTCGAAGCGTACACCGGTAGCGAAGGTTTGTTCTGGTATGGGTAGAGGGAGTTCTTCAGCGGGAAATCCGGCGAGGCGGTCAGGCCCCCTACGTACAGGTTCCCGCTGCCATCCACGGCTATGCCTGCCAGGCCATCCTCCACCGAACCGCCGAAGTAGGATTGATAGAGCAGTTGACTCCCGTCCGCGCTGAGCTTCGAAATGTACGACCCGGAAGCCCCGGTTTGAAGAGCGTTCTTGAGCGGCAGACTGCCGGTTCGGCTGCACGACCCGGTAATCCAGATGTTGTTCTGCGGGTCGAATGCCAGCGAACCGGCCGAAGACCACGTTCCCCCCAGCGCGGTGGCGAACACCACCGACTGGCCGTCGGGCGTGAACTTGGCGGCGAACCCCGCCTCCGTCACGATCTGCGTCTGAACGGGATTCTTGAAAGGGAAATCGGGGGACTGGGCCATGCCGACAATCACCGGGTATCCACCGCTGTCTACGGCGACGGAGGTGCCGGCCTCCACTTGGGAGCCGCCGAAAAACGTGGAAAACAACAGCGCGCCCGCGGGCGAGAATTTCGCCAGCACGGCGTTGGAGACCAACCCGGCAGTGTTGCCGAAGCCGGCTTTCGGCTGCAAGGCGTTGAGCACCGGAAAGTCCGGGGACAGGGTCTGGCCGGTAATGAATGCGTTGCCGCTGGCGTCCACCGCGACACCGTTCAGATAATCGTTCCTGGAACCTCCGAAGTAGGTGGAGAAGACCAGGCTCTGACCGTCGGCGGCGAACTTGCTGACAAACACTTTCCATGCTCCCGCGGAGGAGGATTTGAAGGCGTTCACCAGCGGGAACTGAGTCGATGCCGTGGAGCCGCAGACAATCGCGTTGCCGGATGAATCGACAGCCAGCGAATTGGCGCTGGTTTGGCCGTCCGGCGCCAAGGTCGCCCAGTAGAGGACTTTGTTTTGAGAGGGCGAGAACTTGACCACCATGGCGTTGCCGGCGCCGGGGGAGGTTGAGTTGGAAGACGTCGCCGGGACGCTACCGCCCAGGTACACGTTTCCGGCTGAATCCACCTTCACGCCAGTCACCAGCGCGCCGGAATTCGCGCCGATGAACGTTCCGTACTCCAGCACGGGATCGACCGTCAGCCCGCGGCGCGCATCGTACGCCGCCACGTCGATGCCGATTTCGCCGTGTCCCGCCAAGCGGTAGGAAGCGGCGACTTCGGTCCGCTTGCCGTCGATTTCCTGGTAGACCGCCGGCCGCCGCTGCCGGATCTCGCCGCTCTCGGCCGCCAGCAGCAGATTGCCTTCCTTGTCGATCCGCAGGTTCTTCAATCCGCTGTATGCCACGCGGATCCGCGACGGGTCCGCGCCGGGCCTCAGCACGAAATCGTACTCCAGTTTGCCATGGTTGCCGTAATACACCAGGTCGATACCGGGATAGACGTCGCGGTAGCGAACCCGATCGTACTGCGGAATCCGGGTGTGCCAGTCGCGGGCGGTTCGTCCCGCGAAATAGCTGGAGAGTCCCGGCAGACGGCCCACGCCCTCGCCGGCCGGGTCCGCGGCTCCCCTCAGTTCCATCCCGACGGAGGAATTGCCCACTTGAAGCCGGGCCTCACGCCCGCACAGGTAAGAGGCCACGCCATTGCCGCGCGAAATGAACTGCACGCGCTCGGGCGCCTGCCCCTGGTTAGGTTCGAAGAAGAGCGGCAACTCGGTTGCGCCCGCGGCGCCGATTCCGAGCAGAAACGTAGTTATAGCGAATCGATACATACACTACTCCTTTATGTTATGGGACACGGAATTTTTTGTCTGTTACCCGCTAGAACCGCAATCGAAGCGCGATTTGCATCGCTCGCGGTCCACCGATTTGCAGCGCCGGCGTCAGGCCATTGGCCGGACCTCCAGAGCCCAAAAACTGGTCGAGCATCGTCGTCGGGAGTCCGAAGGTAGCGCTGACCGGGCTACCGACATAACCTATCGGATTCCCAAAATTGGGATGGTTGAGCGTATTGAACGCTTCCACCCGAAGTTGCAGTGCGGCGCGCTGCGACAGCCGGAACTCGCGCTGCACCGCCAGGTCCAGTTGCCACATGCCGGGACCGAAGATCGCGTTTCGTCCCAGGGTCCCCTGCCTGTCGGACGGAGCCGGCGCGAAGGCGGCCGCATTCAACCTCCAGCCGGTTCCGGAAGCGCTGTCGGCAATCCACACCGGTTGGCCGCCTGTCAGGTCCGGCCGCGCACTTCCCCAATAAATCGGAAACCCCGTGCGCGCGCGAAACACGCCGTCCACGGACCAGCCCGGCAGCTTCCCGGGCCGGTACAGCACCGCCGCAAACGTGGACAGGCGCACGTCGAAATCGGAATTGCCGCGATCTATCGGGAACGTGGCATTCGAAGCCACTGTCGGCGACACTTCCTCGCCCGGTTGGTAATCCTCAATCGAGGCGTTGTCGATGGAGTGCGACCAAACGAAGGAGAACATCGCCTGCAAGCCGGACCCTAAGTGCTTCCGGGCCTGCGCCTGCAAGGCGTGATACTCCGAGGTTCCATGGCTGGCCACGTAATGATCCGTGGGCGTATTCTCCATGCGCAGCAGGCGCCGGCCCGCCGCCCCGACGTCCGATAAGGAAACCACCAGGCGCGGGGACAAGGATTCTTCCAGCGTGGTGTTCCAGCGCCACGTGAGCGGGGCTCGAAAATCCTGCGCGATCGACTGCGAGGCATATTGCGCCGGTCCCCAGCCGGAATCGGAGTATTGGTCCGGCCCGTACGATCCAGACGACTGGTCTTGAATGATCCTGCCGGCGGTGGCAAACGGAGCGGCCTGGATTGCCGAGCCGAACCCCAGGTCGTAAAACATACCGATGCCGCTTCGTAAGACCATGCCACCGTTCCGCGCGGGACGAAACGCTACGCCAAGCCGCGGCGCCAGATGGCGGTAACCGTTTTTCCAAAGGTCTCCGCCGTTGGAACTCGTTCGCAGTACCTCCGGCGGCCCGGGATCGAGGGCGGCGAACAGCGGCTGACGGTCCGGCGAAACCGGCGGAGGATTCGATTCCAGCCGCAGGCCGTAAGACAACGTCAGCTTCCCGGACACCTTCCACGCATCTTCCGCGAACAGCGAAAAATTGTGCAAACGGATAGTCGCCGGCTCGAATTGCCGGGCGCCCAGGTAGAGAGTCTCCCCTGGCTGGGAGTATCCCATGGGTACTGAATAGACCGCTTCGACAAAGTACGGCTGCATCCGGAATTTCGGCGCCAATTCGCGGTAATCCAGACCCCCGCGCATCTGGTGACTTCCCAAGACCGCTCCCATGGAGCCCGTCAGGTTCCACTGCCGCTGGGAATATCGGCTGTTCCAGTTCCCGAATTCCGGGAAAAAGGCGGGCTGAATGTCATAGCCGGTTTCCGCCGCCGGAGTGCCCACCAGCGCCGCGTAGCCCGGATCCGCGTGGGCCGCGGCGCCTCGCGGAGTCACCGACATCTCTTGAGCCGATGCCAGGTACCCGAAACGGAACGTCGCTTGCGCCACGGCGGAAACGGCGGCATCGGCGCCCACCGTCAACGTATCCGCCGACATATCGATCCGGGTCGCCTGGGTCCCGCCATACTGCGTCTCGAGGTTCGACGAAGGGGCGTGGTTGTACCGTCCGAACAGTTGCAGCCACCGTGTCGCCGTGTGGTCCACGCGGAGACTGGTGGCAACCACCGGCGACCGGTGCGGAACCATCTCCGTGTAGTCGCCAGTGCCGGAACGCGGATCCACGGAGACCGGAAGCGGCAGTCCCGCCAGGAACGGTTGCAGAGCCAGGGGCGCCTGACTGCGAAGCGCCGCCGAAGGCAGCGTCTCCACCACCGCCGAAGACTGCCGCAGCAGGAGCGTCTCCTGGGAAAGGAAAAAGAACGTCCGGTTCGAGACCACCGGTCCGCCCAGCACGCCGCCGAAATCGTGGAACCGCAGCGGAGGGCGCGCCAGCCCGCTGTTGTTGGCGAACCAGTCGTTGGCGCCCAGCAGTTGATTGCGAAAGTACTCGAAAGCCGCTCCGTGGAATTCGTTGGTGCCCGACCGGGTGCTTAGGGAAAGTTGTCCGCCCGGCATGCGGCCGAACTCGGTCCGGGTGGTGGCCGAATCCAGGCGGAATTGGTCGAGCGCCTCCATCGAGACCACGTCGTGCAGGCTGCCGATGGCGCTGTAAGCCGGCAACGTGCCGCCCGGCGACTGGCTGGCGACCTTTAAGACACCGAACGGCGCCGCAATTCCGCCGTTCACGCTCACTCCATCCACGGTGATGTAGTTGGCGTCCGCGCGCTGCCCGTTCACGCTGAATTGCCCGGCGCCATAGGTGGTGCTGGTGGTGGTATTTGCCGGGGTCACCACCACGCCTCCAGCCATCTCCAGAAGGCTCAGGAGGCCACGGCCGCTGACCGGCAGGTTGTCCAGATAATCGCGCCCCACCACGGTCTTGAGCGAGGCGTCCTCCGCGTCCAGCGAAGAACTCTCGGCCCGCACCACGATGGAGTCCCCCATGGCGCCAAGCTGCATGGTGAAATCGATGCGCGCCAGTTCATCGACGTCCAGCTTGATATCCATGCGGACGGCGGTCTTGAACCCGTCTTTGCGGACGATTAGTTTATAGACTCCGGGCTGCGTATTGGAGATGGCGTAGTAGCCGTCGGCGTTCGAAAGCGCGGCGCGGCGGACGCCGGTGGCCTCATTGACCAGCGCAATTTGCGCCTGGTCGAGAGCGATTTCGGGCGAGTATTGGATGCGGCCCGAAATCCCGGCCGCCTCCGCCGAACCCAAGAGCCCCTGGGCCAGCAGCGCCATCCCGAGCAATGCGCGCTTCACCGGACGGCCTCCAAAGCGGCTCGAAGCTCTGCGCGCGCCGCGTTCAGCTCGGCGCCCAGCTCCGCGCCGGTTAGCTTGCTGGGCGAGCCGCCGAAAAACATATTCAGGATGCGGTCCATGCGTTGGGCCGCCTCGAAAATTCCGGGTGCGGCGGGTTGCCGCGCGGCGGGACTGGCAAGCCCTAGCGCTTTGGCGATGGGGGCGACCCGCGATTCAATGGCCGCCCCGTTTTCGATGGCCGCCCGCCGGTGATCCAGAATCACAGCTTCGAGCGCGGCGCGATCCTGCGCGCTCAGCCCCGCCTGGCGGCTGGCCGGGAAGCGCTTCTCAATGTCGTGGAGTGCGTAGACGCGCGCCATCAAACCATCGTCCTGTTCCAGAATCTCGTTGGCCAGGCGGTCGAAGACGGCTTTGCCGCCCAACTGCCCGGCCAGCGCCCGCTCCAGTGGATTGCCGCCGCTTCCCAGCGCGAGCGTAGTCGGCGGACGTCGTCCGGTATCCTGTGGGCCCGCCGGCTCGGTTCGCACGGTCACGCCCGGGATGCCCGCCAATGCCGAACGGATTTCCGTTTCCCGCTCCCGCCCCACCTGGCGGCAGATCACCGTGACGGCGCCATCGGCGGAGGGCTCGGTTTCCACGGGCTCGCCGAGATCCGCGCCCAGCGTATGCAATTTCACCAGCGCGGCGATTTCCGGAAGGCCGGCCGGGGCCAGTGCCGGCGGTGCCGCGGGCACTCCCGGCTTCGGCAATGCAGGCGGAGGCAAGGTGGGTGCGATTGCCTGGACGGAGCCGGCCGGCTGCATCGCGGGCGCCATCCGCCGGGCGGGCGTCAACCGTTGCACCAGGGTGACAGCCGCCCACGCAGTCGCCATAACCAGGATTCCGGCCGCCACGCGCCGGGCGAAGGCCGGTCCGGGAAGGGTGAGCAAGTGGCGCACGCGGCTCCACAGGCCGGGCCGGCCAAGTTCGCGATCCAGCCGCTCCAGTTTCCGCCGCAAATCGGCACTGGACCGCGTGCCGGCAACCCCTTCGGCTGCATCCACCGCGGTTTGGTAGCGCATGAATTGCGAGACGGCGTTTTCCAGCTCTTCCACCTCCGCGCGGCACTTCCAGCAACCCGCGAGGTGCATTCGAATGGCCGCTTGCCGCGGCTCCGGCAGTTCGCCATCGATGAACAGCAACAGGTCCTCGGACCCCGGGTGAAGGGGCTGCAACTTATTCATGGATCGCCTCCCGAATGCGCAACACGCTGCGCCGTATCGATCCGGCCACCGTGGATACGGTCACCCCCATGATGCCGGCGATCTCGCGGTAGCGGAACCCCTCGGCGCGCAGCCTCAGGCAATGGCGTTGGTCGGACGGCAGACCCTCCACCAGGCGATGGATTCTGGCCAGGGTCTCGTCCTTGAGAATCGCCGCCTCGGGATCGGCCGAGGCAACCTGCGGCCAATCGGCCTTCTCATCCAATTCCTGCGTCCGCGCTTCGGCCTCTCTGGCGTTCAAGCCGGAGTTGCGCGCCACGGTGAAGATCCAGGCGCGCGGATTGGGTACCTGTTTTCCACTGCGCAACGCCTGAAACAGCCGCAGAAAGGCTTCCTGGCAAAGGTCGTCCAGCGCCGTCCGCGGCACTCCCAGTCTGGCGAGGTAGCGACATACGGGATCGCGCATTTCCTCGTACAACTGCACCACAAGTTCGTGTACCGGGCTTTCCATGGGAGGTCCGATCGCTCCGGTTGCGAGGTCCACGGCGGGTCCGAGTGCGCCTATCGACATTATAGGATTTTCCGGTCCCATTGAATTCTTTCGACCTCGCGACGGCCGGATTTCCAGGTGGTCCGAGACGTCCCCGGCCCGGCCTCTGGATTTTGCCGTCTATTTACATAACAACGGCGAGGGCCGTTTATTTGCAGGGAGGCGCGGCAATTCCGCCGCCGCTGCCGACGCTATAATCCACTCATGTCTTTCGCTGGTGTGCGCGTACTGTGTCTCGAGAGCCGGCGGTCGGTGGAAATGGCCGAGTTGATCCGCAAGCAGGGCGGGGAACCGGTGGTTGCGCCCTCCTTGCGGGAAGTCCCGGTGGCCGAAGATAGCGGGATCGTGGATTTCGCCGGACGCCTCTTTGCCGGCGAGTTCGACATGATGATGCTACTCACCGGCGTGGGCACGCGGCAACTGAATCGCGCCTTGGCCGTGCGGTTTTCGGAGACCGCATTCGCCGATGCGCTGCGCCGTGTGACCGTGGCCGCGCGCGGTCCCAAACCGGTGGCCGTCTTGCGCGAAATGGGCGTCGTTCCCGCAGTGGTTGCGCCCGCGCCCAACACCTGGCGCGAACTCCTCGCGGCTACCGCCAGCCGGCCCGAGCGCCGCATCGCCGTGCAGGAATACGGCCGGCCGAATCCCGACTTGTTGGCCGGTCTGCGAACGCGCGGGGCGGAAGTGACGCCGGTGCGCGTTTACCAGTACGGCTTGCCGGAGGATTGCGGCCCGCTGCGCCAGGCGGTGCATCGTCTGGCGGCCGGTGAAATCGAAATCGCCCTGTTCACCACCGCCGCACAGATCGGGAATCTGATGCGAATCGCCCGGGAAGAAGGTGTCGAGGAAGCCGCACTGGAGGCTCTGCGCCGCTGCCGGGTGGGATCCATCGGCCCCACCACTACCGAGGCGCTTGAGGAGTTCGGCGTGGGTCCGGCTTTCGAACCGTCCCATCCCAAACTGGGGATTCTGGTGCGCGAGGCCGCCGAACGCGCCGCGGGCCGCTAAGGAACGTAGACGTCCTTGGGATCTTCCGAGAGGGCTTTCCGGAAGGTGAGCAGGTAGCCTTGTACGCGGTCCAGTTTCGGTTGCTGATCGAGTTTCAGCTCGGCCAACGGCTTTCCCTCGCAGCGCCAGCGCGTCCCGGTGACGGATTCGTCGGCGTCGAGAATGCTCCGCATCCGATCGCGATATGCACTGAGCGCCTCGATCATCTGCTGGTCGTAGTCCACCACCAGGATATGCCGGTTACGGATCGCCTTCACGCGGGCGATGAAGGCGTCTTCCGACTTGTCGAGCGCTTTCTCCACTTCGCGGCAGGCCTCAACTTCATGGCCTTGAGAAGGTGGCCTCCGACTCGAACAGCCGCTCAGACCTACAACTATCCCGAGAAGTACAGCCCATATCGGACGTCGCATGCGTTGTGACTACTTAGGTTAGCTTTGCACCCCCACATTAGTCGCGATGTCTTTGGTTAATAACAGTTTCCTTCACTAACGGCGTACGCCGGCGCGGAGGGCCGCGGCTCCCTCGGGTGTCCCCGGCGCGGCTACACTGAAGGAGTGCCTCTGCTAAACAAGTCGGCAGCCGCTATGATCGGCCAGTGCGCGTCGCTGGCCATGTTGCTGCCCACCTCCAGCCTGGTGGGTGGCGCCATCGGATACCTCATCGATCGCGCATTCGGTACCCACTTCCTCTGGATCGTCTTCGGGGCGCTGGGGACCGCCGGAGGGATCGTGGAACTGGTCCGCCAATTGCAACGCGACACGGATCGCGAGACCAAAGGTCCCTCATGAGCCAGGCTGACGACCTTCGCTATACCCGCGCCGTGGAGCGGATACTCCGATTGATGATCTGGCTGGCAGGGGCCGGTGTGGTGGTGGCGTGTCTGCGGTGGGGCTGGCGCGCGGGAATCGGTTTCGGGCTGGGCGCAGGCGCCTCGTGGACCATGTTCCGCTGGCAGCGCCATTTCGTGGAAGCGCTCGGCGGCAAGCCGGCGCGCAGCCGCATTCTGGCGCTGGCGGCGATGCGCTACCTGCTGTTGGGCGCGGGGCTGTATGTTATATTTAGGTTTTCCAAAGTCGGCCTGATGGCTGCGCTTGCGGGGCTATTTGTTTCCGCCGCGGCAGCGCTCACGGAAGGGATTCTCGAACTGTTCCATGGAGAAAGAAATCTGGATCACCCGGATCTTCAATGATTACCTGTCCGGCCCCGGCAACTCTTTGCTGGGCCTGGTGGGAATGCACGGCGGGACTCGCCCCTGGGCCAATTATGTCACCATGGAAATCCTGGTGGCCGCAATCATCGTAGTGCTATTCGCCATCCTGCGTCCGGGCCTGAGCGTCGATAAGCCGGGAAAACTGCAGCATTGCTTCGAGCTTATCTACGATTTCGTTCGCGGTAATGCCGAGGACCAAATCGGCCACGATGGCGCGAAGCACGTAGTCTTCTGCGGCACGCTCTTCATCTTCATTTTATTCATGAACCTCATCGGGATCGTTCCGGGTTTCGAATCGCCCACCATGACGCCGTCGGTTCCGGCCGGGTGCGCCATTGCGGCTTTCCTTTACTACAACCTGATGGGCGTGCTGTCCCTCGGGCCGCTGAAGTATGCCGCCCATTTCGCGGGTCCCGTGTGGTGGCTGGCGCCCATTATGATTCCCATCGAGATCGTCAGCCATCTGGCGCGTCCGCTGTCGCTCACCATCCGTCTGTTCGCCAATATGTTCGCGGGTGAAAAAGTGACCATGGTCTTCCTCGGCCTGGTGAGCCTGGGTGTCCCGGTGGCTTTTATGGGGCTGCACGTTTTTGTTTCCCTTCTACAGGCATATATTTTCATGATCCTGACCATGGTGTATGTGGGTGGCAGCGTGGCCCAGGAGCACTAATTCCGGCATTATGCCGCTCCTCCAGTGTGAGCCCGGCTGTAAGAGGATGACGGGGACCACCTCCTGGGAGCGATTCTTAAGGAGAGTACCATGACGAAAAAGTTGTTCAATCTGCTGGCCTTGATGTTTGTCGCCAGCTCGGTTCTGTGCGCGCAAACCACTTCCGGAACCAGCGCTCCGGATAGCAAGTGGGCGCTCTATATCGGCGCCGGATTCTCCATGGCCATCGCTTCCGGCCTTTGCGGACTGGCGCAGGGCAAGGCCATTGCCGCGTGCGCGGAAGCCATGGCGCGCAACCCCGGGGCTAGCGATAACATTAAGTTCGCCCTCATTTTGGGTCTGGCCCTCATCGAGTCCCTGGCCCTTTACACGCTGGTCATCGTGTTCGTGAAGGTCGGCTAGTTCGTCCCGCGGGATGGGCCGCCAGCTTACACGCGGCCCGTCCCGCATAAAATCAGTTACACCTCCATCCCCCCATTTGTCCCGGCACCCCCTCCCGTACCAGTAAACCCGTGATTCTAGTACCTTTGATGGTTCGGAGAAGGCCACAGGTCTATTGACCTTACAGGCTTACACCGCTTACAGTTGAAGCACCTTATGGAACAACGACGCACTCGTCGCTTTAAGCTCCAACTGCCGCTCTCGGTAACTCGCTCCGGCGCGGAACGCATGGCCTTGGCTGGCTACACGCGGAATATCAGTTCCAACGGCGTGCTATTCACGACCGAACGAGAGCCGGACATGGCCGGCCCCATCGAGTATGTGATCACGCTCAATCACGACGGCCCGCAGGCCGTGAACCTGCGCTGCATCGGCAAAGTGATTCGCGCCGAACGCCTGGACGCCCCCACGGAAGCCATTCCGGCCTATCAGGTGGCCGCCACGCTGGAACGCTACGAGTTCATCCGCGAACATTAGTCCGTTGTGGGGCAGGTTGGCAACCTGCGGCCGAGTGGCACTCGGCCTGCCGACTAGTATTCAAATGCCGACCAAGCCGAGTACCACTCGGCCGCAGGATACCATCCGGCCCCACAAATTCCACGCCGTCTCCGGTTCGCAATCGGTCCGCCACCCTTGTATCTCACGCCCGATTCGCTGTATCCTGGCAAAGAAAAGGCGAAGACACACATGGACCAGTCCCTTTCCTTCCCTGAATTCTCTCACGAGCTGTCGCTGCGTTCGCAGCCCTCGCTCGAAGCCGTGGTCTCGCATTTCCGCGCCAGGCACCAGGACCCCGATTCGCCGGTTCGCGCCATTCACCATCAGCCCGCCTCCGAAGGCATCTTCGCCGAGATCCCAGCGTCCGTCGATCCGCGCCTGGGCGCCGTACTGGCGCAGCGCGGCGTCACCCGGCTCTACTCCCACCAGGCCGAGGCGTTCGATCACATCCAGGCCGGCCGCCACGTAGTCATCGTCACCCCCACGGCCAGCGGCAAGACGCTGTGCTACAACCTGCCGATCCTCAACCGCCTGCTGGCCGATGAGAGCGCCCGCGCCATGTATCTCTTCCCTACCAAGGCGCTGGCCGAGGACCAGCTTCACGAGTTCCACTCCACCGTGGAAGAGATGGGCAGCGAGATACGCGCCTTCACCTACGATGGCGACACCCCCCAGGACGCCCGCAAAGCTATCCGCCAGCGCGCCAACGTGGTGCTCACCAATCCGGACATGCTGCACAGCGGCATCCTGCCGCATCACACGCGCTGGGCCCGCTACTTCGAGAGCCTGCGCTACATCGTGATCGACGAGTTGCACTCCTATCGCGGCGTCTATGGCAGCCACCTGGCCAACCTGCTGCGCCGCCTCAAGCGCATCTGCGAGTTCTACAACTCCAAGCCGCAGTTCGTCTGCTGTTCGGCCACCATCGCCAACCCGCGCGAACTGGCCGAAGCGCTCACCGGCTGTTCGTTTGAACTCATCGAGCGCAATGGCGCACCGCGCGGCGAGAAGTTTTTCATCTTCTATAATCCGCCGGTGGTCAATCGCCAGCTCGGCATCCGGCGCAGTTACATTTCCGAGACCCGGCGCGTGGCGCTGGAATTCATCGAGCGCCGGTTGCAGACGCTGGTCTTCGCCAACAACCGGTTGGCCACCGAGATTCTGGTGACCTATCTCAAGGACGCCTGCGACCGCGGTCGCATCCCCAGCGAGACCGTGCGCGGCTATCGCGGAGGGTACCTGCCGCGGGAGCGCCGCGAGATCGAACGCAGCCTGCGCAGCGGCGATATCCGCGCCGTGGTGGCCACCAACGCCCTGGAACTGGGCATCGACATCGGGTCGCTCGACGCCGTCGTCATGGCCGGATACGCCGGTACCATCGCCTCGAGCTGGCAGCGCGCCGGCCGCGCGGGACGCCGCCAGGCCGCCTCCGCCGCCGTGTTGGTGGCCTCCAGCGCGCCTCTCGACCAGTACATCGTCGAGCATCCCGATTACTTCTTCGAGCGCTCGCCCGAGCACGCCTATATCAACCCCGACAATCTCGAAATCCTGCTGGCCCACCTGAAATGCGCGGCCTTCGAATTGCCCATCGCCGATGGCGAAAGCTTCGGACAGCACCCCATCGCCGACATGTGCCGCTACCTGGAGGAGTCCGGCTTCCTGCACCATTCCGCGGGCGCCTGGCACTGGACCCAGGACTCTTACCCCGCCGACGCCACCAGCCTGCGCAGCGTCACCAGCGACAACTTCGTGGTGGTCGATACCACCGGCGAGCCGCAGGTGATCGCCGAGGTTTCCTTCCCCACCGCGCTCACCACCCTGCACGAGAAGGCCATCTACCTGCATGAAGCGCGCCAGTATCACGTGGA
>Ga0181529_10001289_pt1 | contig 33099 bp, 24 predicted proteins | sample PEATcosm2014_Bin_36_FD_119763 | JGI IMG/M metagenome (GOLD analysis project Ga0181529, IMG submission 119763) | Peatland microbial communities from MTU Mesocosm Facility, Houghton, MI, USA - PEATcosm2014_Bin10_30_metaG | ecosystem: Environmental > Terrestrial > Soil > Wetlands > Peat | place... | reverse complement strand
TGCGGCTGCGGCTGATCAAGATCGCCGCCCGCGTCATCGAAACCGCAAGCCGCGTCCGTCTCGCTTTCGCCGCCGGCTGCCCGGAGGCCGACCTCTTCCGCGGCTTGCCCGGCGCCCTCGCCCCACTCGGCCCTTGAACAGCCGGGCAAGGAGCCCCTCCGCCCCTCGTCATCCCTCCAACGCGTTCGCAAAAGTATCGGCCGTCACACGGTGAAATACCCGAACGAACCCGTGCGCCCGAAGTCCCCCAAAGCCGCCCAAGCGCCAAACTGAACGTCGTCATGAATAGGAGGGGTTAGTTGCGACGCCGATCGGCGTCGGGACCCCGCGGCGAATAACACTCGGAGGCCATCTCAGCGCTTTTTCGCGACCGCTTGCTTCTTGCGCGCCATGCTGACCGAAACGCCGAGGTTCGTCGCCTTTTGGCGCGTTGCGGCCTCTGTTCGCTTGAGAGCTTTTGCAATCCTTGCGGCGGGCTCCTTGCGAGCCATGCTCTTAAGAAGGCGGACATCGTCTTTCGACCAAGGTCGCCTCGGAGGCACCTTCTTACTTCGTGCAACGGCTCTAGCCATGTCCTCTCCTGTTGGGTTCATCTCTGGTACGAACTTCGTTTTGCATGAACGACAGTCCCTTGCAACTATTGTGAACCGTTACGGACATCTTGCAAAGACTCTCGAATGGCGCTCGGCCGGCGACGCCAGCGCGCGACCAATCAAATCGATTTCGCTGTTTGAGGTGTCAGCATCTGCCACAAAACGCTTCGTCGCCGCTCGTCTTTCCAAGCGCTCCCTGGCTGTTGAAGCTTGTGTTCCATCGGGAACTCTTGCACACGATTCACGCGGATGAACGCTTTCGGGACGGACGAGCCTACCTTTGAATGACAAGAGAGGGCGCATTGCTGCCGCCAAATGAGATGTAGTCATGGTTTGGCGCCTGCCCGCGCCAATAAGGCTTCAACTCGGCGGTAACCGTTCTCCGAGGCTCGGCTCAGCGCGGTCGCGCCATCGATCGCCTTGGCTTTGACATCGGCCCCATTGGCAAGCAGCACCCGCACCACCAGCCGATGGCCTAGCGTGGATGCAAGCAACAGCGCGGTCGCGTTGTCGACATCCCTGCAAGCGCTGACATCGGCGCCCTCGGCAAGCAGCGCCTGCACCACTGTATGGTGACCTTGCTGGGAGGCCTGAATCAGCGCGGTGGTAATCAGGCCACTGACACGAGACTTGGTATTGACGTCAGCCCCCTTGTCGAGGAGCGCCCGTACCACGGGCAGATGGCCTTCTTCGGATGCGACCAACAGCGCGGTCGCGCCGTCGACGTCCCTGCAAGCGTTGACATTGGCCGCATTGGCGAGCAGCGCCTGCACCACTGTGAAGTGACCTTGCTGGGAGGCCTGAATCAGCGCGGTGGTAGTCACGCCATTGATGCCGGACTTGGCATCGACGTCGGCTCCCTTGTCGAGAAGCGCCTGCACGACCGGCAGATGGCCTTGCTCGGACGCGATCAACAGCGCGGTCGCGCCGTTGAGGCCCTTGCACGCGTTGACATCGGCGCCCCTGGCAAGCAGCGCCTGCACCACTGTGAGGTGACCTTGTCGGGACGCCTGAATCAGCGCGGTGGTAGTCATGCCATTGACGCTAGACTTGGTATCGACGTCGGCCCCCTTGTCGAGAAGCGCCTGCACGACCGGCAGGTGGCCTTGCCCGGACGCAATCAACAGCGCGGTCGCGCCGTCGAGGCCTCTGCACGCGTTGACATCGGCGCCCTTGGCAAGCAGCGCCTGCACCACTTTGTTGTCGCCATTTTGGGAGGCCATGATTAGTGCGGTCGCACCTTCGATGTCGCAGCAGGCATTGACCTCGGCCCCGTTGGCAAGCAGCGCGAGCACCACTTCTTGGTGGCCATTCCCGGAAGCTAAGATCAGCGCGGTCACACCGTCGATCCTTTTGGCTTGGACGTCGGCCCCCTTGGCAAGAAGCGCCCGCACCACGGCGTGGTGCCCTTGCTGGGAGGCTATGATTAGTGCGGTTGCGCCTTCGATGTCGCAGCAAGCATTGACCTCGGCCCCGTTGGCAAGCAGCGCGAGCACCGCTTCTTGGTGGCCATTCCCGGAAGCTAAGATCAGCGCGGTCACACCGTCGGTCCTCTTGGCTTGGACGTCGGCCCCCTTGGCAAGAAGCGCCTGCACCACGGCGTGGTGACCTTGCTGGGAGGCCATGATTAGCGCCGTCGCGCCGTCGACCCCGCGGCGAGCATTGACCTCGGCGCCCTTGGCCAGCAGCGCCTGCACGATCTCGTGGTGGCCGTTCTGGGAGGCTATGATTAGCGTGGGAGCAATCATAGCGTTGATGCTTGACTTGGTATTGACATCGGCCCCCTTGTCGAGGAGCGCCTGCACCACTTTACGGTGGCCATTCTGGGAGGCGAAGAATAGCGCGCTAGGGCCCTTGAAGTCCCAGCTAGGGTTGACCTCGGCCCCGTTGGCAAGCAGCGCGAGCACCACTTCTTGGTGGCCATTCTGGGAAGCTAAGATCAGCGCGGTTGCACCGTCGGTCCTTTTGGCATGGACGTCGGCCCCCTTGGCAAGAAGCGCCCGCACCACGGCGTGGTGACCTTGCTGGGAGGCCATGATTAGTGCCGTCGCGCCGTCGCCGCAGTTGCGAGCATTGACCTCGGCGCCCTTGGCTAGCAGCGCCTGCACGATCTCGAGGTGGCCGTTCAGGGAGGCTCTGAAAAGCGCGGTGGTAATCACGCCGTTCGCGATTGACTTGGTATTAACCTCGGCCGCGTTGTCGAGGAGTGCCCGCACGACTTCGTGATGGCCGGCCTGTAACGCTAAGGTCAGCGCGGTCGCGCCGTCGATCCTCTTGGCTTGGACATCGGCCCCCTTGTCGAGGAGCGCCTGTGCTACTTCGTAGTGGCCATTGTTGGAGGCTAAGATCAACGCGGTTGCGCCGTCGACGCGCCTGCGAGCATTGACCTCGGCGCCCTTGGCAAGCAGCGCTTGCACCACCTCGCAGCGGTCTCTATCGGAAGCCGCGATGAGCGCCGTCCAACCCAGAGTCCCCTCAGCATTGACTTGGGCCCCGTCGTTGAGCAGTGCCTTAACGGCAACCACATCACCGCGAAACGCCGCGTTGATCAATTTGTCGGCTTTGGTTGACATCTCGCATCTTCTTTCATTGTTGAAGAAATAGCATTTGAGCGGATGAGTTTCTGACGAAGCATCCAGTGAAAGACATCGATCATCTCGCGTGCCTGGGGGCTTCGGCAGCGACAGATTTGACAACATCGTTCCAACCACGACTGTGGTCCTCGATGACCTCGGGCAATGAGAATTTGGTCGCAAGCCCCGCCATCAGCGCGTCGATTCCAAACTTCTCGCTCAAGGCCTGAGTCGCTTGCTTTCTTAGCGAAGCTGTGACGATGAGAAGTATTCGCGGCCGTCGTTTCGCCCTTCGTTGCGCAATGATGAAGCCCGCTTCGATGGTGTTTCCGAGCCCCACTTCATCGGCGAGAATGGCGCCGGGCCGGATTGGCGTAGCCAAGGCAGATAACGCTGCGTCGACTTGGTGTGGGTTCAATTGGACGCGCGCTGTCGCAAGAGACTTGGCGAGCGCGTCGTCGTCCACCCCTTCCGAGGTGATTTGCTGGGCAAGATACTGGCTATGAAAATGAGTGAAATCTGGTAACACGCGTCACAATAGGGCGACTTTCGTTGACGAATGATTGAGTTTTGGCGTCTTTCCGCGTACGCGCTGGCGGATCGGCCGTTACAGGGAACCGAGCGGGAAGTTCGTGACGCTCAGCTACGCTGCAGACTGTAGATCGGCTCCGGCGTCTGGCTTCTTCGCCTCGAAAAGTTCCAATGCGTTGTAACGCCGATCGGCGTCCAGACTCTCGCCGATTCACACCGCTGCGCCTAGCCCGACTGCCCGAGAATGTTGCGTTATCGGTTACGCCTCAGCGGACGATTGTTCTAAGTGCGCATGGCACCATTTGCCTGCGTCTCACCGCTTCTTTCGACCCGGCAACCGTCTCGGCGACGGCTGGGCGAAGCCGTCGTCGAACCGATACGGAGGCAAGTCGTCCTCGATCACCTCGACGGTAATGGTGGTCGAAGATTCGATTCGAATCGGCCCATACGGGCCATCGAATTCGACGATTGTGTGCTGGCGGTGCTGATGGATCTTCACACGCCGTCCTCTTGGGCGAAGCGGGCGTGAAGGGCATGCGAATCTATCGTCGTCAAAGTCATCTTCGGACATTGCTGGTCCTAGGTGAAAGGCGCAGAGCGTTGAGGTGAGGCGGTTAGTTGCGCTGGACGCGCTCGCCGCGCATCGGTCGGCCGATGCGGGCGGCGCTCTGTCAGCCCGGCGCGTTCGTGGAATAGCGCTCGCGCGCGGTGACGTGCTGCGTTGGCAGATCGACCGGGCGCAGAAAGACGCTGGCGCGCAGGAACGCGAGTTCGGCCTCGATGTCGCGCTCCGCAACGTCTCGCCACCAGCAACGTCGCAAGCCGTTCGTCCCGCTGGACCAGCGGTAGCCGCGCGCCTTCAACAGATCCTTGCGTTCGAAGGGCGAATCGATGGCGAAGATGCGGACGGTCGCTTGGCGAGCGTTGGCGAGAAGAGTCGCCAGCGCCGGCTTGCCCTCGGCACCGAAAGGCGAGGACAGAATATGAAGCAGCGCGCAGCAATCGCCGCTCCCGCGATGAGCGGCGGCGAACAGGCCGGCGCCCATCAGCAGATAGGCGAGCTTGGCGCCCTCGAAGCCGTTTTCGCGCCACGGAATCTCGTCCAGACTGCACGCCCAATCGAGGTTCTTGAAGACGGGCCACGCTTTCTCCGCAAACGGCCTGTCGAACCGGGCGTTGTGGGCGATCACGATTGCTGCGTCAGCGATGAACGCCTCGACCGCCGCCGGGTGGATGGAGCGGCCGGCGACCATCTCATCGGTGATGCCGGTCAGGGCCGTGATCTCGGGCGGAATGGGATGGGCGGGCTGCCGGAGTTCGTCGAACTTGCCAATGACGCGCAGGACCTCGCCATCGGGGGTGTAGTGGAACTTCAGCATCGCGAGTTCGATCACGTCGGCTTTGTCGAGGTCGAGGCCGGTGGTTTCGGTATCGAGGGCGATTCCGACCAACGGCTGCTCGCAATGACTTTGCGAGAAGACGTCACGCGGTTGCAGCCGGCGCAGCACCTTGAAGTCGGGCGATTGCTCGAGCAGGTGAGCGATGTCTTCGAGTTGGGTGGACATGGGAAGCTTCTCTCCGTGAGTTTAAGACAAATCGGTTTGCGCGGAAACCGCGCGGCGGCGCGGTTGGGCGATGGTTGGGGACTGGCGCCGATCGCCGTTGTCGAAGTCGACGCGCGCGGAACGGCGGGCGGAGGCGCTCGAACCGTTGAACGAAGGCGCGGGCGGCGCGAACAAACACGTCGATGGCGGCCGTAGGGTGTGGTCAACCTAAGGGGTTGGTGGAAGCGCGAGGTGGCGCGGTCTGCGCGTCGCGGAACAACCAAGACGCCGTAAGCGGTGTCTGACCCACTAGGTGATCGCCCATTCGAGGACCCAGTGCGGCGGGTTGGGAAGTTTCAACCGCTGGATATCGGCCCTGGCGCCTGCCTCCAACATCGCGCGGAGGTTGGCGTGTTCAGCGACCAGCGGGTCGGGAGGGGTGAGCGCGGCGAGCTTGAGGTTGAGATCCTCCGCGCGCGCCGGCAGGGCTGCGAGGAGCAACCGCGTGAGGTCGACGTAATGACGGATGGCGGCGCGAGCGGCCTCGTCGATCCTGGGGCTGCGCCCCTCCAGGATCAGCGAATAGAAGAGCGCGTCGCTGGCGAGGCTGCGCAAATCGAGGTGACGGGAGAACGCACAACTGACGCGATGAGCTTGGTCGTCGCTCAAGCTGATGTGGTCGAATGGGCGCTCCTCCCAGGGCGGCGAGACTTCTTCGTCGGTCATCAAACAGGTCCTTCCGTGGTGTAGGTTTCGGTTCTCGATTGGTTGAGACGGACACGCTGACGGCGCGCGGCGGCGGTCCACTGACCGCGCCGATTGCGCCGATGAGGCGCCCGCTCGCATCTCGTGCGATCTTGCTCCGCAGGACTGTCGAGTTTCGGGGCTTGACTCCAACCTGAGCGCAGCGACCCTTCACCCTTGAAAACAGATCTCCGCGGGATTCCGGCGGTAGGCGCACGGGCCGAGCGAGGGCGCGTCGAGCGACCAGGCGACAGGCGTCAAGCGCGCACCCAGGATGTCATGGAGTCGAAGGCGCTATTTGGCCGGATGAAACCCGAAACGCGCATGTCTCGGCTCCGGGCTGACGTGGCGGCGGGCCTTGGCGATATCGGCAGGCGTGAGGCCGCGCCGGCCGTCTTGCGCCGCGAACCCGAAGCCAATTTCAATGAGGCGACGGGCGGTTCTCGGCGTCGCATCGGCGATCGCCTCGACGACCTCGTCGGCGATATTGGGATCGAGTCGCCCTTGGAATGGAGCGATAAATCGGCTGTAGAGCGATCGAATGATCGCGGCGCGTTGCGCTTTGGTCGGCGGCGCGACGGCAACGACGGTCATGCGGTCGATGAGCGAAGACCGCAGTGTATCGATCTCGTTGGCGGTGAAGAACCAGATGATTCTGTCGGCTCTGAGCGGAATATCGAGATAGGCGTCGCGAAAGGCGCGCGCCGACTCGGGCTCGAGAAGCGCATGAAACGGGTCAAGGGGGTTGCCGTAGTTGCTCCACTGAGTCTTTTCGACCTCGTCGACCAGAAGCACCGGCGCGACCGACCACTCTTCGATCAGGGTCCGCGCCACAAGGCCGGGCCGTGCTCCGCGCCACGACAACGAGTGGCCGACGAGCTCACCGGGATCATCAGCCAACGCCATCGAATATTCGGCGTAGGGCACGCCGAGCGCTTGGGCCAGCGAGCGCGAGAAGAACGTCTTACCGACGCCGGGCGGCCCCAGAAAGAGCAGCGGCGGGACGCTGAGCGGCGTGCCGGTTTGCATCGAGAGCGCGATCGCGCGCAAAACGACGCCGCTGACTTCGGAAAAATTGGGCGCGGCGGCGCTCAAGGCTTCGACGGCGCGGATCATCTCTGGAGTTCCGACCAGCGCGACCCGGCCGGCGCCGCGCGGGTTCTCGCTCATCTTGCGATAGTATCGCGCGCGCTCGAGAACCACGTTGTCGCCCGACAGGACGTCGTCGAAGCTGTCGTCGCCTTTCAGACGGCGCAACTGCGCTTCGACATCGGCCGGGTCGTACACGGGATAATTGGGCATGGGTCCTCACAATGGCGACACAGCGGTGGCGCGGACCGATAGTTTCGGGTTGCAACGCTTCACGGCCACAGGGAGCGTTCACGCGAACTTGGGAGTCACCTGGACCCGCAAGGCCCGCCGGCTCGGGAGCGAATCTCGCGCACGGTGGCCATGCCAGCGGCGTGCTTGCAGTCGGAGACCTTCTTGGTCGGCTGGGGCTGAGATGGTGCCGTGAGGCTGTGGACGTGTGCGGGGAAAGCACTGGACGTCATTGTTCCGCCTAACAGGTTCCAATGCGCCGCGGTCGGCAACACGCGCCTCGGCACTGCCAGCCAAGAGGCATGGATCTACTGCTTGCTGCCTTCGAGAGCTTCGCGACCGCGTTCCGGCTGAAGACGGCCGAGTCGGCCGTATGTCTGCGCCGATTCCTAAGCGATCAGACCGAGATGTTTGAGCACGACGCGCTCGGCAATCGTCACGAGGCGATCGCTGTCCTCCCGGATCCGGAAGACGGCGATTTCGGCGCAAGGGCTGTGTCGCGCTGAGGCGCCCATGGGATATGGCGTCCCACGCATCGCGACGGCGGGATTGACGCCGAGAGCCTGGCAATGCGCGATCCCCTCGGGGGTCGAGACAAAACGATCGACGGCGCCTTTTCGGATTTCGTAGTCAAACGCCGCGTCGAACATCGCGACGCTCATCGTGGTGGGGAGATGAACTGTCAGCGCGCGGGGATGGATTTCGACCGGACTATCTGGGGCGGCGTCATGGGTCACATAGATGTGCGACGGGAACCAGTCATCGTATCCGTCCGGGTCGAGAACGTGCCTGCCGCCGTCCTGATACTCGGCGCCGTACTGATCCGCACGCAGTTCGTAGATCCGCTCATTGAGCCGGCCCGGCGCCACGGTCGATATCTTGTACAAGGGTAGCCTAAGAAGCGCGGACAACCCGGCCAACCCGGTGCTCGCTCCGAGGTATATCTCCCTGGCGGAGCATGACCTGAACGCCTCGCGGAATGCGCGGCTGGCGAAGATATCCGCCGTCGACGGCAGCTCTTCTTTTCCGCCGATGCGGGGCCAATCCGCCTGGGGGCATGGCCGGCCTGCTTTGGCCGACAGCGCCGTCAGATCGACGGGAGGAGTCGAAAGTGCGGGGAGCTCCTCGCACAACATCTCGAACGCGTTCGCCATGGTGCGCATCTCGTGGGTCAACGTCTGGACGCACTCGCGGAGTTGGTCAGGATTCATCGTCAATCTCTTTCTCTCTCAGGTTCTGGGGGCTTTCGGGGTTATTCCTCCCAACCTCCAATCAAGTGTTTCTTGAAATCATCAAAGACATTGTGCGCCATCGGTGCCCGCCTCGCTGCGACAAGCGTCGAAGACGTCAAAGCGAGATTGAGGTCTGCAGGAATCAGGAAGGCGATCCCACTAGCGTCGCGACCACCATGTTCGGATCACGAGCGCGCAAGGCGCTTGAGAAGCTCGTTTATGCGGCGCTCGGGACCACCCAGGCCAAGATACGCGCTCGTGGAGTCCTCGACGCGGATTGCGCGCGTCGACCAATATCGGTCGTTCGGGGGTACGCAGAACAAAACTGCGAACACTCCAACCATATGGCAGATATCGAAGTTGGGTCTTGCGCCTTCTCACAACCGACGAGCCGTTCGTTTCCGGTCCGTCGTGGCGTGAAAGCGACGCGCGATCTCTGAAAGGGCGAACGCCTAACCGCTTCCCAATCCTTGGGAGGGCGTCTTGGCTGGTGGAGGGTTGGCCCCTTCCTTGCGGTTGGCGCGAGGCACACAGTCTCAGCGTTCGACGACGACGTCGACCACGCCATTCGGAGGATACACCATGAATACCCTCGCCAAGCTCACCCTCGCCCTCGGCTTCGCCACCGTCCTCGGCGCTTCCTTCGCCCACGCCGACGAGTCGACCCAAGACGCCGACGACCGGCTGATGATCGTCAGCGGCAACTCCGGTCGGGTCATCTATGATGACGGCCGGGACGACCTGTTCTGCGTCACCCGCGTCTACGGCTGGTACGACGGCTACGGCTACTTCCATCGCCGCCGCACGATGCACTGCCGCTGAGCCAACTAGCCGCACAGGACGAGGCGGGGTGTAACGCTCGAGGCGCTTGCTACCGCCGCGGCCAGGATAGAAGATGTCTATCCGATCGACGCCCGCAGCATCAGGAGTTAAGAGAAGTCGGAACGAGAAGCGGGATTCTCGCGCACGTCCTTTCCACCCAGGGTCCCGCGCGCCGCAGCCGGTGGCGCAGCGGCCTTTCGACAGTGGAGACAAGACAGCGCGACAGGAGCGCGGAGGATGCAGCGGATTCAATGGGGAGTGGCGGGGCTCCTTGCCTGGCTCGCGCTGGTCGTCTGTGGCATGTCGGCGTCCGCCGACGAGCGCGTCGCTCTCGTCGTCGGCAATTCGCACTACAAGACCACCTCGGCGCTCGCCAACCCGACCAATGACGCCAACGATGTCGCCGCGGCGCTGACCAGCCTCGGTTTCAAGGTCTCGCTGGTGCTCGACGCCGACAAGCGCGAGTTTGACCGCGCCGTCGAACAATTTGCTCGCTCGGCTCGAAGCGCCAACGCAGCGCTCTTCTATTACGCCGGCCACGGCATGCAGTTTCAGGGGCGCAACTACCTCGTGCCAATTGACGCCGAACTCCGTGACGAGATCAGCGTCCGTTACGAACTCACGGCGATCGACGACGTCAAGGAAGCGCTCCAGAATTCTGGCGGCGTGGAGATCCTCATCCTCGATTCTTGTCGCGACAATCCGCTCGCCGAGAATCTTGTCCGTTCGCTTCGGGCGCAGTCGCGCGACGTTCCTAATATCCGCGGGCTCGCGCCGATCGAACGTACGAGCGGCATGATCGTCGTCTATGCGACCCAGGCCAATGATGTCGCCGAGGATGGCGCCGGCCGCAACAGTCCGTTTTCTTTGGCGCTGCTGACCGAGCTGAAGGAGCCTGGACTCGAGGTCGGCGCAATGTTTCGACGGGTCCAGGAAGACGTGTTCAAAGAGACGGGTGGGCGGCAGACGCCGGAACTGACTATCTCGCGCGTCCCGGAATACTACCTCAATCTCAGCGAAACCGATCGAACGGTCTGGGCCCGCATTCGCGAAACCGGCGACGCCGCCGCGCTGCGAGCGTTCATTCAGCGCTACCCAAACAGCTTCTTCGCCCCCGACGCAGCCGCGCGACTTGCGGCGCTTGAAGAGAAAGCTCACGCGCCGTCACCCGCCATGTTGGCGGAGCTCAACGCCAAGCTTGACGCCGCAGAAACCGAACGGCGTCGGCTTGAGGACGAGCTTGCGAAGCGACAGGCAGACAATTCGTCGGCCGATCAAACCGACGCGCTGAAGGGCGAGGTCGAGACGCTGAAGACGGAAATCAATCGCCTGCACCAAAAGGTTGCCGGCGCATCGACGACGAGCCCACCCGCCCCAATTGCAGCGACTGCGCCGCCGACGCCAACCGCGGTGCCGACCCTGGTTGCTGCCGCGGCACCGACGGAGTCAAAGCCGCTCTCGCCAGCGAGCGCGCCGCCGCCTTCGACGACCGCTCAGCCGCCGTCCGTGATTGCCACGACTGGTTCAGAGCCAGCGAAGACGCCGCTTGTCGCCGTCCCTGTTGCGACACCCTCTCCTGCGCCAACCCCGCCTGTCGTCGCCGCCGTGGACGCTGTCGACATGGCGCAAGTGCGTGCGGAATTGCGAAGGATCGGGTGCTACGCCGGGGGCGACGCGGACTGGAATGCGCCAGAGATGCGGGTCGGCGTCGCAAAGTACGCACATTACGCCAGTCTTGGTTCGCCGCCCACCACGCCTACGACCGCGCTGCTTGAGGACTTGAAGCGGCGTAGCGGTGGTTTCTGTCCGCCGCAGTGCTCAGCGCGCGAGGTTGTCGTCGGCGGCCGGTGTGTCGCCAAGTCTTGTGGACCCAACGAAGTCCTGAACGATGCCGGCGTTTGCGCCGCCGAACCGAAACCGCGCGTCGCCGTCAACCGACCTCCGCCTCCTGTTGGCGCGCCTGCGAAACGAGCGCCGGCGGCGCACTGCCTCGTATTCAACGGCAATCAGTATTGCGAGTGAGACTCTATGGCTAAGCTCGTCATCGCTCTCGCGATCATCGCGTTCGGCGCAACCCTCAAGTCGGCCAATGCGGCGACAGCCTACTGCAACTTGCCGCGCGCGTTGCTGTGCGAAGGTTGTGCGAGCGGGATCGTCGTCACGTTGACGCCTGGAGGGAGCTGTCGCGTCGCGTTCACGCCTGGAACGGCGGGGCCGACGTCGGAGGGCGCCGTGCCGGTCACCTTCGTCTTCAGCGCGCCGTGGCGTGCCCGGCAGACGCGGCATCTAACGACCCGCCCCTCTCCAACCGTTAGCGGAAGTAGCCGCTGCCTTGTCTACAACGGCAATCAATATTGCGAGTGAGACGCCGGCCTGACTGTTTCTCGGGACCAGGCCCTCGATGCGAAGGAAACGCGCATTATGCACTGGAAGAGGGGGAAGCGGCGATTTGGATCGCGCGGCTTCGTGTTCAGGCGGTTCTGTTTGGTGTCGTTGCTTGTCGTTGGCTTCTACCTAATCTGGGCAGGTCCCTCGTCTGCAACGGACTGTGTTCGGCCTGATTTCAAATTCTGCGACAAATGCGAAATACAGGCGCCTGTAAAAATTGGAATGAATACGGAGTGCATGCTCTCCCTCCGCGGGCATGTTGGCCTCACGTCGGTTCTAGTGAGCAAGCCAGCCTCGCATGGGTTCGCAGGTGTGGAACAGAATACGCGACCCCGGCCAGATGCTCCCTCCGGCAGGACTCACATTTTTTATTTGCCGAACCGGAACTATTCAGGGCCGGATTCTTTCCTGGTTCACGTCATCTACCTCGGGACGCCGGTGGGCAATTCGCAGGCCCAACAATACGAAACCACGATCAATTACCAGATTGATGTCGTTAAACACGACACCTCGGACGAGGCCGCCGCTGCGCTCGCGTCCGCCGGCGCGGGCGCGGAATTCACGCTCTCCTGGATCAACGTCACCAAGGAAGTCCAACCAGACCAGGGTCTCTACAAGAACAGTTTCTCTTGGACAATTCGCGTGTCGCCTGACAAGCAAGTCAACTGGGCGTATTTTGAGAACGGGAAACTCTATTCGTCGGGCAGGGGCGCGCTGGGGTCGGAATTGTCGATCAGTACAAGTCATGTGTCTCCGTGCCCAATGCGCGTGGACGGAGACGGCCGGCGGCTGGTGTTCGCCAGCGATTGCCCCTCTCACCAAATCTTGACGACGATCACGACCGCAGGCCGCGGATCGTGCGTCGCCGCGCGTCGCTACGAATTGAAGCCGGGGCATTCGTACTTTGAATACGCAGACGACAATCGCAACACGCATTCCGCATCCGACATTCACGCCGAGGACGTCGCCTGCTCGACCGCCGAGCGAGAGTAGCGCCGCCGTCTAAAGGGATACTTCGCTTTGGCGCGGAGAAGCGCGGCCTAAGCGACGCAGAGACACCTTGAACGGCGCGGTCGGGGGGCCTCGCATGAAGATGCTCAAGCTGCTGATCCTCTGCGCGACTCTGCTTGCGCTCGTGGTCGCTGCGCGCGCCGAGACCAAGGTGGCGCTGGTGGTGGGCAACGGCGCTTACGCCCACGCGCCGGCATTGAAGAACCCTGTGAACGATGCGACCGACATGGCGGCCGCGCTGCGCGATCTCGGCTTCCGAGTCATCGAAGCTCATGACGCAGACAAGGCGGCGCTCGAAGCGCAGCTGCGCCAGTTCGTCGAGGCGGCGGACGGCAGCGACGTCGCTCTGCTGTTCTACGCTGGTCACGGCGTGCAGGTCGACGGGCGCAACTATCTGATTCCGGTCGACGCGAGACTCGAACGACGCTCGGCGATCGACTTCGAGGTCGTCGACCTCGAGCGCGTCACTGCGGCGCTGCAGAACGCCGCCAAGGCGAGCCTCGTCTTCCTCGACGCCTGCCGCGACAATCCGTTCGCCAATAATCTCGCGGCGCAGAATGGGCGCGCCTTCGCCTCGCCGCGCGGTCTGGCGCCGCTCGCGGCGGGCAGCGCGGCCGGGCTACTGATTGCACTATCGACCGCGCCGGGGAAAATCGCCGCAGACGGCGAAGGCCGCAACAGCCCGTTCACCGCGGCCTTGCTGCGCAACGTCGGCACCCCGGGAGCCGACGTGACGACGGTTCTTACTCGCGTGCGCAACGAGGTGGCGAGCGCGACCAACGACGAGCAGATTCCCTGGGTCACGATGTCGCTGAGCAGCCCGATCTACCTTGCGCCGGGCGCGAGCACGGCGCCGGCTTCGCCACCTGCGCCCCCGGCGCCGAGCCTTTGCCAGCGCCTCGTCGACACGTCGGCGTCGGTTCAAGCCGTGATGGCGACCGACGTAGAGGCCGGGTTGAGAGCCTGCGCGGAAGACGCGAACCTGCATCCCAACGACGCCGGTCTGATTGATCGGCTGAAGGCGGCCAAGGAACAGCGCACATTCAAGAACAGCATGAGTGCGAGCCTCCCCGACGCACTGGAAACTTACCTGCTGCTCTATCCGGCCGGTCGATATGTCGACGCCGTGCGCGCGCGGCTGTCCGCGCTTGCGCCGCCGCCGGCGGTCGCGTCGACTCCTCCTCCGGAGCCAGCGCCCGCGCCGCGCGACCTGGCGAGCGGCACCCGGACGATCGTGGAGCAGTACTGGGCGATCACCAACGACCTATCTCAGGACGGAAGCGCGTTCCAGCCGCTCTACGCCGACAGCGTCGCGTTCTATGGCGACCTCAAGTCGAGGAGCGACATCCTTCGTCTCAAGCTCGCCTATTTCAAGGATTGGGGCCTCCGGCAGTACAGCGCATCTGAAGTTCGCGTCCGCTGCGAACAGACGCTTTGCACCGAGGAGGGTGTCGTCGAATGGCGCGTGACCAGCGAGACGCGGCGCGTCATGTCGACCGGACGCTCGACATTCGCGTTCGTCGTCGATTGGTCGAGCGGACGAGGCAAGATCATTTCCGAAACCGGCGCGGTTCTGAACCGCGAGGCGCACAAACTGTAGAAGCCACGGACGATGCAACTTAGGCTACATTTTATGAAGTCGGCGACCCTTCCGCGCAACCCTGTCTTCCTCGGCCAAATGGCCGCCGCCGTTGGGGAATCCGCTTTCCACGACAGGCGGATGGGAGCAACTCAATGAGACTCTTCATAATTCCCTTGGCCGTTGTTGCCGTGTTCTTGTCCGGAATGGTGTTTCATGCGCTACCCGCCATTGCGCAGTCCGAGTTCGAGGATTGCATGGGACCGCCCCTTGTTATGCCAAGGAATTCAACAGAAAATACCGTGGTATTTAAAATGCGCACGGAAACAACGTGCCACTATACCTTCAGTTCCGTGCTTGCTTTTCCTGATTCTTTACAAATATCAGCACGGGCAAAACACGGTTTTGTTGGTGTGAATCGCTCGATAAACGGCTCCGGTTTTGCGTACCGGCCTGACCGAGCTTTCATTGGTCAGGACAACTTTGTCATCACTTGGCAAGGCAAGAAGCGGTGGGAATCCGAACGACATTTGGTGGTTCTTCACGTTGAAATTGACGTCGGTCAGTAACAACAAGAGCTGGACTAGACCCTATGTTCGCTTCTTAAGAGAGCTGGCGGCCCGTCCCGCGACATGTCCCAATCGAGGATTGCGCCGGGTTAACTGGCGCCGAGCCTCAGGCATGGGAGACGGGCCAGATGAACGATATCATCTTCGTGGGGTTGGATGTCCATAAGGCAACGGTGGCGGTTGCAGTTGCCGAAGGGGTTCGCGGTGGCGAGGTGGTGCAACTTGGGACCATCCCGAATCGCCCCGAACACATCGCCAAACTGGCGATGAAGTTGGGCAAGAGTGGCCGGCGCGTGAGCTTCTGTTATGAGGCCGGCCCTTGCGGCTATGGGCTGTACCGGCAACTCACCTGTCTCGGCCACGACTGCACTGTGGCAGCGCCTTCGCTGATCCCGATGAAGGCAGGCGATCGTGTCAAGACCGACCGCCGCGACGCGCTGATGCTGGCGAAGTTGCATCGGGCCGGCGAATTGACCGCCGTATGGGTGCCAGATAGCGCCCACGAGGCGATGCGTGATTTGATCCGGTCGCGCGCCACGGCGGTGCGAGTGCTCGCCAAGGCGCGTCAGCATCTGCAAGGCTTCCTGTTACGGCATGGCCGTGTCTACGCCGGCAAGAAGGGGTGGACCCAGGCTTATCGGCGCTGGTTGACCACAGTGCGCTTCGATCATTCCGCCCAACAGGTGGTGTTGCAGGACTACATCCACGCCGTCACCGACGCCGAGGCGCGGGTCGGCCGGTTGATCCAACAGATCGAGGACTTGGCGCCGGAGTGGTCGATGGCGCCGGTAGTCGAGGCCTTGCAGGCCATGCGCGGTGTCGCTTTTATCGTCGCTGTGACGGTGGTCGCAGAGATCGGCGATTTCTCCCGCTTCGATAATCCGCGCAAATTGATGGCCTATCTCGGCTTGACGCCATCGGAGCATTCGAGTGGCAACACCGTACGTCGTGGCGGCATCACCAAGGCGGGCAATGCTTTGGCTCGGCGGGCTTTGATCGAAGGCGCCTGGACCTATCGCATGCAAGCCCGTGTCAGCCGCAAGCTGCACGATCGCATCGAGAACCTGCCCCAGGTCATCCGCGATATTGCCTGGAAAGCCCAGGTCAGGCTCTGCGCCCGATATCGCCGGTTGGCGGCGGCGGGCAAAGCCAAGGTTGTGGTCACCACCGCAATCGCCCGCGAAATGGTCGGGTTCCTGTGGGCGATCGCTCGGCAGGTGCAGGTCAACCTGGCCGCCTGATCGTTCGTCCGCCAATCCTATCGACGCCCACGGCTGGAGGTGGGGCACGGTGGGGAAACCTCGTGGCCTGTTATGAGCCGGCTCTACCGACGCTCGTTCCCTAGACCGAGGCAGCCCCAAGACGAAACCACGGTCATGCGGTAACCAACCCGCGCATGAGAGCTTGCTCAACCGTCGTCTTCAGCCCTGCCTCCAGCCGTGGGCATCTCTAAAATCCAGCGTCTGGGCGGAACCAGAATGATGTCGCTCGCCGAAGCTATTGACTGCGAACATGAGAACAGGCTGCTGAAAAAGGCTTTTGCCGCTATGACCGCAACGCCGTGACCTTCCTTGCTGCGGTCTGCATCGCAGGCACAATCAGCTACTGATTATGAGTGCGGACCCTAATTCTGCGGTCGACGTTGTGGCGGGCTACGCCTTGGTAGCTTCCGACGGACGTAAGGCTTGAACCCTACTTCGACGCTGCTCCTTCACGGCGCTTTCCATGCAAGGAACGCGTCGGCGAATAGGCGATCGGCAGCGCTCCCCTTCTCCAACGTAAGCTTGGCGATACGGTCGTCATTGAGCAGCATCGGGAAATCGAACCATCCACGATTGACGATCAGATCGACGTTGTGCGCCAGCTCGGCGTCGCTGCGGTTGAGCCCCACCAGAAAGTAGCTGTCGGAGATCTTAACCCGCACGCCCGACAACGCGTCCTGCGACGGGGGGTCGTCGCGGCGCATCATCGGCACCCGCATATCCTTGATCCCCTTGATCTCCGCGCCATCAGCGAAGGTGACGCGCAGATCGATCGTGTGCGAAGCGGGTAGGCTCAGATCCGTGTTCTTCCTGAGCGTCATCACCGCATGCATCTTCAGCTCTGGGATGTCCGCTTCTGCTTTGACGGCGATTGTCGCCGGCTGGCCCGGCGCAGCTGGGATCGTACTCCACACCACCGAGCCGAGGCTCACCGCGGGCTTCTGTGGGTTGGATGAAACGGCGACTAACATTGCGGCACGACCCTGAACGCGATGAGCCGGCACCAGGCCGGGCTCTAGCGTCGCCACCGAGGCACTTCCCGCTGGTGTCGGGGCGGCCGTCACAATTGTTGGGGCTACGGCTGTCGACATTGCTTCCGGCTTCTCTAAGCTCGCCGCTTGCCCATTGCGCAGCGCCTCCAACTTCGCGCGTGCCCTGTCGCGCAGTTCGCCCTCGGGCATATCGGATACTAGCGCCTTCAGCGCTTCCGCCGTCGTCGCGTGTTCAATCATCGCCGCAAGCGCTTGGTCAGAGTGCGAGGGCGCAATGGCGCCTTGCACTTTGCATTCCTTCGTTAGACACGCCGCCCCTACTACCTCGTCATAATAGGCTGGCTTTTGTGCGCGGTTGGCGGCTGAGGTGAGGCTCACCACCTCCGCCTGCGTCGCCTTGGTCGCGTCGAGCAACGTCATGTCAGCCGCGAGATGCGGAAGGAAGACGCGAGTGAAGACGCTATTGGGGCTCGCATCCGCGTCGCTCAGGCGATCGAGCGCGCTTTCGCCCGCGCTCGCCGAGAATACGACGAATGTACCCGCCGGCGGCGGCGCCATCGGCGCGAGGCCACGCCCGTAAGAAAAGCCCTTCGTGCCCGTCGGCGGCGCGAACGGATTGTCGCGGCAGGCGTCGACAATCGCTACCCTGAGCTGAGCGCCTTTGCGCTCGATCCGATCGAGCACGCCGTTGACGCCATTCTTCAGCGGCAAGGTGATGCCTGCCAGCTCATCCTCGCTCGCAGAGCGCGGCGCGTCGACGCCGACGAGATAGTTGATCGCACCGTCGCTCCAACCGTGGCCGGAATAGACGAATACTGCGATGTCGCCCGGCTCGATCGAGGCGACGAAGGCGGCGATCTCCGCGTTCATCTGCTTGTAGGTCAAATCGCGGCGCGAACGGACCTGAAACCCTTTGGCCGCGAGCAGATCCGTGTAAGCATTGGCGTCGGCGACAGCCTTCTTCAGCGGCTCGACGTTCTGGTATTCGTCTTCGCCAATCACCAGCGCGACGCGGTTCTCGGCAAGCGCCGGCAGCACCCACGCCAGGCACACCATCGTTCCCGCGATCCATCGGTGCATCGGCCGCCTCCCCACGCGCGAGGTTACCGCTACGCGCGACCTACTGCCAGACGTCAGGCCTCCCATTGCGCGGAAGACTGGCGACCACCTCTCTCGCCACAACGTTCTCGCGCGTCGCGTCGGCGACGAGGGCACGACCGCAATATGGTTTCCAGCGCTAAAGTCAGCCTCCGCTATTCTCGGCGGTATGAAGGGGGGACGGCACGACGACCCACTTCGGCGGGTCCCTCTTGTCTTCGAGGTATTTCGTTATGACCGGGTAGACATATTTTCCAATCTCCGCAGTAAGCTCGACGGACGCATTCGCGTCGCCAGCCGCAAGCGCCTCCTTCATTCCGGTCACATAGTCGATCGACACCATCAGGATGTCTTTACCGGGCCTCAGACCCGCCTCCTTCATCGCCTGTATCGCGCCAAACAACATATTGTCGTTATGAGCGAATACAGCGCAAATACCGCTGAGTCGGTTGGTCGCATTGATCAAGGAATCCGTCACCCTCTTCCCGCCTGCAGTCGTAAAGTCCCCGCTCTGGCTCATAGTGATCCTCATTCTCGGAAATCGAGAGATTGCAGCTTCGAAGCCTTTCTTGCGATCAATCGCTGGCGCCGAGCCGACCGTGCCCTGCAACTCGACAATGTTGCAGGTTCCCTTGCTCGCCTGAGCGAGCCATGAGCCGGCAAGCCATCCTTCCTTGTTGAAGTCAGCCGAAAAACGAGTGACGTACAGCGACCTATCGGCGACAGCGACGTCGCGGTCGGTCAAGAAAATTGGGATGCTTGCGCGCTTCGCTTCCTGGAGTAATTCGTCCCACCCGGTGACAAGCACTGGAGCGATAACGATCGCGTCAACTTTCTGATCAATGAAGGCCCTGACCGCCTTGAGCTGTTCATCCGCTCTGCCTTGGGCGTCGGCGAATCGGAGATCGATGCCCTCCCTCATAGCCTCTTCCTGCATATCCTCGGAAAAGGCCGGCCGCCAGCTGCCTTCATGGCCGACTTGCGAGAAGCCGATGGTCACTCTCCTTGATACTCTGGCTGACGGTGCAGACGCTGCAGGCAACGACCCTGGCGCTAGGCTCGCTTCCTTCTGACGAAGCATGTCTCGCAACGCTTCTGCCTTCTGCCTCTCCGCGCTTTCGGGAAATCGGTCGATGAATGCCTGAGCTTGCCGCCAGTCGGCAGTCATTTGGACGAAACTCCACGCCGTCTCGTCTGGACGCGGGACCGGCGGCGTTGCCGCCGCCTGCGGCGAGAAGGCAGGCGCATTGGCGGCCTGGCATACGGTCAGGCACGCCGGTCCGAGCACCTCGTCCCAATAGGACGGCTTCTGATCGTGATCCGCAGTTCGCGCCAACGCCGCGACCTGCGCCTGGCTCGCCTTCACTGCCTCTTGCAGGCTGAGATCCGAACTCAAGTAGGGCAGGAAGACTCGCGTAAACACGCTATTGGGATCTGCGTCCGCCGCGCTCAGGCGGTCGAGCGCACTCTGCCCCGCGCTCGCCGAAAACACTACGAACGTTCCCTGCGGCGGCTGCGCCATCGGCGCAAGCCCCCGCGTGAACGGATAGCCGCGCTGCCCGGGCGGCGGCGTGAACGGATTGTCGCGGCATGCGTCGATGATCGCCACACGCAGGCCCGCGCCCTTGCGCTCGATCCGGTCAAGCACCCCGTTGACCCCGTTGCGGATCGGCGTTGTTTCGCCCGCCAGTTCATCCTCACTCGCCGAGGCCGGCGCGTCGACGCTGACGAGATAGTTTTGGGTCCCGTCGCTCCAGCCGTGGCCGGAATAGACGAACACCGCCGTGTCGCCCGGTTGGATTGACTCGACGAAACCAGCGATCGCCCCGTTGAGCTGAATGAAGCTGAGGTCGTAGCCCTCGCGCACACGGAAGCCCTTGTCGCGCAGCGCCTTAGAGTAGGCCTTGGCATCGGCCCTCGCCTTCTCGAGCGGCGCGATGTGTTGGTAGGCGTCGTCGCCAATCACCAGCGCGACGCGGTTCTCGGCGAGCGCGGGCGCGAGAGCAACACAAGTAGCGACGAGAACTAGAGATAAGAGCTTCAGGGGGCGCATCCCGATCTCCGACAGGAAGTCCTCTCCGTTGACGGAGCCTTCGCCGTCAATCTACTGCCGCACTGCGTTTTTGGACAGCAGTCCGAGCGTTACGCCACGCCGCACTCGCCTCCCAACGCCTGGGGGCCTTCCCGCCCGACTGGTGGCCGGAGGCCTGTTCGGGCGGCCATTCGCGTTGCAAAATCTGTTTCACGATGCATTGATGCCAATCCGGCGCCAGCGGAATGAGCGGTTCGGCGCCCTCGGCGGCGATCGACGTGATCGCGCCTTTCGGCTCCGCGAAAGACGCACGCGACGCTCCTGCCGCCCGCCGGGGAGGCGAGATTGGCTGAGACGGAGACTGGCGAAGGCTGGCGGCTCGAATTGGACAAGGATTTCACCGCCCTCGATCAGATGAGCAAAGCGCGGTTCAACTTTGAGCAGCGTCTGTGCGAGGCCAGCGCCACGCAAGACGAGAAGGTGCTGGACGAGCTGCGGCAGGAGAAGATGTTCGAATTCGCGCAGTTTTTCTTCACGATCTTGGCGATGGGCCTCGACGGCCCGAACGACGCCGCCATTCTCGCCGACTTGCACAACGAGCGGATCGACAAGCTGCTCAGAGACAAAGGCGCGTTGCGGCGTCGGGGCTTTCGCGAGGATCGTCTGCTCAAGGCAATCTTCACCTCCGACACGCGCCCCCGTCTCGAGCACATCTGGCGCGAGCGGCCCGGCGCTCTCGACCAGTCGAATCTCGCGCGTTTCCTCGTGACTCAGATGTCGTCGGAAACGGTGCGCAAACTGGTAGAAGCCTGCGAGGCGGCGGGCTTCGTCGAACGCACGCTACATCCTTTCGGCGCGATCGTCGTCGCGTCCAAGGGCGTGATCGAGAGGGTCCTCGCGTCCTCACTCAGGGACATGCGGATCGCGATCGCTCAAATCTGATCGAGGAGCGCGCCATGCGGTGGGAACTTGTTCTTTCTACACTTATTCTCGCCGGCGCCGTCGGCGCCGCACGCGCCGACATGGTCGGCGCGCCAAACTTCACTGCCGAGGAAACGACCACGGTCGCGCGCAACGCGTTGCTGCGCGACATCATCGAAGCCGATCCGTGGCTGGTGCGGCGCATGCTTGACATTATGTCGCACCCTGGCCCGTCGTCGGCGCGCGCTGTTGCCGACCGCGCTGCGAGCGTTGACCCGGCGAGCGATCCCGACTTGGCGATCTCGCCGCGCGACGTCCAAGGCGTCGTCGAATGGAACAGCTTGGTGAAGCGCGCGAAGGCGGAGAAGGAGCGTCGCGACAAGGACGCCGGCGCCGCTTTGACTCGATCCTCCGAGGGCACGCTCGAGATGATCGACATGATGCGCCAAGCCCGCATTCGCAAGGAAAATAACAACCTGCCGTGATTACCCGCTGGCCTCGCCGGGAGAGAGAGGCTTTTCCAAACAGCTCTTCTTGCGCGACGGGATCGTCTCTCACGGGGCGAAGCGACGCCGCGCCAGGCGAGCGTCTCTGGGTATCTGCGGTTGAAGACCGGTTCCCAGGCATTGGAGGCGTCGAGGGCGTCGTCCGCACTTGACCTCTCGTCGCTTGGATCGCTTGCCCGCCTGGGTCGGCCGAAATCCTGCAGGTCAGCCGGGATCGGCAAAGACGACCGCCCGTTACACCGAGGGTCCCAAACGCTTGGGAGACCGGCCGTCGCGCGGTAGGGTGAAATACTTGAGTTCGACGATCGGCTTATCGAAGATCGGAAGCGGAATGAGTGTCCCGGACGATTTCACGAGGTAAATGCCATGACCATCCGCCACAAGTTTTCGATCGCCGCTTTCGCGCTCGCATGCGCCACCAGCCCAGTTGCGGCCCAAGATCTCGCCTTGCGCGACCTCGTCGTCGCGCCGACTGCAGCGTACGACCATGTCGTCCGTCCGCAGCTCGAGGCGTGGTTCGAGAACGCAGACGCCACCTATGCGTTGGGCCAAGCGTTGCGACTCTTCGTGCGACCGAGCGAGGACGGCTACCTCAGCGCCTTCGCCATCGGCCCGACCGGCGACGTAACCCAACTCTATCCTAACGCCTTCCACACTGGGAATTACGCGCGCGCCGGCGAGGCGATCGAGGTTCCAGGGTCAGGCGCGCGCGCGTTGGTCCGCGGCCCCGTTGGCCTGGAGCGCATTCGCCTCGTCTTCACGCGACGGGCGGATCTTGTCCACGTCTACGCGCCGCTTGCTGGAGCCAGCCCATTCCCCGTCGTGCTCGGCGGCATCGCGGCGCTTCAGCGCGATCTAGTGGTCGTCGCTGAGGCCGCGCCCACCGATGCGGTTGTCACGTTGGACAAGACCTTCCAATCGGTTCAGCCTTCGTACGGCGTTGCGAGTAATTACGCTATCGTCGTCGACGCGTCGCTCGCCGAAGCGCCTGACGACGATCTGATGGCCGTTGTCCCCGCGCGGGGCTATCCGCTGCCGCGCTACTGATTCGGACCGAAGGCTAGGAGGGCCACGCCGTGTTCGAGACGCAGTTGCGATATCCGCTCTTCCTGGCCGCGATCCTCGCCGCTTCAGCGCCCGTCGCGGCGCTCGCCGATTGCAAGGCGAAGGTCGCAGCCTTTGACAGCGCCTATGCTGCGCAGTCAACGCCGGATCTGCTCGCCGCCTACAAGGCGATCAAGGACGACAGCGTCTGCGGCTTCGACATCGACGACTACCGGCCACGCGTAATCGACGCCATGATCGACATCGCCGCCGATCCTCAGCACGCGGCCGACCGCGACTCGGCGCTGAAGTTCGCGATCGACAATATCAATATCGCCGGCGATTGGCGGCTCGCCGAGAAGCTTGCCGACTACTACGCCAGAACCGGCCGACAGGGCGACGCGCGCTACTGGTACGAACAAGGCATCGGATACGTCGACTCCCACCCGGCGACGCCGGCAAGCGTCGTCGATCGCATGACGCTGATGAACAGGGCCGCGGCTGCCAAGATCGTCGCCAGCGACGACAACGAGGGGCGCAAAGCCGTTGCGTTCGCGCCTTCGCAACGCGATCTCGGCGGCCACGTTGGCGGCATCTACACCCGCGACCTGCTTCGCGGCGCCACGCTCGAAGCGGTGCCCCTGCCGATCAACTTCGTCTATGCGCAGACGACGTTCACGGCGGCCGGCGCCGTCGCGGCCGCCGAACTCACCCAGGCGCTCATCGAGCAGAACGTTCATTCGTTGCGGTTGATTGGGCACGCAGATCCGCGCGGCAACCGCACGGCCAACCTGATCCTGTCCGAGCAGCGCGCGGAAGCGGTCAAGGCGTTCCTACTGGCCAACGGGGTCAACGCCAAGATCGCGACGGAAGGCGTCGGTGTCGACGAGGAGTTTGACATCTCCACCCTCGCCTTCCGTCCGACCCAGGAAGAAGTTTGGGCTCTCGATCGGCGCGTCGAATTCGTTCGCGAAGAGCGCTGACGCGAACGGGGGGACGGGGGGCAGCCGCCATGAGAACGAGACTCCGAGGCGCGGCGCTCCTGGCGACGATCGCTTTCGCCTTTGCGGGCCCAGCTGCCGCCGCACTGTTGCGGGCTCCAGGTGGCGGCGTGGTCCATGCGCTGGTGATCGGAATCAATGACTACCCCAATTTAGGCGGTCACTCGCTGCATGGCGCCCGCCCGGACGCCGAGGATATCGCTGCTGTCCTTGAAAAGGACGGAGTGGCGGATCTCACGCTGCTGCGCGATCAAGAGGCGACACGCGCGACGATCGTGGGCGACATGGATAGGCTGATCGCGACGTCGGCGGCGGGCGACCTCGTGATCGTCACCTATGCCGGCCATGGCATGCAGACTCCCGAATACCCGCGCTGGCGCGGCATCGACAAGAATGGCGTCAACGAGCAGATCGCGCTCTCCGGCTTCAGCTTCAGCGGTCCTGGCGCCGGCGAGGTGATTGTCAACGAGGAAGTGCGCGCCTGGTTGTCACGACTCGACGCAAAGGGAGTCGACGCGCTGGTGGTGTGGGACTCATGTTTTGGGGGCGGCATGCGCGGGATCGCGCCTGGCGGAGGCGAAATCCGCGTTCGCCAAGTCCAGGGCGACGTCGAAGAGGCGGAGCGCAACAACTTTCTCGGCATTCCGATGACCGACCGGGAAGCGCGCGCCAACGTAAAGGCAATGCCGCACATCACTTTCCTTGCCGGCGCGACTGCGAAGTCCGTGGTGCCTGAAATGGACGGCGTTGACCCACGAGATCCAGCCACGCCGCGCGGGGCGTTGAGCTACTACGTCGCTCGTGCGCTCGAAGGAATGTTGAAAGATCACGGCGACATGCCGCGCTCCGCTTTGTTTGATTTTCTCAAGCAGGCAGTGAGCGAAGCGACTGCGGAACGTCAGGCCATTCAAGTCGATCCGCAAAGCGAGGACGCGTCGATTTCCGGAAAGCCGGTGTTCGCGCTTGGCACGGGCGACGAACCAGCGTCGACGGCGAACGTCGCCCCGCGGCCGGAGGCGGGCGCAACTCTCAAAAGCGATGCGGTCGCACCCGTTCGGGTGAAGATTGTCAACGGGTCGCCCGGGCTATCCGAGTCAATCGAAAAGGGCGCGATGCCGCTTGTAGTGGTCGCTGATGGCGAAGCGGCTGACCTCATTTGGGACTTCAGCGGAAAAGCGGCGCTCGCCCAGGGCGATGTGCTTATGCAGAACGTCGACGGCTCGATGATTGGGGCAATTGCCGATCGTGTCCGCGCACTGACGCTTCTTCGGTCATTAGGAGTGGATCGCCCGCTGCAGGTGCGGCTGGGGACTGGGGGCGCGCTGCTGACATCAGGAGACCAAACCAGCGTTGAGGTCGATGGTCTGCAAGGCGCGCACCTCGTCGTATTCAATGTCGCGGCCGACGCCACGGTGCAGATGCTTTATCCCGCGCCTCCGGAGTCTTCGACCGGCTGCCGCGACGCGAGCGCGGATGCGTGGCGATGCGAGCTCGTTGTCGAGCCGCCGTTTGGCGTCGACACCGTCGTCGCGGTGGCGGCGGCGGGCGACCTCGCCCCGCTTTACCGGTGGCTGAGCAGCCATCACGGCCGGCGCGACGCCGCCGATGTCCCGACCGTGATCCAAGGTCTGCTCGCAGACGATCTTAGCGTTCGAATCGGCTTCGTTCCGGTCGTCACACGTGCCGCCGCGTATTGAGATGGAGAGAATGCGATGAAGCCGTCTACTCGAGGGGCCGCAACCGGGTTGATCCTCTTCAGCGCCGCGCTGGCGTTCAATTACTCCGCGCGCGCCGAAGACGCCAGGGACGCGCTCCGCGAGCTCGCGCCCGCGAGAGTGGCCGCCTCGGCCTGTTCCATGCGTATCGTCGGGGGTTCCTGCACGACGCAGAATGATTGGCCGTGGCAGACCGCCCTCTACTTTCGCCTGCGAAATGGCGCCGAGGCCTTCGTCTGCGGCGGCTCTTTGGTTGCGCCGGGATGGGTTCTGTCGGCGGCGCACTGCTTTGGCGCCCAGACGTCGCGCCAAGCGGAGGACTGGACGGTCGTCGACGACGTGAGCAGGCTCAGCTTCATCGGCTTTCCTGCGGACGCCACGACCCGCGCGGTGAAGCGGGTGGTCGTCCACGAAGGCTATGATCCCAAGACACAGACGAACGACATTGCCTTGCTTGAGCTCGCGTCGCCGCTGACCGCGAGGACGATCGGCTTGCAACTCAGCCCCGACCCGTCGCTGGAAGCCAATCGCGAGGTCACGGTGACCGGCTGGGGCAACACACGCGGGGTCGTGCCCCAGAAGGACAGCCAAGGCAACGCGGTCTTCGTCGACCCCGTCTCGAAAGAGCCGCTCAAACCTAGTGAATACCAATCGCCGGAGCTGAGAGACGCGACGCTGCCGTTGGTCGATGTCGAAGAGTGCGCGCGCGATTACAGTGGCAAGGGCGAAAGTCACATCGATCAGCGCAATCTCTGCGCCGGTCTTTCGCAAGGCGCACGCGACGCCTGTCAGGGCGACAGTGGTGGACCGCTCATGGCGCAGACTGAAGCAAAGGAGTGGCGCCAAATTGGCATCGTCAGTTGGGGAATCGGCTGCGGCCGCCCTGGCCTGCCCGGCGTTTACACACGGGTTTCCGCCTTCGGCGACTGGTTACGGCGCAATCTCAGCGTCACCGCCGATTCGCTGCCTGCCTCGCCGCCCGCGGCTCCATCTCCGTCGCCGTCACCGCAGCCGACCGCCGCCGACGTTCCCGACAATTCGGCGGGCTTGGCGATCGCTTTCGACAAGGGCGACGACGTCTCCGTCGGCGACCGCGTCTGCTATGTCGTGACGGCGAGGCAATCCGGCTATCTCGCGATCTTCGACGCCACGCCCGATGGTAAGCTCACTCAGGTCTATCCCAACGCAGCCTCCTTGCGCTCGCCGACCGGCGCCATCGAGAGCAGCCGTCTGGATCCGGCGCATCCGATGTTGGTTCCCGACTATCGCAACGTGTATCGGGGCTTCAACATTCGCATCAGCGAGCCGAGAGGCGAAGGAACGATCGTCGCTGTGCTCAGCGACCAGCCGCTCGCCAGCCTGAGTGCGCCCGACGTGCCAAAGACCTTCGAGGATAAGACTGCAAGTCTGTCGCTGCTTGCACAAGTGCACGACGAGCTTGCCGGCAGGATGAAATCGGCTCCCGACGGCGCGGCGCGTCCGCCATGGTCGATCGCGCTGCGCAAGTACACGATCCACTGATCAGGGAGCGCTCGACGCGGTCGGGATCGCCGCAGCTCGAGGGCGGACTGCGGACACGAAGGAAAAGCAAATGGAGTCCCTCGGCGCAAGCCTCTGCGTGATCGCGCGACTACCCTCTCCAAGTCGCTCAACCCTCCAAATCCCTGGGGGCGCTGCAATCCGCTTTCAGGCCGAGCCGGTGCCGAATGGAATCGCCGTGTGGCAGAATGATTAGACGTTCCTCTCGCTCAGTGCATTGTGGGACCAAAGGAGATGCAAAATGACTGACTTCACTCGCCGGTCGATGTTGACCGTAGCGGTTGGCGCTGCCTTTTGCGCAAGCAGGGCTTTCGCCCAGGAAACGAAGGACCTTCAAGTCGAAGTTGCGCCTCACAAACCGTGGCGCCGGCCGCCGCCGCCCGAATACCTGGGGCCAGTTCAGGTTTCGCTGATGCCGATCGGTCCTTCGACGCTGTCGATCGGGCAACCACTGCGATTCCGGATGGTCTCGCTCGCCGAGAGCTTTGGGCATCTTTACGTGCTGAGCGCCTCCGGCCGCAGCCAGTTGTGGATGGAGAATGTGCGGCTGCACGCGGGCGCGCCGATCATCTATCCCCGGCCCGGCTTGATCGTCCGCGCTTCGCCTCCCGCGGGCGACGAAGTCGTTATCTTCGCCGCCACCCGCTCGCGCATTGCCGGTTTCCTCGGCGGCGGCGGATCTTCGCTGACGCCATACGATCTCCAATACACGCACGAGGCCTTGCGCGCCGCACTGCAAAGCCAACTCAACGCGCTGCCGCGCGACGACTGGGCGATCGCCGAGGTCAGCATTCGAGTCCAGGAGTGACGCAGCCGAGATAATCGCGGCTATCAAGTGGTTTTCGACCTATCTAAGGAGTAATCTTATGCGCGCTTTAATATGCTGGTTGGCGTTCGCCGCCGCGCTGTCGTCTTCTGCGGCGCTTGCGCAGGATGCCGATTTGCGCGACCTCAGCGTCGTGCAGGCGCCTGCGGCGCAAATCGTCGCCCCACATGCTGGCGCCTTAACGACGCTCATAACCGCCGACCGAGCCGATGCGACCTATGCAATCGGCGAGACGGCGCGGTTGACCCTGACAGCCAATCAGGACGCCTACGTCACGGTGTTCGACATTGGGCCAACGGGAACGGTGGCGCAGCTGTTCCCCAACCGGTTCCAGACCGACAACCGTCTCGCCGCCGGACAACCGGTCGAGATCGCCGGCCCGGCAACCGGCGCGCATATCGCCATCACCCCACCGACCGGGACCGAGCTGATCAAGGTGATCACCTCGAACAAGCCGCTGGTCGTCGTGCCAGAGGCGCAGTTGCAGGGCGCCGGGCCGTTCCGCATCGTTGACGGCGGCGCACCGGCGCTCATGCGCGATCTTACCGTGGTCGCGAATCCGCCGGCGCCGAACGAAACGCTGATCGCCTTCGCCAACTTCGCGCTCTACACGATCCCCGTTCGTCCCCCCCAGACCGCCGACGTGGTGGTGGTTGCGCCCGCTCAGCCGTCGCTGGCCGCTGCGGTCGCGCATGTCGCGATCCCCGCCGATCAGCCGTTCCCGCTGCTGCTGGCGGCCGACAAGACGAAGTATCGCATCGGCGACAAGCCGACGATCGTGGTGACGACTACCCAGTCCTGCAACCTGACGGTGCTGGAGTTCAACGCCGCTGGCGTCGCGCGGACGATCTATCCCACCGCGGCTGTTTCCAACCCCGCAATCGCCGCTCAGCAGGCGGTGTTCGTCGCCGGCGCGCCGGGCGCCGATCTCACGTTGACAGGTCCCGCCGGCGTGGAGCAGGTCCTGGCGATCTGCACCATTGGCAACGCGGCGGCGGCGATGCCGAGCGCGAGCGCCGACGCCGCGGCTGCGGCGAAGAACCTTGCGGTCGTCGCCGTTACGCCCGGAACGGCGATGGCGAGCGTGACGTTGCTCGTTCAACCGTGAGGCCAAACGGGCGCGGACCAGAATGTCCGCGCCCGGCTGCGCAGTGTGTTTCTGGGAGCCTGTCGATGGACCATCCGACCAAGTCGCCGCTAATTGCCGCGCTGATGGCGCTCTCGGCTTTGGCGCTTGCAGCGCCATTCGCGCTCGCAGACCTCTGCGTTGTCGCGGCGGCGGAGGCCGACAATCGCCAGACGGTCGCCGAAGCGCAGGCCTCTCTCGCGTGGAAACTGATCGAGCGCGCGCCGCCGGGTGCCGACGCGATGGTCTCGCCGGCGAGCCTCGCCTCGGCGTTCTCGGCGCTGAGCGTAGGCGCGGACGTTCGCATGAAGGCCGCCATGTTCAAAGCGGTCGGCTTCGACGCTCCCCCTGGGGAGGCCGAGGGGCTGCTGACGACGGCGCGGAAGGCGCTCGCCGCCGCCGATCCAGCCGTCTTCGTCTCGGCCGACCGGCTCGTATTTCCTCCCGGCGCGCAGCCCGACGCACGCGTCGTCGCCGACCTCGACAAGCTTGGCGTGAGTCATGTGGTCGTCGACGTCTCGACGCCGGACGGCGCCAAGGCGGTCGACGATTGGGTTAACGACGTCACCAAGGGCCTGATCCCGCAAATCCTCGGCAAGCCGCTCGACCGGCCGGAGTTCGTCGCGCTGAACGCGCTCCGCTTCAAGGGCAAATGGAGGGAGGCCTTCGATCCAAAGGCGACGGCGGAAGCGCCGTTTACCGGCGTCGACGGTAAAGCGGCGCCGGCCATGCTGATGCGGCTCCCTGTGGCGGAGCGCGACTTCCGCGCCGACAAGAACTTCATCGGTGTTGACCTGCCGTTCGCCGGCGATCGCTATTCGTTGACGATCGTCACCTCGACCGACAAGCCGAAGGCGCTGAAGGACTTTGCGCCGGTCAGGGATTGGCTCTCGGGCGCGGACTTCGAACCGCACCGCGGCGACATCGCGCTGCCGCGCTATAGCCTCGAAACGCAGACTGACCTCATGCCGAACCTCAGATTCGACCTCGAAGACGGACTGAAGTCGCCGACGGCGTTTTCCGCGTTCGGCGCCGGTGTGAAGATCGAGGGAATCTTGCAGCGCGCGAAGATCGAGGTCGACGAGCAAGGCGCCACGGCGGCTGCTGTGACGGGGGTCTTCGCCGCCCGCGTGCTCGCCGTCGATGACGCGTTGCACCTCGTAGCAAACAAGCCCTATCTGTTCGCGCTGCGCGACCGACAAAGCGGCTTCATCCTCATCGCCGGCTACGTCGCCAAGGCACCGAAGGGCAACGGGACGTGAGGCATGCCGATCGCCTCCGAGGGTGTGAATTAACCCGCCGCGGGCGGAAGAAGCGTTGGGATGGGGCGGCACCATGTTTCGATCTCTGCGAAAGCGTTGGGCGACTGCACTCGGGGCCATCGCGCTCATTTCCACGCCGGCGTTGGCGGACGACGCAATCGGATTAAGCCGCGCGGAGATTGCCTCGCTGCAGCAGCGGCTGACGGACGCGGGGTGTTACAGCGGCGCGATCGACGGCGCCGCGAGCGCGGCGCTCGACGCGGCGGTGAAGGCCTGCCCGGACCAGCGGCCCATCCTGCGCATCGAGACCGGCATGCATACGGCAGCAATTGCGGGTTTCGGCGTCAATGCGGCTTGCAGGCTGCTCGCGACGGCGTCGGACGACAAGACGGTTCGCCTTTGGTCGCTGCCCGACGGGTGGCCGGAACGAACGATCCGCCTGCCGATCGGCGCGGGCAATGGCGGCAAGATTTACGCGGCCGCGCTTTCGCCGAACGGCCGCTGGCTCGCCGCCGGCGGCTGGGACGCGTCGTGGGAAAAGACCGGAACGCACAGCCTGAGCCTTGTCGACCTGCAGAGCGGCGCGGTCCGCCGTTTCGGCGCGTTTGAAACTACGATAGCTAAAATCACGTTTTCCGCCGACGGCCACCGCCTCGCGGTCGGACTTGGACCAACTGCGGGCCTGCGCGTGCTCGACAGCGCGAGCGGGGCGGAAGCGCTCGCCGACCGCGACTATGGCGATGGCATTTATGGTCTCGCCTTCGCGCCGGACGGTTCGCTCGTCGCGGCGAGCGTGGACGGATCGCTGCGCCGCTATGGGCCGGACCTTCGCCTGGCCGTCAGACGCGCCGCGCCGGGCGGCAAACGTCCCTTCGCGGTGGCGATCGACCCGACGGGGCGGCGGCTCGCCGTCGGCTACTACGACACGCCGCACGTCTCGATCCTCGACGCCGTCACCCTTGCGCCGGTTGCCGAGGCGGATGCGCGGGACCTGACGAGTGGCAATTTGAGCAGCGTCGCCTGGTCGAGCGACGGCGCGACGCTGGTTGCGGGGGGACTGGCCACGGCGCTCTTCGAGGGGGAATGGCATCGCTGGCTTCGCCGTTTCGCGCGCGACGGGCAGCGCCTGGGCGCCGACATTGCCGCCGCATCCAACACGATCATGGACATCCAACGCTGCGGCGACGGTTTCGTCTTCGCAGCCGGTGATCCGTCTTTCGGCCTGCTAGGGTCGGACGGCAAGACGACGACGCTGCAGGGGCCGCGCACGGCGGACATGCGGGATAAGGTCGGCGACGCCTTCGCGCTCTCCGCCGACGGCGCGACGGTTCGCTTCGGGTTGGGAGATGGTCAAGCGAAGCCGGTGGTGTTCGATCTGCTCGCCGCTTCCCTCAGCGACGCCGACTCGCGGCCGATGGGCCTCGTGGCGCCGCTGGTCGACGGCCTGCCGGTGTCCGACTGGCAGAGCAACCAGGCACCGAAGTTTCAGGGCGCGCCGATCGCGCTCGAGAAACACGAAAGGTCGCGCTCCTTGGCGATCCGGCCGGACCGACAAGGCTTCGCGCTGGGAACGGCGTGGAATGTCCGCGCGTTCGACGCCTCGGGCCGGCAGCGATGGAAGCAGCCTGGGCCGGAAGAGGCCCGGGGCGTCAATTTCAGCGGCGACGGCGAGGTTGTCGCGGTCGCCTATGACGACGGCACGATCCGCTGGTTGCGTTGGAGCGACGGGCAGGAGTTGCTGGCTCTGTTCGTCAACGTTCGGACGCGCAAGTGGGTCGCGTGGACGCCGACCGGCTATTACATGGCCTCGCCGGGCGGCGAGGACCTGATCGGCTGGCATGTCAATCGCGGCTGGGCACAGCTGGCCGACTTCTTCCCGGCCTCGCGCTTCTCGGCGCGCTTCAACCGTCCAGACATCGTGCAGCTGGTCCTCAAGACGCGCGACGAGGCGGAGGCGATCCGACAGGCCAACGAGACGGCGAAGCGCAAGCAGGATACGACGCCGCTGACCGCTGAGTTGCCGCCAGTCGTTGCGATCGTCGCGCCGGCGCCCGGCGCGCGGTTTTCCGGCGACGCGGTCGAAGTGAGCTTCACCGTGCGCTCGCCCACCGGCCTGCAGATCGACGGGGTTCAGGCGCTGATCGACGGACGGCCGGTCGAGACGCGCGGGCTCGCGCCGGCGGCTTCGCAGACGGCCGGTTCATCCGAGGAGACGCGCCATCTGACGATCCCCGCGCCGCCGCATGATTTCGAGCTGGCGCTGATCGCGCGCGCGGGGACCCTGGTCGGCGAAGCGGCGAAAATTCGGCTTGTTTATGCTGGCGCCGCGCCGGCCGACGCCGCCGCGGCGCTCAAGCCGAAACTCTACGCCGTGACGATCGGCGTCAGCGACTATGCCGACGAGGCGCTGCGACTCGGCTACGCCGCCGCCGACGCGCGGGGCTTCGCCGAGGCGCTAAAACGCCAGAACGGCGGGCTCTATTCAGACGTCGAGGTTCGCACTCTGCTCGACAAGGATGCGAGCCGCGCAAACGTGCTTGATGCGCTCGAATGGCTCGATGCGGCCGTGACCAGCCGCGACGTTGGAATGGTGCTGATCGCTGGCCATGGCCTCACCGACGAAAAGGGCCTTTACTGGTTCCTGCCCTCGGACGCCGTACCGAAGCGGCTCGGCGCGACCGCGGTCTCTCAGGAGGACATCCGCCGCGACATGAGCGCGATCGCCGGCAAGGCGATCCTGTTTCTTGACACCTGCCACGCCAACCGCGCGGTCGCCGCGCGCGGCCTCGGTCCGGCGGGCGTGGACGTCGCCAGCCTCGTCAACGACTTCTCCAAGACCGAGAACGGCCTAATCACCTTCGCCGCCTCG